>MDTA01002037.1_pt1 | contig 11400 bp, 9 predicted proteins | sample 811151 | NCBI WGS metagenome assembly MDTA01 (sample SAMN05326648, study PRJNA326480) | marine metagenome | isolation source: seawater | place: Indian Ocean: South | collected 2010 | reverse complement strand
TTGCTTTGAATAATCATGCCCTCAACAATATTGTCGAGTTGTTCTGGCTGAACCTCTCTGATGTTTGCTGGAGCATAGTCTTGAGCAAGTTTAAAAAGAGCCGCTCTGTTTTCTGTCGTAACCTTATTAAATTTTTCTTGCATGTAAACTCTGACAGCATCTTTCTTCCATTGAGGAAGATTGTTTTTGTTCATAACCTCTTCGGCTCTAGTTAAGGAGTCTACGTTTTTTAGCTGACTTTCAAAAAACTTTAAGCCAGCGTTTGCTCTTTCTGTATTTATCTCTTCTTCTAGCCTACCACTGTACATATCCCATATTTCTAGACCCAACTCTTGGTTGTCTTTGAAATTCATCATAAAATTTTCTTTAGCGGCTTCTTTGTCTGTAGGGTCTATGTCCAAATTCTTCTGCAACCAACTACTGAATGTTTCTGATATTGTTTTATTTGCCTCAACAAACTTTGCGTCTTCCAGTTTTCTTGTCTGCAAAGAGCGTTGGTTTGTTCTTTTTGCTAAGTCGTCTAGCAGTTCTCCTGGACCAAGGTCTCGTAAGAAAAAAGCGTCCCCTCCTGACAAAGAGTTTCTGTACTGTTGAAACTCCTCGGCAGTTACCTGTTCGCCGTTTTCTACCTTTAGTTGCTTGAACTTTTCGAACGCTTCACGATTTTCTTTCCGTTGTTTACGGATTCTATCCTGTTCGTCTCTAGCTCCAGTTATAAAGTTTGATGAAAGTCTCATGCTGTTTTCCTAGGTCTGCCTCTCTTCTTAGGTCCCTGGAACGGTAAGGGCTTTGATTCTTTTCTCAAGGTCTGAGATTTTTTGCTTTTGCTCTTCGATTGTTTTGGTTTGTGGGTTGTTGTATGTGTTGGTTGTGCCGAGCATGTATCCGAGGTTCGGAGAGACATTCTCTTCAAGCCTTTGCTGATAAGTTCCAGCAACTTTTTGGGAATCTGCAAGATTAGTTGAAGCAGATTTTGTAAGAGCGTCTTGCCCTTTTCGTACATTTTGCATAAGTGTTCCAGCGTTCGTTGGCATAACGCTTTTAAGATAGTCAATACCTCCACCATAAACATCTCCTATTTCTTTTAGTCTATTTGTTCTACCCTTTTGGATAGTATCTATATTTGAAGCCAATCTGCTGATTGCCGCATTATAAGCTTCTTGGTCAATCTTTCTAAGTTCTTGAGCACTCTGTCTTGAAAGGTCTCTTTGTTCATCTCTGAACCTATCTGACCTATCCATGCCTTTAGCTATTGCGTCAGCGAAACCTTGTGATGAAACTCTATCTATAACATTGCCGTACTCATCTTTCATCATTTCTGATATTGACTGGTACTCTCTGTTTATATCATCTTGTGTAGCAACTGGTGATTGCCCCATAGCTTGTCTTGCTTGCATTAGAGCTTGTTCAAGTAATCTAGTTCTATCAACAACGCCTTGTCGCAAGGCTGTTTCTTCTCCAGCACGTTGTTGTGCCATAGCCATTTGTTGATTCATAATGTTTCTTTGAAGAGTTTGTTGCCTTCTTAACTCTGCTTCGTCTTGTTTAGCTTGGCGTCTAGCTTGATAGAAATCATATCCTTGACCAAGAGATTGGGCAAACATTCCTTGTCGTGTTGGGTTTCCTTGAGCGTCGGTCCCGTAAACACTATTTATGCTTCTACCAATGAAATCTCCAAAACCCATTTATCACTCCTATAAGAACTTCCTTCCAAATCCACTTCTCTCACTTATTAAGTTACGAGACAATGGACCACGAGCAGTATATACAGCCCTTGGGTCGTTTGGAGAAAATGCAATAACTTGTTGTTGACCAGCAGTAGGCAAGACATAGTTTACGTCGGGAACCACTGCTTGTTGTGGTGTTAACGGAGGAACATTAGGGTCAGGTTGTACGTCGGGCTGTGCCTGAGAAGCTGTAACATCTGTTTGTTCAGCACCTGGAGGGGCTAAGTTTTCTACAACTGTATCTCCACCACCTAACGCTCGTTGTCCAAAACCTTGCTGTCCTACACCCACTTCGCCACCTGGGGTTGCTGAACCAGCTTGCTGATTAACGCTTGCGTCCATGCCAGTTTCCATTCCAGTACCTTGGCTTTTTAAAAATCTGCCTCTTTCGCTTGGAGCAAAAGGACTTTTTGCTGGGTCGAAACCTACACCAGAACCTAAAGCCGCACCTAAAGCACCGCCCATAACAGAGTCTGATTGAGTGATAAAATCGCCTGGACCTTCAGAGCCTACTCTTTGACCCATGCGATATTCGTTAGCTTGTTGTTCGCTGAGAAAGTCGGTTATCTGTTTTTGCTTTGGCTTGTTTTCTGGACGGACTGGTTCATCTAGTATTCCGCCTTTAGGAGTGTACTTGCCTTGAGCATTGCCACCATTTTGATTATTGCTTCCGCCGTCATCATCACCGCCTGGGTCTTCAATGCCCATCTTTTCACGACCTGAAGCACTTAACGTCATTCTCTCACCCATTGCTTTTTCTTCTGGGGTGGTCAGATTGAAGTTTACCATCTGGAAATCACTCGGTTCCATTCGTGTGTTTCCGTAGCTGTCTTCTGAGCTTGTGCCTGGTGAATTACCCATTATTGCCTCCTATCCAAATAATATTCCGCTTCGTCGTTTGTCTTTATCTATTTCTGACTGACTTGCTCTTCTAGTTATAACACTACCCGTGTTTCTATTTCGTCCTCTTGTTAAATAACGTCCTCCAAAACCTGGGGTTTCTAACAAAAGAGACGCATCATTGTTCTTTGTTGTTAGTGGAGTTTCTATATTACCGAAGTTTTGTAACGTATTTACGTCTGCACCTGTTTTTATAATCTGTTTTAGAGGCTCTACGTTGTCAGGATTGTTGTTTCCTCCGTCGTCGTTGTTGTTATTATTGTTGCCTCCACCACTCTTTAGGTTAGAGCCGAACCCTGAACTTGTATAATCTATGTCAGCATCTTGCCCTGTCTCATCAACAGCTTGTAAGTCAGACTGGATTGATGATGTCTGCCCACTCTTTCCAACATTTACGTTAGTCTTAGTGCCAGCACCCCCTCCTTTTATGATTCCATCTCCTTCGTTGCTGATGATAGTTCTGTTCAGATTATCTAAGCCTACAGCTTCCATAGCCTTAGTTATAGCTGGGTCTACGGTCAAGCCTTTGACAGTAGCCGAACCAGCTATTGCTAAAGGTATATTATTGGTTTGACTGTAAATACCTTTGGTTATTCCTATATTTTTATCCGCAACATTAAATGCTTTACTACCTAAATAGTTGGCTACTGCGTCTCCTGGTCTGAACTCTAGGCTTGTACGCCCAGTGTTTACTTTTCCTTGAACCCAGTTTTCAAAACCTAATCTGTTTATATCAGGCTGAACAAGATAACTTGCTGGACCTAAAAACTTGCCAAGAGTCATGCTTGTCAAAAAGTCTCCTACTTGAGACCCTTGTGTTTTCATAGTTATGTTGCCAGACTTTGGGTCTATCTCCATTGATGTTCCACCAAGACCAAACAATGGGTCTCCAGAACCTCTGTTGAATCCAGATAAAAGTGCCTCTACCTTTTCTTTTGAATTTAATGCTCCAATTCCTTTTACATTGTTTATGTTTCCTCCACCAACCAATCTGCCAAAGACATCTCTCATGGCTTGCTGGTCTTGGTTTTCTCCCCTACCAAAGTATTTACCCACTTCTTTGTAAGCGGCTATCTGTGCTTCTTTGTTATTTGAAAGCAAAGCCTCTTCTATTTTTTTCTGAGTTTCCCTTGGTACGCTCTTGTACTCTTCAAGCTCCACTATTTCTCTTGCTGACTCTACACTTCTGTTGAAGTTGTCTTGATACTCTTTACCTCTTTCGTAGAAGTCCTGTCTTTTATCAGGACTCATGTTTAAATAATCTTCTCCATTAAGCTTCGCTTCATTAGCCATGATTGCAGTTTTATTATCTGGGTGGTTGGGGTCATCTAAGATAGAATTGAAAGCTTGTTTTTTGGCACGTTCAATATCAGCTTCTGTCTGTGAAACTGGTTTGCCGTTTATATAATTTTGTCCACTACGTCCGTCTACGACTACTGTTTCAGGAACTTTATCTCCAGCAGACCAGCCTGTATCTGCTTGGTCGGCTTCTTCGTCGTAGTAATCTTGTTCTTGATATTGGTCGTCAAAGAAGAAGTCGCCCTCTTCGTAGTCTTTATAATCATCTCCTAAAGCACCACTAGAATATAAATCGTCGTCTGCACCCAAAGAAGAAGACGAAGTGTAGTTCGCTTGAGAAGTATCAATCTTTTCTTGTTCCGCTCCTGGACCGTCATCACCTGGTGAATTGCTCATCACAACTCCTTTCTATAGGAAGCACCAGCTACGTCGTAGCCATATCTCTTCATAAACTTTGCCCACTTCTCTGCATACTGAACATGAGACGTAGGATTATAATGCATGAGCGAGCACCCATTTGCTTTTGCCCATTGTTCCCATTCTTTAAAAAAGCCCATCATAGTCCACACAGTTCCAGACCCTTTTTGCACCCACAGGACTTCTTCGTCGCTGACCCTTTCATCTGTAAAAAACATTTCAGACCAGTGAGCAATGAAGAGACCGTAGATTCCTTTTTCATTTTCCGACACAAGGAATAGTTTGTATGGGTTTGAGAGTGTTCTTTTTGCATATTCTGCAACCTTTTCTGGGACATACGCTCTGCTCCCCCAGTAAGAGGTGGCATGGAACGACTTACCCAAATCAACACAACTCCCCACATCTGCTCTTCTTGCTCTCCTTATTACAAAGTTACTTGTCATCATCTATATACAGAACTTTACTTCCAAAACCTGGAGACAGCCCAGTTCGCCTTCCTTCTGTATTTATGTTTCTACTGAAACTACTTGTTGGAGCGGCTTCCTGATAACTGAATCCACCTGTCTTTCTGTCTTTTACTTTCCTTTTATAATTAACCCCTTCAGGCATATCTGTGAATGCTGGTGCTGGTGGAGTTTTAGATGGCAACCCAACTGATACATTGGCTTGCTCATTATCTTCCACAAAATCTACTGGCTGTGTTGCTAGTATGCTTGCATAGTCAGTCATAACTGGTGCTGACGGTGTTGGTGGAGGTGGAGGTGGAGGAGGAACGTACCCCTCATAAGCTGTGTATGCCCCAGCTAAACCAGCAAACAATCTGTCTGTTGCTGTTACTGGGCTTTCTCCATCTTTAGCGTTTGGCAATGCACCGTAACCCAAAGCACCACCAATAGCAGTTTGTATTGCTTGGTCTGTGCTTGCTCCAGCTAACTTGGCGATACCACCCGCTCCTAAACCAGCAAGTGCAGATTGTGTAACTCTGTTACCTAATGGGTCTTGTACAAAATCATCAAAGCCTTCTGCTAGTTTCTTTTGTGCGTTTTTACCTATGTCAGTGAGGCTCTCTTTCATCTTTTCTATGTAGTAGTTGATGTCAAAGAACTCTTGTGCTCCAGTCTGTGGATTGTAATTACCCTCTGGACTACCGACGAGATACTGGTTTGGGTCTAGCCCTACGTCGGCTGTTGCTTGCATGATTCCCATAGCCATAGCTGGGAACTTTTCCATAACTCTTTTAGGAACAACATATTCTCCAGTTTGTGTGTAAGAGATGTTGTCATCTCCAAATCGCATGGACTTTTCATGTACTGAATTTATGGAGGGTATATCTGATATTTTCACTTGTTCCTCCTATACGTTAACTGTTGCCGCCGCTATACCCACTTCTAAAGTTGTCGCCGACGAAGCATTTGTAACAACTAGCTCTAACCTTCGTCCAGTGGCTGAAGCGTTTATTTCAATAATCGTCGTCAAAGATTGTTGTGAAGCTGTGGTTGATACACTGTATGTCGAACCAACAGCAACTCCATCTACAGATAACTGTATTGTACATGTCCCACCAGATAGCTTGAAAGCTAATCCGTCTATTCGTATTGTTTGTTTGAATAGCCTTGTTACAAAATAAGTTTTGTTTGCAACTGTTGCAGAACTTTGTTCCCAAACACTGAAGAATGGTATGGTGATTGTTGAGAATGTTTCTGGTAACTGACTGACTGGTAGCTTACCTGATGTATCAAGTGTAGCCACACCGTTTGCCGCACCCATATATGTCTTTGGAACGAGTGCAGAAAAGTCAATGTCGCCATACTCCAACGACGTACCAGTACCATTTACTCGTACATACTGCCCAGCATTTGTCTGCAAGAAAGTAGGGAGGGAGCTTTCAGGAGACGTGTTCAAAAACTGTGTTCCGTCGTAGAACTTCAGAACTGCTGGTACTTGTGATGTGTCAAGCCACAAGTCTCCTGTTACTGGAGCCGTTGGAGCGGTCAGCGAGTTGATTATATTTGCCTTGCCAGCCAACGACGTAGCAAGGTTTGAGACCTTAATTTGTGGAATCTGGTTATCTGTAACCGATAACTTTGCATATTTTATGAATCCGTTTTCATCAGTGTACTCATCTTCAAACATCAAACCAGCAACAGTTTTTACTGATGTATTCTCAACAGTTATAATTGTTACCTTGTCTCCAGTGTTTAGCTGGTTGTTTGTGTCCAAGAATGTAATTGTTGAAGCGGCAGATGATGCTAAGTAGTCAGCGTTACCACCTGGCTCTTGCAAGACACCGTTTCTAAATACTAAAAGTTTTTCGTCTGTTGTGTGTACGAACGATACAAGAGTTGTTGCACCTGATATCTCGTTGTCCACTCTTCGGAAGTTTGTAACAGCCTGAGAACGAATAGAATAAATGGTAATCTTATCTGCATTGGCTAGTGCTGGAGATACGTTACCGATTGTTACTGTATTGTTCGTCGTGCTGTATGTGTATTGTGCCGCAGTTCCGCCAGTTGTTGCTTCGTGTAGAAGTATGCCGTTTCTGTACACCACAATATCTTCTGTGCTTGCGTCAAATGTGTAAGGCACAACTGTGTTTGGGGTTCCGATTGTAGCTGTGGCTGTTGCACTGCTTCCGTTACCACCAGTGAGGGTGATGGTCGGAGCGGCAGAATAGCCAGAACCAGCAGTTGTAATAGTGATTGCTGTGACTGCTCCTCCAGATATCGTCGCTGTTGCGGCGGCTTGCACACCGTTCGTCGTGTCGTTTGGAGGACCGATTGTTACTGATGGTGCGGCTGTGTATCCACTACCTCCAGCACCTACTGTAATTGCAGTAACGCTTGAGCCAATCTCAAAGTCTTGTCTGTTAAAAAAGAATGGACCTTCTACGTTACCAACAGAAGCACCAGCACTTCCTCTCAGGTCAGCAATGTTTGCTATGGTTATCCAGCCACTTTCGTCGTCAGCGTATTGACCTACCCTGTACTGAATACCAGTGTTCACGTCCTGTCTCATCTGAATGGGACCACGGAACACCCCTTCTTCATTAAATAAAATACCAAACAACTCACCGATTGTTTTGTTTCCAAGCTCGGCAGAGTTGATATACCGAATGAGATTCTCAAAGTCGGTATGTATGTTCCCACTATTTACATAGTTTTGTGGGGGTTGTTGTCTTAATCTAGCCATTATCCAGTCCTCACTGCTACTGCGAACCCTATAATCTTCAAGAGTCCTTTTCCGCTAGTCGTAAAGCGAAACTGCACTCCACGATAACGGTGTTCAAATTTTCTTTCATACTGTCTACTTAACGGTACATCTGGGAATTTGTCGTCCGCTCCGTCATCTTCTATTAAAAATTGCATAGAAGACAAGTACCTACCACGCTCGTCAAATGATTCAACTTGTAGCTCACCTTTACCAGTAGCCTGTAAGATAAAGCTGTAGCTCTCTTTGATATCATTGATAGCTCCTTGCCAAAGTATAGGTGTAGTTACAACCATCTCAGGGCTGTACTGCACTATATCTTCGATTTTGTTATGTTCCCAGATGCCTCCTGGTGTTCCTAAGAGTGTTACTCCCCCTAGTGTTTTTGCACATCTGGTATTTAGAAAGTCTCCAGATGACCATTTACTTTCTCCACCTACCTGTGGGTTCAATGTTAGGGTTAGCCTTTTGGATATCTGGTCTGATTGAGGAAAGAATATATGATATTGACCTTCATCTTGGTCAAAGAATGCGTTGATTTCTTCTGTGTCTGCAACAGATTTGACGTAATCTCTGTAGATTAAGTCAATCTTATTGGACATTGGTATGGTAAATATTGTTACTCCATTTGTTTCTGAACGTCTTAATGAGTGCACACCGTCTCTTGAGCAGAATAAAAGGTCTGAACCAGCTTGTGAAATGGTGTTATGGCTTATCAAACCTACCTTAATATTGGCTTTATCGTCGATTTGCCACAGCGTGTAGTTAGGGTGTAGCTGATATACAAGCACTTGGTCGAATGTAAACACGGCTAATCGTGAGTTCTCAAAGACTCCAAGCCCTCTTATCTCGTCCGCTGTACCTATCACGTTAGCCACATCAATGTCTGAAGCCTGTGTTACTTGCACAGCACTCACATCTTCGTCGAGTGTGAATACGTCTTCGGTATCTACACGGCTAAAATCAATGATTGTTCGTCGTCCAGGCTGTCCCGCAGTAGCTAAACGTCGTTGAATTGACGTAACATATGCTGGTCTAGGGTCTGACTTTGCCTCTATTTGCTTAAATGAGAAGCCATCATAGGCATACATTGGGAAATCCCGTGAAGCAAATATCACTTTGTTGTTGTAAACCGTAGACGTAATGATAGCTGATTGAGGGTAAACCTCTTCTGTAGCATGTGCACCTGACTGTGGAGACACATCTACTCTACGACCATAGATGTAATACTCTTGCTGAGAGCCATCTGCTTTTTGTTGAGCGGCTATCCAGTCATAGAAAGCTGTAAAGTCATCTGAAGCTGTGCCTTGATTCTTTACAGTCACTCTATTGTAGATAAAATCTATAGATACTTTGAGCGTTCCTCCAACAGTTAGGTTGATAGGAGTGTAACTTTTGTCAAAAGCAACCTCAATACTGTAGACTGGTGTGCCTAATGCTGGGTCAACCCAAGCAAAAGATGTCATGTCAGGGTAATTTGATGTCGTTTCAAATGTTATTGTGTAATAAACAAGTGTTCCAGTGGGTCGATAAGTGCCACTTGTGTCATCTTCTAATGCTGTGTTTCCAGTATTTAGCTTTAGAGGTATGAACCTTTGAGGGTTTGCCAAAGCACGTTCTGATTTTAAGGTTGTTCCACCTCCATCTTTCTGTGCCCATACAGCTAAGTCACGACCAAAGAATGCAACATGCTTGATTAGTGCGTCGCCAGTTGTTCTTTGTGTTGCTCCTGGGTCTCTAACAATAGAGCCACGGAAGTCTGCATAGCCATTTACGATTGATATCAGGTGTTGCTTTTGTCCTGTGTCCAAAGCACCTTTGTCTCTTGAGGCATCAATACCTTGAAAGTCCTCGTAAGGATATATCTTGGTCTTTACGCCTGATGGTGCGTATGTAGTTGACATTAGTAGCTAGTCCTTTTCCCATCTCTCCTTGCATCATAAGGTTGTGAACCAGTTGGTGTAACAGATTTGTCCCAAGGAGACATCTCTATTGGACCAGAACCGTACTTCCTCTGATACAAGATTCTGTTCATCATTTTAAAATACATTGGTCCGTATGCCTCAATCTTGTTTGATTGTTGCTGTACAGAGTAGTGATACAACAAGCCTGACACCATTATGGAGTCAGGTATAGTTCTTTGTTGTTGAGGGTGTGTGTAGTAGTCAATCTCTGGATTATCCCAGTAAGCATGACCCCGTAAGTCTTCTATCACTAAGTTTGCAAATTCTACAAACATTAGCATGACTTCACCATCTACAGTTCCTGGGTGCATGTCGCCATAACGACGTAGAGCTTGGAATATCAAAGCCTCTAAATCACTGTATGGTTCTGATATGTGTGGGTTGTTTACAGAATATCTGTTACGAGCTTCTGAATTATCCCAGTCTTTCTGCCAAGTTTCTCTTATTTCTCTTTCCGTGTTTGCGTCGACAACGTCACGCAAGTCACGAACACCTGGCATATCTGACCTACCCGTACCTTCGTCGTAGTGAGTTGGGTCTGTGTTTACAGGTCTGTTACCAGTTATGTCTGAGTAGCTTCTGTTTGCACCAGCCGCATTAGTTCCTGTAGTGCCACCTCCAGAATTACTAGCACTAGCATTTGAGTTTGTGTTCGATACTGGATTGTTTCCGCTACCCCCACTGCTTGAGCTTGAGCTTGAGCTTGAGCCACTGCTTCCGCTACTACTGCTACCGCTACTACTATGATAACTCATGTATTACTCCTCTTTGAGATATATTTCCTTTACAAAAAACTCGTGCATTTCAAAAGCCTCGACGTGTTCTGGCTTGATTGAAAACATATTGTACTCTCTGTCTGCGTCCCAATACGTTCTGTACAACTCTCCTCTAAGGTGAGTTTCTCTGTTGATTACTTGTGGTTCTGCTGAGACATAGATTGTATTTGCTTCTCTAGCAGATACTTTTGGTGCTGAGTTCTTTATAGCTTTTTGTGCTTTTGCTGTTTTAGAGTTTGTTGAAGCTTTCTTTTTAGCTTCCTTGCTTGGTGCTACTCCACCTTCCCAAGCTTCGTTTACATTAGGTGTTGATGGGTCATCTCCCATGAGTTGACCTTTTTCGTTCCTTGCTCTTTCTGCCATTGTTACCTCCAATAAAAATAAGGACGGGTTGTGCCCGTCCTTATTGTAACATCAAGGGGAGTTCTTAATCGTCCTTATGTGACTTTTGTCCAACCTTTGATTCTGTGGTGTACTTTTGCTTGAGTCATCTCAAGTCCGCACTCTGTCATGTACATGTGCTTTACACCGTCAAAGTCTGGAGCCTGAATGTCCCTGATAAGCTGAGTGTCTCTACCTTGTAGGTATCTGAACTTTAGCTCACTCATATCAAGAATAATCATTTCTTGGTCCATACCTGTCTGCCTGAACATTGGGTGCATGTATACCAACAAGTCGCCAGCATATGTTGTGTACCTTGTGAGTGACACGCCATAAGCATTGTCGATTTGTGTTGGTTGCCATCTGTTCTTTCCAATCTCCATGAGGTTAGAAATAACCCTAGAACCACAGAATGCGACCTTCTCTGATGAACCAAACGCAAAGATTGTTTCAATCAAAAGCCTGTCGAACTCTTTTTCAGTGATGGTGTTTGCACTTGCACCGAAAGAAGCTCCGTCTGTTACGTTAGTAATCTGTGTTAACAGACCACCAGTAAACCTTGTCGGATTAGCTGTTGAGCCGTTTGCCTCGTGCCTTTTACCAAAGAACATAGCTCTTTCAATGTCACCCATGTGTAACTTGAGTGCTTTTGTAAGTTGCTCTTGCTCTTTGTCCCCAGTTCTCAAGTATGTGTTCTGGAGAGTTCCACTGACTTGAATAGCAGTCTTA
>MDTA01228870.1_pt1 | contig 11401 bp, 13 predicted proteins | sample 811151 | NCBI WGS metagenome assembly MDTA01 (sample SAMN05326648, study PRJNA326480) | marine metagenome | isolation source: seawater | place: Indian Ocean: South | collected 2010 | reverse complement strand
CTTATACCTTTGCTAAAAATAACACCTGAAGTTTTTTGTATTTTAGAAAAAATAATTTTTTTATTTGGATTTTTAATCATTGATAAAATTTTATCAATATAATTATAACCATATAAATGGGTAAATGGATAACCACCACCAATTCTTAAATTTATGTCCAGTATAAAAATTTTATTTTCTTTATAAATAAAGTCTACATCAACAATACCTATATGTCTTAAAACAGAGCTTAACTTTTTTGCGAAATCTTCGAATACTTTGTATTTCACAATTAAAGCTTTATCTGTATCTCCTGATCTTATTAAAATTTTTTTACGACAACAATGGTGAACATAATTTCCGTTAAGATCATTTAAAATATCAATTCCATACTCTTCTCCTTTCAAATATTTTTGAAAGAAAAATTCTCTTTGTTTTTTTTTAGGGGCCTGCCATTTTTTTTGAATAAGTGATTGAAATTTACTTCCACTGCCTGAGATTTTCTTTTTTATGATTGGCAATTTTTTATTAATTTCTGAAAATTTAACAATCTCTGGTGAAAAAAAATTGTTTTGTAACAATTTTTTTGACATTAAAATTTTATTCTTACAGATTTTAATTATTTGAAGATCTGAGATTACAATTTCCACTTTTTTTCTTTTATAGAAAATTTTTTCTTCAGCTAATAATTCCAGTTCCCATTCTGATAAAGGGAAAACAATATCTATTTTTTTCTCAGAGATGAATTTTCTCAAAAAAATCTTAAACTTTTTTTTTTCTTTGACTTTGGGACAAATAAAATTATTTGTTTTATTTGAGACTTTGAATGAAGGAACAAATTTATCAGCATCAATTAAGTAAATTTTAAGGTTATATTTCTTTCTTATTTTAAGGAAAAAATTAACTATGTAATCTCTTCTTCCTGGATTGACCAAAAGTATTCTCATATTGAATTATCTAATATTGTCTTATTTTTTATCTCAAATTTTTTCTCACAATATGAAAGAACTTTGGGGCTATGAGTTACTATAATTCTTGTTTTATCTTTTAATTTTAAAATATCATCCATAATTTTATTCTCATTTTCTTGATCTAAATTATTTGTAAATTCATCAAATATTAAAACTTCTGAATTATGATAAAAAGCTCGGGCTATTGCTAATCTTTGTTTTTGACCTCCTGAGATTTTGTCCCCAAGCTCGCCGCAATGAGTGTTTAAACCGTTTGGTAATTCATCTATAAATTTACTTAAATTTGCAAATTTCAAACAATCATTAACTTTATTTATATCAATTTTATTTTCTGGCACTCCTAACGCAACATTATTTGAAATTTTTTCATCTGTAATAAATATACTTTGAGGTATATAGCTTATTTTGTTTTGCCACCCACTGACATTATTGAATATATTTTTTTTATCTACAAGTATGTTTCCTGTGTCAGGTCGTAAAAGACCCAACAACAAATTTATTAATGTTGTTTTTCCAGTTCCACTCTCACCATAAATTCCTACTAATTGATTTTTACTAATACAAATATTTAGACCATTAAAAATTTCTTTTTTTGCTGAAGGGTACTCATATCTTAAATTATTAATTTCAATTATTTTTTTAAATTCAAAATCTATATTTTTTTTATTATCAAATATTTCTCCTTCTATTTGACTCTTATTTGAAATATATGGCCTTATAGAAGGTAAACTAAATCTCATATCTTGAAGTAAATTGGTAATTTTTATAACCGCAGGAACTATTTTAAAGGCAGCAAATAAATATAATCCTAATAATGGTATTATTGAATTGCTCTGTTCAACTGTTTTTATTAAAAAAATTAATAATATAGATAATATTAATATTGTTAACCATTCAAACCATATCTTAGGTAAACCTGTTATAAAAGTATGTCTTTTTGTTGAGTCATTCTCAAAAAAATTATTTTGATTAAAAAGTTTTAAAAAATTATTTTCTTGACCGAAAATTTTAATTTCCCTAATACCCCCAAAAATTTCTTTTAAATTTTTTAATTTCCTACCTCTATAATATCTGCTTTTTTCTCCGTATATACTTATTTTGGATTGAAAAATTTTAAAAAAAACAAGGGCTATAAAAAAGAAAAATAAACTTATTGATATTGTTAAAATTGGGTAAATTATAACTAAAAAAATTAATATTCCAGTAAACAGAATTATTTCAGAGGTAAAATCAATTAGAGATCTTGCAAATACAGATAACAAGTTTGCATCATTAATGTTTCTTATCAATGTTGCAGAATTGTTATCCAAATGAAATAGATAGTCATTGTAAACATATGATTTTAATAGATTATTTGTTTGTATATTTCTTATATTATAAACAAAATTATTTTTTTGATGTAAGAAAAAAGTTAGAAAAATGGCCTTTATTAGAAAAACTAATAAAAATATGGCTGATAAAAGAAAAATAATTTGTTCTTTATTTAGTGAATTAAAAGTCTTTTCAAAAACTAGATAATCTTTTATTTTTGAAGAATCATTAAAAAACAAATCTAAAATTGGAAAAATAGAAGCAAGACTTATAGTCTCTAATATCATTGCAATAATTGAAAAAGCGATTAGTGTAAAAAATTGTTTTTTTTGATTACTTGAAAAAATCTTTATAAATGTTTCGTAAAATTTAATAATTTCTACCATGCTAAATCAATTTGACTTTTTAGTTGTAAGTAAAATATTTAAAATTAAGTAGTCTCTCATGCTTTTTTTAATATATTGTTGATTAATGATATGAATATTTTGTTGTTACTATCATAGATAATCTGGCTATTAATGAGTTTCTTTATTTTTGGTTTATTAAAAAAAATAGCCGGGTTGATTTTTTGTGCGTTATTTAAAACTCTTTTTACCTCTTTATAATTCTCTGAATTTGTCCAAAACGGACCTCTTGCACTAATTTTCTTTTGAGGCCACCCAAAATTTGAGCTATTAGTTGGATATTTGTTTGGTCTTAGAGAAAAAAAGCAAACAACATTTTTTCTAGCTAAGGCTTCATAACCTAATGAAGAGTCTAATGATATAACAATCTTCGCTGTATCTACAATATTATATGTTTTCCTATTCAACTTTTGAGGAATAAATTTATACGGGACACCATTCATTATCTTGTCCCACTGAATTTTTTCTAATTTCATAGTTTTTGCCTTGCAACCTAAAACTGCAAATTTTTTCTTTTTGTTATTTAATAGGTATTTTTTGATATTTTTGATTAGTTCATATTCTTTTTTTCTGTATTCACCATAAGTAATTTTTTTTTCTTTTATAAAAAAATCATTATCTGAGTTTCCTTTAAAACTTGATATATATAAAATATCAATTTTCTTACTTGGTTTTTTTACTTTAAAATAGTTAGATCTAAATGAACCAATTTGAATTGGTTTACCTTTAAAATATTTTTTGAAAATTTTTCCAATATGATAATTATAGACCAAAAAATAATCACAATTATTATAAGTTTTCATCAATTTTTTTGGATACGAAAAAATATCATTTTGTGTTGATCTGTATGAGCTTTGTATTGCAATTTTTATCAAATTTTGGTTACGTATTTTATAAAAGAATAAATTATTGTCATTTAGAGTAATTAAGATTTTTGGTCGAGAAAATTTGATATATGTATCAATGTAGTCTTTAACAGAAAATTTTAATAATAAAATAGTTTTAAACAATATGAAAATATTGATTTCACAATCTCTACAAATCCTCTGAGTAAATCTATGATAAACAACATCAACATTTTCTTTTTTTAAATATTTTATGAATAAATGTGATAAATCACCATCAAATATAATAATTTCTTTTCTTACAGGTTTTTTAAAATTTTTTTTAGAAAAAAATAAAATATTTAAAAATAAAAAGATGTACTTCACAATAAAATTCTTTTTCAAAATATTATTTTCTATTTCTACAATAAAAAGTAATTATACTTCCATAGAATGCTGGCGAAATATTGTTCACTTTGAACATATTTAAATAATTTGAAATATTGTTATATTTTGTTTTAAAAAAAGGCTTTTCTATTTCAATTATTTCAAAATTATTTTTCTCTAATAAAACTCTCAGACTTTGTTCACTATATAGACAAATGTGAGCTGGTATATAGTGTCTAAAATTTTTCTTAAAAATTTTTGATACCAGGCTACTCACATTAGGAGTTCCTATGATTAAAAATCCATCTTCTTTTAAAACTTTTTTAATTAACTCTATGGCCTCAGCTGGTTTTTCTAAGTGTTCGATGACATGATAAAACATTACGACATCAAATTTTTGTTTGTAACTTTTTATCTCTTTAAAATCCCCATTTTTTATTTCAATATTTTTAAAATTTTCTCTTACATAATCACAAGCAAAACTTGAGTCCTCTAATCCAAATTTTTTTATACTCCCATTAAGTGCACTCAAAAAATATCCAAGACCACAGCCAATATCTAGAATTGACACATCCTTTAATTTATTTACAAAATTAATTGCATTTCCATACCAATTTTTGATCTTAAAATCTCTTTCGTTTAAAAAATTTCTCTTTACGCCATCTGGATCTATTGCACCCTGCCAATAATCATCAGAATAATTTAATTTTATAATTGGATCTTGGTAAACGCATCCACAATTGTTACAATTTTTATAATCAACTTGTGAATAAGATGTAAATTTTTTAGAATAATTACTATTATTACAATTAGGGCAATTCATGTGTTTTACTTATAAAATTTTATTTGTTCTTTATTAAATGGTCCTAGGGGTTTTTCATCTAACAAAAAAACAGTTTGATCAAATTTTTTATTATAAAATTCTTTCCAATTTCTTTTGAAATTATTTTTTAAGAATCTTGCATTTGCAACTCTTCCATCAACTAAAATTATTGTTCCTGGTGTAAGAAAATTTTCAATTTTTAGTACATCACAACTCATGGGCATCATGTCTAAATTAGATACAGTAAAATTATTTATAGAATTATTAATTGTGAATGGGTTGGGACCATCTAAATATATAAAATCTGGATTTACTCGGGGAAGTTTTAAATATTCAGTTGCAAAATTACCATTGTACATGGTCATTTTCGATCTAGAATAAGTAAATTCTACATGTTTAATTAATCCATATTTTCTTAATCTTTTTTTTACAATATTGAGATACTTCTTTACATTATCAATTATAAATAACTTGTAGGGATAGACACACCTTTTAAATGGTTTTTTTCCCTTATTATTAGCTCTAATTTTATTTAATGCTTTACAGATAATTAAGCTGGAATAACCACAACCAAACTCTAATACCGAAGTTCTTTTATTTAATAGAATAAATTGATAGAGTCTGTATAGATCCATCATTTCAGGCGGCTGAGGATTTTTGGTTTTTCTGATATCAAATTTACCTTTTTTATCACTTTTATTTTGTTCATAATCTTTCCTAGTTACTTGATAACCATCAACCATATATTTTTTTTTTGAAATTAAATCTTTTAAACCCTCAGAATTGAAAAATTTAATTAAATTTTTTTCAGATATTTTTTTTGGAAATTTGATTTTTATCATTTAAGTTTTATTTTATACACACATAACCTTTGAAGTTAATAAATTGAGCTAAACTGGAGATATCTTTAAAACCTGCTCTCCTTAGCATACTCAAATTTCCATAATCAGAAAATGGTTCCAAAATCCCTCTTAAGGACTTTTGTTTATTAAAAATTTCATGCACACTAAAACCTTTTGACTCTTTAAAATCATTATAAATTTGAACAAATAGATCTTGAAATCTCGCATCAGGACCTCTAAATTTTTCAAACATTACAAAACATCCCCCCCAATTTAAACTTCTATAAATTTTATTTATTACCTCTTGTCTCTTTTTGGGATTAATAAATTGAATTGTATAATAAGAAATAATTAAATCAGATTTTAAAAGTTTAACTCTACTAATATCTTTGTTAAAAACACTTATATTTTGAAGCTTTGATTTTTTAATATTTTGTTTACTAACTTTAATCATATCCTTTTCGATATCGAAACCAATAAACTTTACTCTTTTTTTATTTGTATACTTTGTAAGAGATATTAATAAATCAGATGTGGAACACCCAATATCATAACAAATCGATCCCTCTTTCAAAAAAAAATCTGACAGCTTAAGTATTAATTCATGCCCCTCTTTGTATAATGGCACAGATTTATTAATATGATTATAAAAGTTTTTGGCGACATCTTTTTTAAAATCCCATGCGCCATACAATTTTTTTATTTTTTTCATTTTATGATAACCTTTTCAACTTCACCTAAAATATAGTGACCTAAAAATAAATGACATTCTTGAATTCTAGCAACATCTTTAGAATTTATAATTAAACTCAAATCACTAAATGACTTTGCTCTTCCTCCACTACCACCTAAAAAAGAAATTGATTTAATATTTTTTTTTTTTGCTAATTTCAGAACATGTAAAATATTTTTTGAATTTCCTGAGGTTGACAAACAAATTAAAACATCCTTTTGTTTCCCAATTCCCTCTAAAACTCTGGAAAAAATATTATCGTACCCATAGTCATTTGCACAAGCTGTTACCACTGAAGAATTTTGTGTAAGAGATATTATCGGTAATGGACGTCTATTATTTTTAGGTTTTAATCTTACTAGGAATTCTGCAGATAAATGTTCAGCTTCAGCCGCTGAGCCTCCATTACCACAAATAAAAATATTTTTTTTATCCTTAAGGCATTTTGAAAGAATACCAATTACTTTTTCAATATTTTTTTTTTGATAGATTATATCATCTAAAGTTTTTTTTAAATTTGAAATTTCTTTATTAAGCATACTATTTTTTCTTAAGGTGAGCTCTTAATTTTTTTGCAACTTCTTTTTCAATTTGTAATAATTTTTTTGTAGTATCGCCATCAATTGCTTTTTCAATTTTTCTCACTCCTCCAATTAATTCTTTAAAAGTTTTTGGTTCTATTGATGCAGCTTGATCAGACCCATACATTGTTCTGTCTAAAGTAAAATGTCTTTCTAATGAAGATATGCCTTGAGCTGCGGCCGCATAAGAAATTGCTAAACCACCCTTTTCATGTCCACTATAACCTACTTTACAACCATACCTCTCTTTAAATACATTGATCAAATTTAAATTAGCTTTGGTATCGTCAAACGGATAAGCTGAAATACAATGCATTATTTCAAAGGGACAATTATTTTTTTTAAAAATATCTACTGCAGCATCAATATCTTTCATGTCACACATTCCAGTACTAATAAAAGTATATTTTTTTCTTTTTGCAACAAGCTCTAAAAAATCTAAATCAACAATCATGGCCGATGCAATTTTATTGTATTTAAGATTAAATTGATCTAAAAATTCCAGACTATTTCTTTCCCAAGCAGAAGCAAACCACTCAAATTTATTTTTTTTACAAAAATCATCAATTTTTTCGTAATCATTTTGATCAAATTCTAATCCCTCTTTTTGGTCTCTTTGTGTTTTACCCCAAGGACTTTCTCTAGCTTCACTTAGTAATTTTGCGGAATATACTAAATTAACATTTCGTTTCTGAAACTTAACAATATCTGCGCCACATCTTTTAGACTCCAGAATCATTTCTTTTGCTAAATCTAAATTCCCATTATGATTTATTCCAATTTCAGATATTATAATTATTGACATTTAAATTAATTTAAAAATTTTTCTTATTTTATACTGCATTAGCTGGTATTCTTTTTAAATGATTAACAACCTTTTTCATATATTTTTTTGGACCTAGTGTAATTCTTAAAATTTTATGCCCATCAGGTATTTTACTTTCACCAAGTACTAAAATGTTTTCTTTTGCGAAAATTTTAATTAATTTATTTTTGATAATTTTAGATCTCAATTTGATTAAAATAAAATTTGTATTTGTAAAAAAAAATTGGTAATTCAATTTTTTTAAATTCTTTATAAGAAAGAGTTTACCATCTAATGTTTCTTTAATATAATTTTGAAATATCTTTATATCTTTTAAAATTTGTTTCAAAACTAAGCAGCTAAAAGAGGTTAGCTCATAAAATGGACGGAACTTATACAACATTTTTGACGTTTTTTTGGAAGCCACCAAATATCCTATTCTACATCCAGCTAAGCCAATTTTAGAAAAAGATCTTGAAATGATTAAATTATTATAATTTTTAGTATATTTAATCATAGATTTTGAATAATAACCAAAATAACACTCATCAATTAATATATAGCAATTATATTTTTTACATAATTTGATAACCTTCAATAATGATTTTTCATCTATAGTTGTTCCTGTTGGAGAATTGGGATTAGCCAATATTACAAGGTTAGTTTTATTATTTATACTTTTAAATAATCTTTTTTTATCTAAATTTAAATTTTTATCATAATTAATTTTAATTTGTTTTGCTTGAAAAAGCTTGGAATAAACATCAACCATTCCATATGTTGGATTAAGTGTAATCACTTCGTCCCCTGGTGATACCAATAATTCAAAACAATTTTTTATTGCTAAATCCGAACCAGCCGTAAGTACTATCATATCTGAAGAAACAGATAATTTTTTTGATAGTAATTTATATAACTCTTCAACCTCAGGATATGCAGAAATATGTTCTGATTTAAGACTAAATTTAATTTTTTTTAAAAAATCGGAGTCATAAATAGAAACTCGCTCATTTTTCTCAAGTCTAATTTTTTGAAATCTAGAATATAGAGGATTTCTTTTTCTCTTAATATTTTTTAAAGATTTAAATTTTTTAAACTTCATTTTTTATTTTGTTTTTAATATTTTCATTTATTTTAAAAAATTTGATATTGAAAAAGCTAAAGTTAATCTGCCATTAAGACTATTTAAATTTAATTTTTTCATAATATCCACGCTTTCAATTCCATGCATCAATCTTGGATCAAATAATAATAGATCTGAGGCTTCTAAATAATTATCAAGATATAATTTTTTTTTTATTCTTAAAGCGTAAATATAATCCTCCACTATTATAACTAGCTAAATTTTGTCTTTTTTTATTTTTTAATCTCTTAACAGTTAAGGGTAAAAGAGCCTGATATACTCCTTTGCAATAATATTTATCATGATCGTTATGTTCTGCTAAAAATCCTCCCCCTGTTGGATATTGTATCATTCTAACAAAGTCACAAAATAAATATTTTTTTACATCAAGTGAATTTGAAATACTTTTTGCATCTGGATAAAATTTATTAAATTTTTTAATTTTACTAACATAGTTTCTTAGTTGAATAATTGGCTCAATAAGTTTGAAAAAATTATCATTCTTTTTTAACCATTCGTTAACATAAATTGTTCTGATAAATCTAGGATTTTTATACGTATTTCCAATGTCTAGTCTTTGATAATCTCCCTGTTTAATTCTCCTTGGTCCAGAAAAACGAATATCTTTATTAGAGTCAAATTTTTTTTTAAAAAAATTCAGAATTTTTTTATGATCATTAAGGGTATGAAAATTTTTTATTATACAAAATTTTTCTTTTTTTAGCGTTTGTAAAACTCTTTGGTTGAGGTCTAAATTTTTTTTTGAGTTATAAATTATAAATTTCATAATCTTAATGATGGCCTTGAGACCAATTCTGCTATTTTAAAATCTCTTTTATTATCAATGTCACAAAAAATTTCATTAGTTAAAAATGGGTAAACTTTATTTCCTAACAAATTTTTTTTTAATATATTTTTTGTTTTATAAATATCAACTACACCATTGCCAATAAAAGTTTTCTCTAAATTATTTCTTGGAATATTTACTTTATCAATATTAGAATTAATCTTTTTATTTATTGAAACTAATTGATTATTTTTAATAAAAAAATCTTTTAGTGAATTGTGACTATTAAAAGAGACAGACTTTAAAGCAGTGTACGATTTTTGTTTTTTTTTAAATGTTCTGATTGCTTTAGTAATTGTTGCATTTTTTCTGATTGGGCAAGTAGGTCTAAAGTGAATAAAAAATTTTGGTAAATTTATCTTTTTTTTGATCAAGAATTTAACTAATTCTTTAAATACTTCATAATCAGTTGAGTGATCCCTAGAGTTTTTTGCACTTCTTTTGTTATAATATTCACACTTATATCTTTTAGCAATTGCAATATATTTATTGGAGTCTGATGAAAAAATTACCTTATCTATTAGATTATTTTTTTTTGCTGAAATTATACTATGAGCTAACAAGGGTTTACCTAAAAAATTTTTAATATTCTTATTTTTAAGCCCTTTTGACCCTGATCTTGCTGGAATTACTGCCCAAATTTCATTTGAGATTTTCATTAATTTAGGCCTTCCTTTTTTTGAGTTTTTTTATCCTTTTCAAGTTCAGCTTTTAATTCATCATATTCTTGCATTTTTCTTTTCATAAAATTAACTGTGAGCTCTGTTCTGTGAATTATCCCTTTAGCAGTAATTACATATCTTAAAGATTTCATTTTATTATCTTTTTTTTTAAAATTTTGAATTTTTACAAGACCTTTGTTTTTAAGGGCTTTAAGACAGTAGTTTAATTTTCCCAGACTAAAACCTAATTCCTGAGCAAGTCTTCTTTGTGTATTTGTAGGATCTTTTTCAATTTTTCTTAAAACTTCAAAATAATCAGTTTTATTTTTCATATATTTAAAATTTCGAAGGTTGTATATCGTTCAAATTTTGAACAGTCAAATAAAAATAATTGAAAATTTTAATCATTTTTGTATGATTAATTATGGCATCTTACCAAAACTGGACTGATCAATCTGAAAATTTTGATGATGCTTATAGTGAAAAATCAACAATTCCATTGTTCAAGGAATACGTAAAACAAGATTTAAATCTAAGACAAAAAATTGTATTTGAAGAGTTAGGTGATTTAAAAGATAAGAAAATCTTAGATTTAGGATGTGGCGTGGGTAGATACAGCCACGAAGCAGCTATGAAAGGAGCTCAAACTATAGGAATTGATATAAGCCCAAAAGCAATAGAGATTGCTAAAAAAAAAACTCTTGAATTCAATCTTTCAACAAATTGCAAATTTATTTGTGATGATTTCATTAATTCAAAGAATATACCAAAAGTAGATTATGTAATAGCACTTGGTTTTGTCCAATATTTCGATGATGGTCTAAAAGTGCTTAATGATATTTTAAATGTAAATAGAAAAATAATTTTCGATCTTCCAACCTTTTTTCACTGGATAAACCCATGCAGAAAAGTTTATAGAACCCTAATGAAAGGAATTAAATTTACATCATACACACAAAAAGAGGTCACAAACCTTGTGAATGATTTAAATTCTCAATACAATTTAAGTCTTAAAATTATAAAAAAAAATCCTACAATATGGATTATTTCAAATGTTTAAAATCTTTTGAAATTTTAAACTTAAATTTGGTAATTAAAAATTTTAAAAT
>MDTA01003044.1_pt1 | contig 11401 bp, 11 predicted proteins | sample 811151 | NCBI WGS metagenome assembly MDTA01 (sample SAMN05326648, study PRJNA326480) | marine metagenome | isolation source: seawater | place: Indian Ocean: South | collected 2010 | reverse complement strand
CGAGGTCTTCCGAAGCGATTTTCGAAATATGCGCGCAAAGACTCTCGCCACTGCCGTCCACCTCTAGATGGATGGCAACTAGGCCGCGATCGCTTCCCGAGAGCGGTGCTATGCGCGAGACCTTGGAGGTAAGTATGTTGCGAATGCTTAGCTGTCTGGGTCTAGATGTGGCGATGGCAATGTCTCGGGCAGCCAGAAAAAGCCTAATTTGCTTTGAAGCAGGCTGCTCATGGCCGATCACCTGTATCGATTGTTCGCCAATCATCATATCGATAATCGAGTAGGCCTCATTGAAGCTTGTTACTGTGGCCTGAATAAGGCTGCCTGCATCACCGGTGTCTTCGCGTCTCGTGGCCTGTAGCCCGAGGCCAAGCAACACCTCACTGGCTGGCCCTTGTTGCAGCAATCCGTTCTCCCCCATCACCAACATATGGTCACACAGCTGCGCGATTTCATCGTTGATGTGACTAACATAAATCGTTGGGATATCGAGCTCTCGAGTGATGGTGGCGAGATAGGGGATGATCTCCTTTTTACGTAGACCGTCAAGACCGGTTAGAGGCTCATCCAAAAGAAGCAACTGGGGCTGCCCTAGTACCGCTCTGGCGATATTGACTCGCCGTGATTCACCGCCGGATAGGGTCTGGGGTCTGCGATCGAGCAATATGGCTAGATCAAATTGATCAACCACATCTGCAAAACGCAGTTTGATTGGCAACTGTTTGGTTTCAGCACGGGAAAGACCATAGCGCAAATTTTGCTCGACGTTGAGGTGGCCAAAGAGCCGATCCTCTTGAAACACATAGCCTACCCGGCGGTCGTGACAGAGCATCTTATAGTGGGCGTCTTGCCAGGTTTCGTCTTTGAATCGAATTATCCCGCTGCTCGGTGCTAGGCCCGCAATGGCGCGGAGCAGGGTGGTTTTACCGCAGCCGCTCGGGCCGAAAAGCGCGGTAACGCTGGCCGGTACCTCGCATCGAGCCTCTATCCTTGCCTCGCCGATCGGGATGCTGATGTCTAGTGAGAGCATTAACGGCTGCTGCGCGGCAGAAGGCTAGGTGCGAGTTGGCGGTTTGCGTAATAGACACACAGTAAGATGCTAAGCGAAAAAACCAGTAAACCAGCGGACAACATATGTGCCTGGCCGTAGTTCAATGTTTCAACGCTTTCGTAGATAACGATGGATATGACGCGAGTTTCGCCAGCTAAGTTGCCGCCTACCATAAGGACAATGCCGAATTCGCCGACGGTATGGGCAAAGGTCAGTACTGCCGCGGTCAGGTACCCGCCGCGTGCCATGGGGAGTACAGTGGTGCGCCATGCATCCAGGGGTTTCGCGCCTAGGGTAGCGGCAGTTTCGAGGGGCTGGTGGCCAATCTGGGCGAAGGCTGCGGTTAAGGGTTGAACCATAAAGGGCAGCGAATAGATCAACGAGGCGATCACCAAACCAGAAAAAGAGAACGCAAGAGAGCTGCCGGTTAGCTCTATCCAAAAGCTGCCTAGTGGGTTTTCTGGGCTGAACAGTATTAGCAGGTAGAACCCAAGTACAGTGGGCGGCATGACTAAGGGTATAGCAGTTATCGCTTCGACAGCAGGTCTAAGTCGGTGCTGGCTATGAGCTAGCCACCAAGCCAGTGGCGTAGCGAGTACGAGCAGCACCAATGTGGTGATGCCGGCAAGTTGCGCGGTTAGCCAAATGGCACTGAGTTCAGTCAAGATAGGTGAAACTCTTTGGAGATTGGCGGCAACCCAATGTCACCGCCGAATTAAGGACAGAATGAACTCAAGCGGCAGGCTTGCGGAATTTCAGAGTCATCCGGTTGGACTCGCCGATTGCCTGCATCGCCGTGGCTGCCTCAGGGTTATCGCGGCTGCCCATCAATGTGGGCGGTAGTCGCCAAACGATGTCGCCGTCTTGAGGCTGATCCTTAGGGTTGGCATTAATGTCGGAGGCACCTTCAAAGACGAAACCAACAGCCTCCATTTGAGCCACCACAAAACTCTGTTTTAGATAGCCTCTATTGCCTTCTGCCCAAGCATCCGGAGATTCCTCGCGCATTTGATGCTGCACAACGCCAAGGATACCGCCGGGCTTTAGGGCGGTGTAGGCATCTTTTATGGCAGTGGTCAGAAAGTTGCCCTCGTTTTGAAAGCGCGCGAAGTTATGTAGGGCGCGGATAAAAAGCACCGCGTCAGCGCTACCCGCCATGGATTCAGGCTGGGCACCAAAAAAGAATCCGCTGATTGGCGTGTTGTTGCCTTCTACCCAAGTTGCAGCCGTTTCTGGCCAATCCGTGGTCCAAGTTTCGAGCTTTTTGAGCTGCTCAGGCGTGCGAAAGCTAAATAGGCGCTGCATGTCTATTGAATAATTGGCACCGATAAGCTCTCCCTCTTCACCCAGATACGGCAGCAGAATTTTGCTGTACCAACCGCCTCCAGGCAGTGCTTCAACCACCGTCATCCCCGATTCAATGCCGAAAAAATCGAGGGTTTGCGCAGGGTTGCGAAAAGGATAGCGGGCCTGAACTGCCTCCGGTTGCGCTGCCAGAACTGACTCAAGGCTAGTGCTTATGTCTTTTAGCGTTGGTTCGTCCATCGTCATTGTAGGTGGCTCGACGGGCGTGTCCGCAGTCTGCGATGGCGTGGATTCGGCGCAGGCTGCCAGAGAAAATAGCGCCGATAACAGGATGATAGAGCGCATGGTCGTGTCCTCAGTGGTTTATCTTGAGATGGTAGGCATTCGTCGCGAAAATGAACAGTCCGATACGAAATTGTCTTTACTACGCAGGCATCGAGGCGTCACGAGACTTGTTCGAGTGCCGCTCCAACAATGGTGGCAATAGAGCGGACGTCTTCCTGGTCTGCGGTAAACGGCGGACCAAATTGCAGGGTATCTCCGCCCCAGCGCACGTATAGACCCATCTCCCAGCACTTAATGCCGAGTTCAAAGGGGCGAATAACAGGATCCCCGTCTCGTGGCGCAATCTGTAGCGCGCCAGCCAGACCGAAATTTCGAATGTCGGTAATATGCGGATGACCCCGCAAACTGTGCAGGGTTTCTTCCAGCACCGGAGCCAGCGCTTGGGCTTTTGCCACCATTTGATCGTCTTGAAAGACGTTGAGCGCCGCAAGAGCCGCAGCGCAGGCCACGGGATGAGCGCTATAGGTATATCCGTGAGGCAACTCGATCATATGCTCGGGTATGTCCATGGCCATCATGCTGCGATAGATCTCAGCAGAGGTGAGCACTGCGCCCATGGGAATAGCGCCATTCGTGAGGCCTTTAGCGATATTCATCATATCCGGCTGCACACCGAAGGCATCGGCACCAAAGGTTTCTCCAGCGCGACCAAAGCCTGTGATTACTTCATCGAAAATCAGCAGTATGTCGTTTTCATAACATAGCTCGCGAAGACGCTGAAGATAGCCCTTGGGTGGAATAATGACGCCAGCAGAGCCGGACATGGGTTCAACGATCACTGCGGCAATATTCGAGGCGTCATGCAGCATAATCAGCTGCTTGAGGTGATCGGCCAGTTCAGCACCCGTATCCGCCTGACCCTTTGTGAAGGCCAGATTAGGTTGCAGGGTATGAGGCAAATGATCCGCATCGCCGAGCTGGCCGAACATTTTTCGGTTAGCCCCGATCCCGCCCAAACTGGTGCCGGCAAAGTTCACCCCGTGATAGCCCTTGTGTCGCGAGATAAATCGAGTTTTCGTGGGTTGGCCCTTGCTGCGCCAATAGGCTCTTGCCAGTTTTAGTGAGGTATCGGCGCATTCCGAGCCGGAATTAGTAAACAGGGCATGATTCAAGTCGCCTGGTGCCATTTCGGTTAGGCGCTCGGCCAGGGCGGTTGCGCCGGGGTGGGTGTACTGAAATGCAGGGGCGTAATCCATAACGCCAAGCTGAGCCTCAATGGCCGCGGTGATCTCTGGCCGGTTGTGACCGTAGCCGCAGCACCACAGCCCCGACAGAGAATCAAAAACTCGCCGTCCGTCTTGGCTGATGTAGTGATTTTGCTCAGCCGCGACGACCACCCGCGGATCTTGGTGAAACTGTCTGTTCGCGGTGAATGGCATCCAGTGTGCTGGTGTTGATAGCAGGTTGGTTGCTGTTTGCTTCGATTGCATAAAGTAAATTCCTAGCTGACAGCCTTTTGGTATGCAGTTCTGCTGCTCAGACGTTGCCAGTAGGGCAACAGGGTATCGGGTAGCCCTGCAGGTAGAAAGCGTTCCGCGAGCATTACCGTGTAGCCGAGCATGATATCCGCGGCGCTAAAAGTTTCGCCAAGAATAAAAGGCTTGTCCGACATTTCGTCGCCCAATGCCTTTGCGCTCAGCTCAGCGCGGGCCCGCATTTCTGCGATGACGTCGTCGATACGTCGCTCATCAGGAAACGCTCGAGAGTGATTGACGATCTCGCCCAGGGGCCGTGCAAACGTTGCTTCAGCGAACCAGCTCCACTGCAGATAGAGGGCGTGCTCGGGACTGCCCGGTGGAGGCTGTAGTCGACCTTTGCCATAGCGGTCAAGGATGTACTGAACCATCGCACCGGATTCGAAAATCAGTAAATCCTCACTCTGCCCTTCGAGTTCATCTCGTAACACCGGAACCTTGCCAACCGGATTCATAGCTCGCCATTCGGCGCTGGCGCGAAATTTTGGGCTGAAGTCTACAGAAACGACGGTGTATGGGATCTGAAGTTCCTCGCAGAGCCATATGGGTCTGATGCCGCGGGTGCCCGGTACGTGGTAAATCGTCAACATACTTCTTTCCTAAATATCGGCCTGACTATTGGTCTCAGTGCCTGCCCCAGTCTTGGCCTTAGTTCTTGGCACTTTTTCGCGGCGGCCCAGCACTGGTGAAGCGCGTGCCGGGAGGATCGATGGCCCACTCTGCCGAATATCCCCAAGTGTCCGTAAAGACGAGCTCATTAAGCGGGCGTCTGCGCACGGGGCCATGATTTCCCTGAGGCTTGCCAAGGGTTAGCGTGCATGAGACGAAAACATCCTTAGGAATATCAAGCAGCGTTTTTAACTGTGACTCGACAGGTCTGTGAAAGCCAGTAATGACGCCGCCATAGCCAAGGGCCCTGGCAGCCAAAAGCAAATTCTGTACAGCAGGGTATACCGATGCACCTTCCATTGGGTCCGGTGCGCGATAGCGGATCATGCAGGGCAAAATCAGAGCAGGCACGGAGCCAAAGCTCTCAACGTAGCCTCGCATGGTTCTGGCCATACGGGACTTTGGTGAGTCGGGGTCTGCGCCGGATCCCTGGGCGTAGCCGTCATTGCGCTCCTTTTCCGTCCAGATGGCTTGGGCAGCGCCAGCGATCATGGCCTTGGCTTTATTTGCCTTGTCGCCACTGGTTAGCACCATGAAACGAAAGGGCTGACGGTTAGATCCGCTTGGGGCCCGAGTCGCTGAGAACAGAATATCTCGCAGGTGCGCTTCAGGAATAGGCTCGTGAGTATAGCGCCGGATCGCGCGAGTGGTTGCTAACCCCTCGAGCAGGGAAAGTGGCGTTTGCGCCAAGGGGCGATCTGCAAGCGGATGATTGCTGGAACTCATTTAAAAAGCCTTTTTAATTGTCGACTGGCTCAGTGCAAAGAGTCTGATACGCACTGGTCGTGCCTTCAAGTAGGCCCTTCACGACGAACACGAACCTGACTATGAAGATGGGCTAGAAGATAGGAGCCTGCGTATTGCCTTGGCGTCTGACTATAGCCACACTTTCAGGCAGAACACAGTAAATAGGGGGAGGTATGATTGAACTAGATCGCCAGGGCGATGTTTTCACAATGACGCTAAATGCCGGCGAGAACCGTTGGAATACCAGTTTTGTGAGGGCGATAGCAGAGGCGTTAGATGAGGTGGAGGCTTCCACGGGCCCGGCTGCCTTGGTGACGACATCCGCAAGCGAAAAGTTCTTTTCAAATGGGCTGGATTTGGATTGGGTACAAGACCCTGAAGCCCACCCAGCAGCGGGTGATCGAGCGGTTTTTGGAACCGAGTTTATGGGCCTAATGAGCCGGATTATGACCTACCCAGTGCCGACAATCTGTGCGGTAAACGGGCACGCCTTTGGCGCCGGATTCATGTCGGCACTGTGCCACGACGTGCGTTTTATGCGAGCGGATCGAGGTTTCATGTGCGCGAATGAGATGCAAATTGGCCTATCGATTCCGAGCCCAGAACTTGCCTTGTTCAAACACAAGCTGCCCGCGTCGGCCTTTTTTGAAACCGTCCAGCTCGCGAAGCGTTGGACCGGCCCAATGGCTCAGGCCGCGGGATTTGTCGAGCATATTGATGACGCTGATGTGTTGTTAGGAGCTGCTCAAGAGCGCGCGACTCAGCTGGCGCCGCTGGCAGCGAATCGCGATAACTACCGAGACCAAAAGCAGCGGTTGTTTGGCGAAAATGCAGCCATCAATGAAGTGCATGGTGCAGCCTATATGTTGGCGAATTCAGAGCGTTATCATCATTAGAGTCGCCGAATGAGGATACGTTTCGGTTATCACGTCGTGGTTTGTCCTACATAACAAACGTTCGTTTGCCAAATGGTGCAGGTTGTCCAATCTCCAAGCAGCGATGCAGAACTGATGCGATATAAATCCGCCTCATTCGTCGGTTGCGTGAATTCGGCCAGAACAAGAAAGTGGGGATTTATAGAATGGCTACGTTCTGGAAAAAGGTTTTTATAAGCGCGGCTGCGGCTCTGTTCACTGGGGGTTCAACCGGCCTTAAAGCCGCCGAAGGCGCTGGGCCGAGTGGGGCTGGTGCCGGAGCAGGAACTGGCGCCGTGGCTGGAGGCTCTGCAGGAAGCATATCAATGGTAACTGCGGTTTCCGTGGGCGTTACGGGATTGGGATTTATGGCTGTGGCCGCTGACGGTGATAGTGGAGGCACAACATCTGTCCCTCCGCCGGTGAATCCGTCGGGGCCGACCATAACTACTACCGATACTGGAAGCTAATTCCTTTCCTTGGACGTTTAGCCTCCCTTTCCAAACTTTCAAAAACCTTGTTTAGTCTCGCCAAACAAGGTTTTTCGCGTCGAAAAAACCAGATCAGGCTAAAAAAAGGATATCCGCTGCATCAGTAGTTGGGCGTTGGCGTAGCCTTGAAACTAGATCAGCCGTTGGCAAGGGTGGGGCATGCGTTCGACCAGCGGTAAAACCCTTGGTCGGTAAACCTCTACAAAGTGTGGTGTCGAGCGATGTGTGTCTAAATCAGCTTGGGTTGTCCAGCACTCGATCAAAAAGAAAACCTCGGGTTCCGACTCCGAGTGATAAACCTCAAATCGCTCGCACCCTATCTCAGTAAGGGACGCCTCAGCCTGAGCGATTAAAAGCTGTTTCAACTCGTTGATGTAGCCGACGTCTTTAGCTTTTAAAATAACGTTGTTGTAGACCATAAACGTCTCCTTTGGACTGCAGCTTCGTGACGCATCTAGTGTGACACGATCGGCGCAGTGGGTCGGTACATTGGCTGCATAACTGTTAGGAGCAACGATTGGATGATCGACAACGTTTGGATTCTTTGGGGTGACGCACCAGCTAGCATAGACAGCGCTTTCGAAGACTCGCCTCAGTTAACGGTACATTTGGCTGCTAATCCAAATGGGTGTGGTGTAATTGTGTGCCCCGGTGGCGGGTATCGGACGCTCGCCAGCGATCATGAGGGATTGCAGGTGGCCCAATGGTTAAACGCTGTTGGTATTCATGCCTTTGTGCTTCGTTATCGGCTTGGTCCCAAGTATCACAGCACAGCCAGTAAAAGGGACGGTCAAAGAGCTGTTCGCATGGTGCGTCATTACGCAGCGGACATTGGCTTGAATACAAATTGCGTGGGGCTACTCGGGTTTTCTGCCGGCGGTCACTTGGCCTTGGCAACAGCTTTAGCAGATGACGATCCCGCATCAGAATTCTCAGCAGACGCTATTGAACTCGAAGACTGCCGTCCTAATTTTGTTGTGCCGGTTTACGCGGTGACAAATGGCGTGAAGCGGGGCCGCAAGGCCGACGAGTATCTGCCCATGGATACGCGAATAGACGCTAAATCACCGCCGATGTTCATTGTTCACAATCACCAAGACTCTGTGGTGCCCGCGAATCAATCGACCCTGTTGTACGATGCCTTGCTTGCTGCGAATGTTCCGGCGGAACTTCATATCTTTAATTTCGGTGATCATGGCTTAGGTTTGGACCGGGGTACGGACCGTAACGATGTTACGACAAGTTCTTGGGGCGAACTCCTTCTTCAGTGGCTTGCTCGCCATGATTTTCTGCTCGATAAAACGGTTTATGGCGAGCGAATTGCAGTGGAGGGGGAGGTGCTCCTTGACGGCAAGCCCGTTGCATTAGGCTGGCTGTCCTGGGTTCCAGATGATGCCAACTTGCCCATTGCAAGAGTGCGCATCACGGGCGCAGACGAGGGTAAATTCCGGGTGAGTCAGAAAGATGGTCCGGTTCCTGGGCCTCACCGCTTGATATTGCATTTGGTAAGCGCGATTTATCCACCAGAGTCTAGCGGCCGCTACACCATGGACAGGGCTATGGTGTTCGAAAGGCGCTTAACCGTAGTTGCGGATCAAATGCTAAGTTGGCGCCTAAAGACCAGCGAGGGTATTGCTCTCTAGCCTATACTCGATGAGTCCCGTGAAGCTCTGAGGTGCTGTAGATGGCATGGCGAGGGATGATTGTCGGGTTTACAGGGAGTAACGGTCTATGAGCAATGCAGTTTGGCGATTGGCAAGAAAGCCGCCAGCAGGCTGGCCGGTCGCGGAAGACTTTCGCTGGCGGCATGAAATCATACCGGAACCCGGTCCAGATCAAATGCTTACCCGCACCATTTACCTTTCCCTGGATCCTTACCAGTGGGGCCGCCGACGTAGCGGTGCAGAGCAGCCTGGCGATATCTGCCATGGTCGAACGGTATCTCAAGTCGTACGAAGCCGCTTGAAGGGTTATGTCGACGGCGACGTCGTATTCAACACCAATGGTTGGCAGGCCTACGGGTTGACCGGGGCGAACGTCGATTTTTTTGGCTACATGTCCCCGCGCAAAATTGATCCCCAACTGGCGCCAATTTCTACCGCAATTGGCATTTTGGGAATGCTAGGTTTAACCGCCTATGCGGGATTAGTAGTGCAGTGTGAACCGAAGCCTGGAGACACCATAGTGGTGTCTGCGGCATCCGGTGGGGTCGGCCAAGTGGTATGCCAACTCGGCCGGATTTACGGCTGCCGGGTGGTCGCTATAGCGGGCTCCAATGAAAAACTTGAGTATCTCAAAACCATAGGCGTTGATGCCGTAGTCTCGCATCGTTCTGCCGGCTTCAGTGAAGAGCTTCGGTATGCGTGCCCTGACGGCTGCGATATCTACTTTGAGAACGTTGGGGGCGCAGTGTTCGATGCGGTTCTTCCGCTGCTCAATGATCAATCACGCATCGCACTTTGTGGACTGATTTCCCAATATGGCAATGTCGATGGCCAAGACCCTCGCAGTCGGTGGCGGGCGGTTGGCAGCGCGGTATTCGAGCGTAACCGCGTTAGCGTGCACGACCTTTTTGTCGGTAACTTCGTCGCTGACTATCAAGATCGTTTTCTTGAGGAGATGGGGGCCTATGTGCGTGCCGGCGAGGTGCAATATCTGGAAGACAAGCGCCACGGTCTCGAAAATACACCAGAGGTTTTCGCACAAATGCTGTGCGGCGAGAATTTTGGCAAAACGCTAATGGTTGTATCCGAGGATCCCACGCTGGCTGACGCAGAGGAGCGACAGATCGCTTTGTGATGAGTTAGGTTCTTGATGGGGAGATTAATAAGTCGAGGGAGAGGAAACCATGGCCGAACTTGATGCTACGAAAGAAGGATTTTGGCGGACTCGATACTCGATCGTCGCCATGTGCTTTGCGGCGACATTCGTCTGCTACATCGATCGGGTGAACATATCTGTGGCCATTATTCCAATGGCTGAAGACTACGGCTGGAATCTAGAAACCCAAGGCTACATTTTATCGTCGTTTTATATCGGCTATTTGATGATGCAGATTGGCGGTGGCCGTCTGGCCGATACCTATGGCGGAAAAATAGTACTGGGTATGGGTGTGTTGATTTGGTCGCTCTTTACTCTGATTACGCCATGGGCGGCGATGGGCGGCTTGATGATGCTTTACCTAGCCAGAATCGGTATGGGCTTAGGCGAAGCAGTAACCTTCCCCTCGGTCTACAGCTTGGTGACCCGCTGGTTTCCGACTGGCGAAACCGCGAAAGCTATCGCCTTCAACGCGAGCGCCATTCCCATTGGTACTGTCTTCGCGTTGGTGGTTACCCCAATTATCGTCACTTACCTTGGGTGGGAGTGGGCCTTTTATCTTTTTGGTTTGGTCGGGGTCTTGTGGTTCGCAGCGTGGCAGTACATTGTCAGCACGCGTCCCCAAGATCACCCTCGAATATCTACAGTAGAGCTGGACTTTATTAAGTCCAATGCCCGATTTTCCGAGGCTGCGGAACAACAACAGTCGCCGCCGATTCGAGAGTTCTTGAGGAGCAAGGCGGTGTGGGCAATATTGGTTGCGCATTTCTGCAACAATTGGACGCTCTATGTCATCTTGTCCTGGCTACCCAAATATGTGAATGAGGGACTCGGAGTGCCCTTCGGCGATATTGGCTACATTGCCATGCTGCCTCATATCACTTCATTCTTATGTTTGAACGTAGCAGGCAATATTGCTGATCGCATGATTGTCAGCGGCATGGGTGTCACCAAGGTCCGCAAGATTATGCAAACCATAGCCTTCGGCGGATTGGCGATCTGCCTGTTTTTGGTCACGACCGTCGAGACGGTCTGGGCTGCCATCGGCATCCTCTGTTTAGGTAAGCTTTTCGGCGCTGCGGGAATTGGTGGTTTCAACGTCAATCATATGGATGTTGCTCCCCGACATGCTGGCACGCTGATGGGTATTACTAATACGGCTGGTACCATTCCCGGCATCGTCGGGGTAGCAGTAACTGGACTCATTCTTGAATACACAGGCTCTTGGGATCTTGTGTTCCAGGTCACCGCAGGCGTAACCCTGTTCGGCATGGTCTTTTACCTACTTTTCGCCAGTGGAGAGAAAGAATTTGATTAACGCACCGAGATTTAAGTAGCGCAGTGTTGAACTTGCTTGAGGGTATCAAGGTGGTGGACTTTACCACCGTGGTTCTTGGCCCCTACGCCAGCCAGTTTCTCGGCGACTTTGGAGCCGACGTCATTAAGGTCGAACCATTAGACGGCGATGGTTTTCGTGCAGTGCGGCCTGGCCCGAGCACAGATATCGGTGCGGGTTTCGCAAACTTTAACCGCAATAAACGCAGTATCGCGATCGACCTCAAGCAGGCCGCCGGGCAAAAGATT
>MDTA01000342.1_pt1 | contig 11401 bp, 9 predicted proteins | sample 811151 | NCBI WGS metagenome assembly MDTA01 (sample SAMN05326648, study PRJNA326480) | marine metagenome | isolation source: seawater | place: Indian Ocean: South | collected 2010 | reverse complement strand
CTCATAAATAGGAAGCATAGGAGTAAGAACTCTAAATCTCTTGCTAAAATGAGAACGCACTGAATTAAAATTACTTAGCGCTCCAAACAAACCATGAAGTATCACAAGCGGTTCGCCCTTCCCTTCATCCAGGTATCTAAACCCATTTGACTCTATTACAGCTGATTCCATTAGATCACTTTTATAGGTGCCAAAATACCGAAGATATATCAATTCAACGACTTTACGTTGTTCACATTCATTGTTGATATCGTGTTAATTCAGAAAATATCATTTTTCTAAAACCCTTTAAAACCCCTGGTATTCGTGGGTTTCTAACTTTTTAATGTTAAACACTTTTCCACAATGTGGTAGAAAGTGTCAAATCGTGGGAATATGTGGTAAATCTTAACTAATTTTGAATTTACAACTCATGTCTATTGACTATGCTGAATCTACTAGGAGAACATAACTGCAAAATCGACGCTAAAGGGCGTTTGATGTTCCCTGCTCGTCTTCGTAGACAGCTGGAACAAGTCCTGCATCATGGTCTAGTGATCAATAGAGACATTTTTGAGAACTGCCTTGTTTTATACCCTAAACCGGAATGGGACAAAGTGAATGCTGAAATGACTCAACTAAGCAGATACAATAGAAAGCACCAGATTTTCCAAAGAAAGTTTATGAAGGGAGCAACGCTTGTTGACCTAGATTCTTCAGGTAGGTTAAATGTTCCAACTCAGCTTTTAGAGCATGCTGGTATTGATCTATCTAAAGGCAATGAAGTAATTGTCTCTGGATTAGGAGAAAAGGTGGAAATCTGGACACCTGAGTCTTACAACGCTCAAGTCCTTAACGATGAAGATGACTTCGATTTTGGCAATCTAGCTGAAGATGTTCGAAAAGATATCGACCCCAATCTCACAATGTAATGTCTAACACCACCTACCACGTCCCGGTATTGCTAAAGGCTTCAGTTGAGGCTCTAAACCTGGGCGACGGCGGGGGCAATTGGATGGACGCAACCTTTGGAGGCGGAGGTCATAGCAGAGTGATTGTTAGTAAGCTAAGCAAGGAAGGCATGCTATACGGATTCGACCAGGACCCAGACGCTCTCTTAAATAAAATAGACGACTCTCGATTCACTTTAGTAGAAGCAAACTTCAGATATGCTAAGCAGTTTTTAGGGCTTCACGGTGTAAAAGAGCTTAGTGGAGTGCTGGCTGACTTAGGTGTGTCTTCACATCAATTTGACACAGCTGAAAGAGGGTTTTCACTAAGAATGGATGGACCTCTAGACATGAGGATGAATCCTGATACAGGATTATCTGCAGCTGAATTAATACAAGAATCTACTTGGGAAGAATTAATGGTGATTTTGCGAAAGTACGGGGAAGTGAACAGGCCCGACAAACTTGCTAGAGCCATTAAAGCCGCTTCAAATGATTCTCCTATAAATACTACTTCAGACCTAATAAAGGTGCTCAGTAAATCAGCACCTGGCGATCGTGAAAACAAGTATTACGCACAAGTATTTCAAGCCTTAAGGATTGAAGTAAACGACGAGCTTGCTGCGCTAAGAGAATTGCTGGAAGCTGCAACATCTCTAATCAAGCCTGGTGGGAGATTAGCAATAATCTCCTACCACAGCTTGGAAGATAGACTTGTAAAGCACTTTATGAGGTCTGGAAATTTCGAGGATAAAGTAGAGAAAGATATTAAGGGTATGACCCTAGCTCCTTTCAAACAAGTAGTAAGAAAGGCTATTGTAGCAACTCCTGAAGAGGTTCTTAAAAACCCAAGAGCAAGATCTGCAAGGCTAAGAATTGCTGAGCGCACCACATTCAATCATTCTGCAAAATGAAGTGGTTTAAAAAGAATAAAGAAGAGCCATCAAAAGGTGGAAACAGAAAACTATCTGAAGAACAAAAGTCTGCTCGAGAAGAAGCGAAAAAACTAGCTGAAAAAGCAGCTGAAGATGCTAAAGCTGCCGCTGCAGAAAAAGCCCAAAAGGCAAGAGACAAAGCAACTAGATCATCTGCTGAAAACAGAGCTAAAGTTGTTAAAGAACAAGCTAAAAAAGACAAAGAAACCAACTCGACTGGCAAGATTGTTAGAGATATAATCAGCGGAAGATTTCTAACAGAAGAGGGAATGCTAGAGCACATTCCTTATTTGTTTTTTGTATGCGTTCTTTTCCTAATCAACATAAGCCTTGGTTATGTTTTCGAAAATGTTGGAAGAGATAAAGCGAAAACTAAAAGGCAACTAGAAGAAGTAAACTCAGAGTATAAGACTCTTATGTCTGACCTCGAAGCAAGGCTTCAACAGAGCAGAGTGGAGACTGCTACAAAAGATTTGGGCTTAATACAGCCTATTACTCAACCAATTCTATTAGAAGAAAACGCAGATGAGTAATACGTGGAAAATAAGCACAGGGAGATACTGGCTCATATTCATTGTGATGCTCATTGTTGCTTCTGGGATTTTTTACCGAATCATTAAAATTCAGTTTTTTGAAGAACAGGAAAATTGGAAGGGCAAGGGTGCAGATTATTCTGAAAACCTTAAAACTATTGTACCTTCCAGAGGCCAAATCCTTGCCGCAGACGGATCTCTTCTCGCGATAAGTGTTCCTGTTTACGATATGAACTGGGATAGCCAGAGCGAAGGAATTAACTGGAGCAATTTCGATAGCAATAAAATTGAAATCTGCAAAGAACTTTCAAGGGTTCTTGGCAAAAGTGCAGACTACTACAAGGGGTTATTTGATAGCGCAAGACAAACTAATAGTAGATACAAGTTATTTGGCAGAGATATTCCGTACACTAAATATAAAGACCTGAAGGACATTGTATTTATTAAAGAGGGACGCTTTAATAGTGGGTTTGTCTTTAACAGAAAAGAAACTAGGAAGAAGCCATTTGAGCATTTAGCTGGTAGAACAATTGGTATTGATAGAGAAAGTCACAGAGTTGGAATAGAGCTTGCTTGGAATCAAGAACTTTCTGGTGTTGAAGGGATACAGGCTCAATACAGAATTCATGGAGGAGATTGGTTGCCCAAGGCAAATGAGTACATCACTGAGCCTCAGGATGGAGTTGATATAGTTACAACCATTGATATGCACCTACAAGACGTTGCAACTTCATCACTGAAGAAACAACTTGAGAAGCATGATGCTGCATGGGGAATAGTTGTCCTAATGGAAGTGGAAACTGGATATGTAAGAGCTATCTCAAATCTTACTCGCCATAAAAATTCCAAATATTATGAGTCTTTTAACCATGCAATAGGAAGTGCTGTTGAACCTGGGTCGACTTTTAAGTTAGCGTCACTAATGACCTGTCTTGAAGCAGGAAAACTAACATTAACCGACAGCATTGATACTGGTAATGGGATTGAGTATTTCCATGGAAAACCCATGAGGGACTCAAATTGGGATCAAGGTGGTCACGGGAAAATTTCTATTAAAGATGTATTCACAATGTCTTCAAACATTGGATCTGCTCTTGCAGTTAAACAGAGTTTTAGCATTGAGCCACAGAAGTTTTTAGATGGCCTTCAAAATATTGGAATCACAAATCCACTTAGCATTAGTCTTGTTGGAGAAGGGCAACCACAAGTGTATAAATCTGTGGGCGATGGCGCTTGGTCAGGTATTTCTCTTACACAAATGGCCATTGGTTATGAGGTAACCCAAACTCCCCTTCAAACCCTAGCTCTTTACTCTGCAGTTGCTAATAATGGCACAATGATGAAGCCAGTATTTGTAACGGAAACCAGAAAAAATGGCGAGACTGTAGAATTGTTTAGCCCTGAAGTAATAAATGAAAGGATATGTAAAGCAAGCACATTAAAAGACTGCAAAGCCATGCTTGAAAGCGTATGCATACCTGAAGGAGAAGGAACAGCCGCTAGGATTTTCAAAAACAGCCCGTACACAGTCGCTGGGAAAACTGGCACGTGTAAAATCGCACACAATGGTAGTTATGAAAATGGAAGATACAGGGCCTCTTTTGTAGGATACTTCCCTGCTGAAGACCCTATTTACTCTTGTATAGTTGTAATCTCTGACACTAAGAGTGGATCATACTATGGAAGTACAATTGCAGCGCCAGTGTTCAGAGATCTTGCAGATCTAATTTATGCTACAGACTCAAAATTCCACACTATTCAAGATTCACCTCTTTTAGCAGAGGAACTCCAACACCTTCCAACTGCTAACGACGGAGAGAGAAGCGAGATGATATACCTGTATGAAACTCTGGGCATTCCATATGAGGACAAATCGGACGAGAAAGATTGGATTCAGGTTTCAACAGGTAAAGAAAAAGTCAGCCTTACTTCTAGGACAATAGAGAGGCATAAGATGCCCAACGTAAAAGGTATGGGACTCAAGGACGCATTATACCTTCTAGAAAATGCTGGGGTAAGGGTTTACTACGAAGGAAATGGTGTTGTAAAAAGCCAAAGTGTTAGACCCGGATCTTCCCTAACACCACAATCAACCATCAAACTTATACTGTCATGAAACTACTGAAAGATCTACTATATGACGTAAGGATTGAGGAAGTGTTTGGCACTACTCATACAGCGGTAGAAAGCATCAGTACAGATTCGCGTGCTTGTAAATCCATGGGGTTATTTGTCGCATTAAAAGGCACTCAAGTAGATGGACATGATTACATAGCTTCAGCATTAGCTAACGGGGCTACCACCATTGTCTGTGAAAAAACTCCTGAAGGAGCAGACTCTATTGAGGGCACAACTTTCATTAAAGTAAAAAACAGCTCAGAGGCTCTAGGCCACATCGCTTCAGCATACTACGACCACCCAACTCGCGAGATGAAAGTCGTGGCGGTAACTGGCACAAACGGAAAAACAACTACTGTAACTCTCCTGCACAAGCTATTCAGAATCATGGATAGGAAGGCTGGACTAATAGGCACAGTTGAGAACAGAATTAATGATAAGATAGTTGAATCAACTCACACTACGCCTGATGCTATCTCAATTCAGAAGCTATTTAGAGAAATGGCTGACGAGGGTTGTAAGTTCTGTTTCATTGAGGCAAGCTCACATGCTATAGACCAAAACCGACTCGCAGGCACTTCTATTCAGGGGGCAGTATTTACAAACATCACTCACGATCATTTGGACTACCATCTGACGTTTGATAACTACATCTCAGCTAAGAAGAAACTTTTTGACAACCTTTCTTCATCAGCCTTTGCCCTAGTCAATTCAGACGACACTCACGCTGAAGACATTGTAGACAATTGTAAAGCGCGAGTAATCACATATGGCATTCATTCATTTGCAGATGAAAAGGGTAGAATTGTAGAGAATCAATTACAAGGTCTACACCTTCACATCAACGGAAAAGATTTATACTCTCGACTAGTAGGTGGATTCAACGCTTCAAATTTGACAGCAGTGTTTAGCGTTGCTAAAAATCTAGGCTTCGACCCGCTTACTGTACTAACTTCTATGTCGCTTCTTACTCCTCCTCCAGGAAGGTTTGAGCTTGTAGAAAGTCCCGATGGGATAACAGCAATTGTAGATTACGCGCATACACCAGACGCATTAGAAAACATGCTGAATACTATTTCAGCATTTAGAACTGGTGGCGAAAGACTGATTACAGTAATAGGTTGTGGAGGAGATAGAGATAAATCTAAAAGACCTGTGATGGCAAGGGTAGCCGCAACAGGGTCTGATAGAGTATTTCTAACATCAGACAACCCCAGAACTGAAGACCCACAGCAAATTATCAATGAGATGCAAGCTGGTCTAGATCCGATAAACAAGAGGAAATGTCTATCAATCTCAGACCGTCGTGAGGCGATCAGAGCAGCTGCAGCCTTTGCTGAAACAGGAGATATAGTACTTGTTGCAGGAAAGGGGCACGAAACATACCAAGATATTAATGGCGTTAAGCACGATTTCGACGACAGAGTGGTTCTTAAGGAAGCTTTTTCACCGACGAATTAAAAACCAATGTTGTACCATCTTTTTACATATCTAGATCAGACATACAATCTCTCAGGTGCAGGGCTTTTCCAGTTCATCACCTTCAGAGCTGCCATGAGTCTTATCACATCTCTTTTCATTGGAATTGCCTTTGGAAGAAGGATTATTGACTGGCTTCAGATGAAACAAGTTGGAGAGATTGTAAGAGATCTAGGTCTTCAAGGCCAAATTGAAAAGAAAGGCACCCCTACCATGGGTGGCATTATCATTTTATCAGCAATCCTTATCCCCACTATTCTATTTGCTGATTTGACGAGTGTGTATACTCATATGATGTTAATTGTTACAGTTTGGCTTGGAACAATTGGATTTATTGATGATTACATTAAGACATACAAGAAAAATAAAGAAGGTCTAGCGGGTAGGTTTAAAATTATAGGCCAAGTAGGAGTAGGTCTAATTATTGGTTCAATCATGATGTGGCACCCTGATATAACTATCAAAGAAATCGGGAGTGACGGCTCTCTAACTTTGGATGCACTTAGATCAACAGAAACGACCATACCTTTTTTAAAGGGTAACACCTTTGATTACGCATGGGTACTAGAGTGTATTCAAAGCATTTACAATTACTTCAACCCAAATTTCTATACAGATTTAAGCTTTCTCGTATGGATTGTCTTTATCCCAATGGTGATCCTTATCGTAACGGCTGTTTCAAATGGAGCTAACCTAACTGACGGTTTAGACGGCCTAGCTACTGGCACATCTGCAATTATCGGCATCACGTTGGCAATACTTGCATACGTTAGTTCTAACACAGTAATCGCAGAATACCTGGGCATTATGTACATCCCCGGCTCACAAGAACTCGTTGTCTTCATTTCAGCATTTGTGGGTGCATGCATCGCATTCCTTTGGTATAACTCATATCCTGCTCAAGTCTTTATGGGAGACACGGGTTCACTTGCATTGGGCGGAATCATCGCTGCATTTGCAATCGCAATCAGAAAGGAATTACTCATCCCTGTTCTATGCGGAATCTTCTTAATAGAGAATCTAAGCGTGGTTATGCAGGTCACCTATTTCAAGTACACAAAAAAGAAATACGGAGAGGGCAGAAGAATCTTTTTAATGTCTCCACTTCACCATCACTACCAGAAGAAGAATATGCACGAATCTAAGATCACAGCAAGGTTTTGGATTGTAGGAATTCTACTTGCTGTAATCACAATCGTAACACTAAAGGTTAGATAATTTTTATGTCTAAAAGCATTATCATATTAGGCGCTGGAGAAAGCGGAGTAGGTGCAGCTAAGCTATCACTCGCTCTGGGCTACACGCCATTTGTGAGCGATGCTGGACAAGGGAAGGCCACCTTTTTAGGTGAGCTTGAAGCTGATGGTGTTGAGTATGAGGTTGGTGGGCATAATATGGGGGGTTGGCCTGAAGTGGGAGAAGGAAGTTTAGTGGTAAAAAGCCCAGGAATACCAGAGACTGCAAGCATAGTTAGCGAGGTGAAAGCAAGGGGAGCCGAGGTGATCAGTGAGATAGAATTCGCCAGCAGGAATTACGATGGGAAAGTAGTTGCAATCACGGGAGCAAACGGCAAGACAACAACTACCTCTTTAATCTATAAGCTATTAGTTGACGGCGGAGTTAAAACTGCTTGCGTAGGGAATATCGGAACGAGCTGGGCAAGGGATTTGAGCTACAGGATAGTAAGTGGAGACTCTGCTGAAGTGGTGGTGGTTGAGGCGAGTAGCTTCCAGCTCGATGGTACTTCAACCTTTAAACCTGATGTAGCTGTTCTTCTGAATATCACACCAGATCATTTGGACAGATATGAGTACTCTTTAGAAAAATACGCTCAGAGCAAATGGAGAATTACCGCATCCCAAACCTCTAATGACTTCCTCGTTTACAACTCAGATGACGAGGTAATAAATGGACTTATTAAATCAACTGGCACGGATGCTAAACTCATTCCTGTTTCAGCTGAAAAGGCATTAATGGACGGCGGCGAAGGAGCTGGCCTAAATCCAGAAAATAAAAAAGAATTTTTAATACATACACAAAACATAAAACCTTTTACCATGACAATACAAGAATTGGCTTTACAAGGCAAGCACAACTTGTTCAACTCTATGGCTGCTGGTGTTACCGGCCGCATTTTAGAACTACGCAATGAAGGAATTCGCGAGTCACTCACCAACTTTGAAGGGATTGAGCACAGACTGGAATACGTTGCAGACGTTAACGGAATTAGATTTATTAATGACAGCAAGGCTACCAATGTAAATAGTGTTTGGTATGCACTTGAATGCATGGACAAGCCACTTATTTGGATTGTTGGCGGCATCGATAAAGGCAACGATTACCGCGACTTGATTCCTCTGGTTAAGGACAAGGTTAAGCACATGATCTGCCTTGGAAAGGATAATAAGAAATTAATTGACACTTTCTCTGAGCACGTAGAGTCTGTACACATAGCAGGGTCAGCTGAAGAGGCTGTTCAAACTAGCTACGACCTAGGAATGCCTTTTGATACTGTTCTACTTTCACCTGCCTGCGCAAGCTTCGATCTATTTGGAAGCTACGAGGAAAGAGGAAATAAATTTAAACAAGCTGTACGCGGACTATAATGTCTAACTGGGCAGGAGTAATAAGAAAACGCCTTGAAGGAGACAAGGTGATTTGGATGGTAACGCTGATTTTAAGCGTTTGGTCCCTCCTGTCAGTATACGGTTCTATTTCTTCTCTTGCATATAAGGCTGGGGGCAACTTCTGGAAGTTCCTCACTAAACAAGGAATACTCCTTTTAGCAGGCTTTGCCCTAATCTACATTGTCCACAGAATCAACTACAAGTATTTCGCACGACTAGCAACTTTTGTGTATGTCGTCGCAGTCGTCGCATTAATACTTACTCTTCTTGTAGGACCTGAAATCAATGATGCAAAACGTTGGCTTGAAATTCCCTTCGTGGGACTGACTCTCCAAACCTCAGACCTTGCTAAAGTTGCTCTCGTCATGTGGGTAGCAAAGGAATTGCATTTCAGACATGAGGCTCTAGGGTCCAAAATGAATTCATTTGACTTCATAAGCAATTTCCTGCCCATCATTGCAGGCATAGGCCTAGTCTGCGGACTAATTATGCCAGCCGATCTGAGTACCGCCTTGTTATTGGGATCAGTATGCATGGGCATGCTGTTAGTTGGTGGACTTCACTGGCAATACATTCTAACCGTATCAGGAATTGTTATAACCATGGCAATGCTGTTTTTAAGCATGATACTTTATGCCCCTAGTATGTTTAGCAGAGGTGAAACTTGGCGCAATCGAATTCTTGGCCATACTGAAATGTCAATCAGTGGAGAGGAGCTTGTAACTTCCAATGGTGATTATCAAATTGAGTTAGCCCAAATCGCCATTTACAACGGTGGTCTTCTACCTTCAGGACCAGGGACTAGTGACTCTCGAAACTTCCTACCCCACCCGTATTCAGATATGATCTATGCGTTTATTATTGAGGAATGGGGCGCAATAATTGGAGGTCTAGGACTGTTACTTATGTACTTGATTTTACTCTATAGAACTATAATTACAGCAAAGATTTGCGGGCGACCCTTTGGTAGCACATTAGCCATGGGCCTAGGATTAATGATAACCATACAAGCCCTCATCAACATGGCAGTTTCTGTTAGGCTTTTCCCAACAACAGGGCAGCCACTACCACTTGTGAGTTTTGGTGGAACATCCATATTATTCACCTGTCTATCAATAGGAATAATTATATCAGTTAGTAGATCACCTCTGATAAATTCAAAGTAAAGATAGAGATGGCTAAACTTGAACGAGTTGTAATTTCAGGGGGCGGAACAGGAGGCCATATCCATCCAGCTCTAGCGATAGCTGACGAGATAAAATCCCGCTATCCAAATTGCAGTATAAATTTTGTGGGAGCAAAAGGCCGAATGGAAATGACAAAGGTTCCATCAGCAGGTTACGAAATTGAGGGACTATGGATTAGCGGAATAGAGAGAAAGCTTACTTCTCTGAAAAACTTGAGCTTTCCATTAAAGCTCCTTTCTTCTCTTTTTAAAGCTGGAAGATTATTAAGAAAACACAAACCTCAAATAGCAATAGGCGTAGGAGGATTTGCAAGTGGACCTCTTTTATATAGGGCTTCTAAAAAAGGAATCCCCACTCTTATTCAAGAGCAAAATTCATTTCCAGGAATTACAAATCGCATCCTCGCTAATAAAGTGCAGAAAGTGTGCGCCGGCTTTCCTGGAATAGAAAGGTGGTTCCCTGCTGATAAAATCATTAAAACAGGAAATCCCCTGAGATCTTCAGTTTTAAAAATCCTTTCTGGAGGAGATAAAACGAAAGCAATTGAGCATTTCAAACTCAAAGGCGATAAGAAAGTTGTGTTCATAATGGGAGGCAGCCTTGGTGCTACATCCATGAATTCTGCAGTTAAAAAAATAGTTGAGAGCTTTATTAAAAACGGACAGGCAGATTATTCAATTTTATGGCAATGTGGAGAGCGTTATTATAAAGAGTGCTCGAATTGGCTTAGTGACTTGTCTGCTGACAATCCATGGCTAGCTGGTTCAGTAAAATGCTTGGGATTTATCGACAGAATGGATCTAGCTTATACTGCGGCTGATGTAATTGGCAGCAGAGCTGGAGCAATGAGCATCTCTGAACTTGCACTAGTTGCAAAACCAACTATTTTAATACCATCGCCTCACGTATCTGAAGATCATCAAACTAAAAATGCAATGTCTCTCGTTGAAAGAGACGCTGCAATTATGTTAAGCGACAAGGAGGTTGTAAAAGAGCTTGGATCAGTTCTAATAAAACTTTTAAACGATGAAGAAAAATCAAAAGAAATGTGCAATGCGCTTCGCGACTCTGCTAAAGCTGATGCCTGCAAACTCATCGTTGACGAAGTAGAAAAACTAGTATCATGAATTTCAAGGCCGCTTACTTTTTAGGTGTGGGCGGAGCTGGCATGAGCTCAATTGCTAGATACCTTAAAAGAGAAGGCCTTGTTGTTAAGGGCTACGATAAAACTGCCACTAAACTAACTCGTGAATTAGAGCAGGAAGGCATAGATGTCAATTTGTGCGACAGTGTCGAACAAATTCCGGAGGACATTCTCTCACTTACCACAGAAGAACTTTTAATAGTAATCACCCCTGCAATTCCTGAAGACAACATTCAGCTAAAGTATCTTAAGTCTCTTGGCCACGTACCTATCAAAAGAGCTGCCCTTCTGGGCGAAATCATTAAGTGCACTAAATCCATAGCCATCTCAGGAACTCATGGAAAAACTTCCACGACAGCAATTTTAGCTCACATTTTATACGGTACAGATTCTGGATGCAATGCATTTCTTGGGGGAATATCTGCAGCAAACAATTCCAACCTTTACTT
>MDTA01077290.1_pt1 | contig 11402 bp, 9 predicted proteins | sample 811151 | NCBI WGS metagenome assembly MDTA01 (sample SAMN05326648, study PRJNA326480) | marine metagenome | isolation source: seawater | place: Indian Ocean: South | collected 2010 | reverse complement strand
TTTCCTATCATTTGAAATTTTTTTTTAAGATCTATTATTGAATTTTGAAAAAAAATTTTATTTGTAGAATCGAAATTTATATTCATTTTTTTGTAAGAAATTCAAAAGAACATTTTTAATTACTTAAAAAATGATCCCAGGTGACAGGGAAATCTTTTGGAACATTTTTTATGATTTTTTTACCAATAATTAAATCTAGGTACTTAGGAGCAAGACCTCCAGCAGGTCCTTTAACAATGACGCTATTCTTCAAAATTTTTTCTCCTTTTTTCAAATTTTTATTTGCATAAATACTTTTTCTTTGTGTATTAATTACCTGAAATTCACTAGGTTGAATAATTTTTTCTCCAGTCCCCAATATGTTATTTACATTTCTTGCCAAACTATTAAGATCTGTAAATTCCTCTGGAGTTGATGATAAAATGTGATCTGGACCCTCTAGTCTTTTATCTATTGTAAAATGTCTTTCGATTATATTAGCACCCAATCCTAATGCAAGCTTAGAAACATTTAAATTTGGATAGTGGTCTGACAATCCAACAGGAATATTGTATATTTTTTTTAATAACTTTATTGCATTTAAATTCATTTCACTCTCGTTTGCTGGGTAACTGGAAAGACAATGAAGTAGTATTAAATTTTTATTCCCAGTAGATTTAAATTTATTTATAGCCTCTTCAATATTTATGAGGTTTGACATTCCAGTTGACAAAATTAATGGTTTGCCTGTTTTACCAATTCTTTCGATAAGTTCCAAATTAACTAGGTCAACTGAGGCTGTCTTATAAAATTTTACTTTTAGTTTTTCTAATTGCTCAACATCACTAATACTAAAAGGTGTCGAAAAAATCTCAATTTTATTCTTTTTTGCATATTGAAATATCTCTTTATTTTGCTTTGGATTAAGAGAAAGTCTTTCAAACATTTCATGAATGTCTTCTTGAAGACCGTCAGCTTTTTCGGCAAAATTTGCTGACCTGTAATTTTTTGAAACTCTATTATTGGCTGTAAAAGTTTGAAATTTTACCGCATCACATCCAACTAACTTGGCTTGCAAAATTAATTTTTTTGCTAATTTTACATCTCCATTATGATTAAGTCCTATCTCCGCTATTATAAAAGGTTTACAATCTTTCCCGACTAATGTGTTTCCAATTTTTACTCTTTTATTCAATTTTGTTGAGTAGTTACTTTTTATCATTTGGTTTTCTTTTGAATATCTATTTTCTAATGTATTTACAAAATCAAAACATTTTAAAAAAATTATTTGACTGTCAGAATAATCAAAATCCCCACCAGTTCCAAGTGAAAATAATTTATTGAACTTATTTACAACATATTTCGTTTTGCTTAGCTCATATTTGTAGTCAATAAATTGAACAGGATAAACAAAATCCTCCTTATTTTCAGAAAAGCTAATTATATCACTTTTTTTAATTAAATTTGTTTTGATTAGATCATCCTTAACTCTTTTTTTTATTTGATCAAAACTCATTTTATCAATTTGATCATTCTTAGAATAGGTTATTTCTGCGCATAGATAAGTTTTATTTTTTGGTGATACAAACTTAGACATAAGTTTAGGTTCACTTACTCTATTAAAAATTATTTTTTTTGATCCAAAATATATCCAGTGTGTATTTTTAGGAAATATCTTATCTTTATTTAACGATACATATATTGATCTTATACCTCTAAATTTTAAATTACTTTTATGTCCCAAAAATCTTGCCGTAAGAGGTAACGGGAGGCTTGATATTATTATACTCTCCTCAGGCACAATTTTTGAATATTTACCTTTGAAGCGAATTTTTTTTATATCATTATTTTCAAAATCTAAATTCGTGATTTCATGGTTCAATTTTATTTTTCCACCCAATTTAATAATTTCTTTTTTTATTTTCTCATAAATCGAACCTGTTCCATACTTTCCAACTGCTGTATATTCATTAACAAAAAAAGGGGATATATTTTTTGTAAATTTAATCCTTTTTGGAGCCCAGTCAGAAGTCATTTCTTCAACGCTAATACCCCAAACTTTCTCTGGATACTCATTAAAAAACATTTTTTGCAATGTTGGACCTACTTGATTTATTACGTGTTCTTTAAAATTTTTGGAGATTTTTTTATTTTTTAATTTAATTTCTTTTTTGATTTTTTTACTTAAGTCTTTTCCAAGTAAATTTATTCCTTCTATAGATAAAGGATAATTATGATAATTTTTAAAATCAGAGTTAACAACATTTTTTGAATAATATTTTCCTTTTACAAGTAGTTTACCAAAATTTTTTTGCCAGAAATTCCATAAGTGTTTATTTGATGTATGAAATATATGAGGTCCAGTGTCAACAATATGACTATCCCATTTCCAACTCCTACACATACCACCAACTATGTTATTTTTTTCATAAACATCAACTTGCCAATTATTTTTTAATAAAAGCCATGCATTGATTAATCCAACAGGACCTGCACCTAAAATAATAGCTTTTTTCATTTCTTTTTTTTTAAATCCCCGTAACCGTCTGCAATACCAAAAATTTTTTTTGGATTAAATGGATTATCAGTTACTATATCATTTTCAAAACCTAAAATACCTCTACTAACATAAGATTTTCCATTTATTTTATTTCTACCAAATTTTTTGATATCATATATTTGATTGGATATAAGAAAGTTTTCAATAAATGCGTTATAGCCAGGAGTGACATCCAATCTAAAAATGTTAATTTTCTTTTCCATTAAAATTTTTAATGCTTCTTTCTCAAACATCCCTTTTCCTATATCTAACAAAAAACAATTTGATTTAATAAATTTTATATGCTTTTTCTTAAGAACCCCCTTATTATCAGAACAGTTAATAATTATGTCAGCTTCAAAAATATCTTTTTCAAGGTTTTTTGAAACATGGCTTTTTGATATCGTGCCGTCAGGCTTAACAATATTTAGTGTATTCACGATATTTCTAAGTTTAATTTTATCTCTTCTAAATAGATAGGTGTTTGAACCTGACTCGTTTAATTTTAATGCTAATTTAAAACCAACATTACCAGCACCTATAATTAATGATTTTTTTCCACCAACTCCTGTTAATTCTTTTTTAAAAAAATTACTAATTAATGTTTCAGCTGAATTCAAAGTTAAATCATTAGCCTTATATGGGTATATTTGAGAGAATTTTACATTTTCTTTTACTATTCTCTCGAGATTAAAAGCATTAATCTTATCATAATAACTTACTTTTTTTTCCAAATCATAAAATATAATATCTGCTCGTCCATCTATTAATTTTATTATTTTTTTTGATATAGAATTTGAAAAAACTATTATACTAAGGTAGTTAAATTTTTTATGAACCCTGATCCCGCTATTATAAAATAAATTTTTATTTTTTTTTTTAGTATTTCCAATGAATATAGCTGTTTTTTTATTCTGTTTTTTTGAATTGCTAATTAGTAGGTCTAAATTTTTTTTGAGATTTTTCATTAGGTCACACAAGATTTAATAATTTAAATTAATTCTTTAAGATAATCTGTCAAATTTCCTCTTCCATAAAATTTTATTCTTTTTTTAATATTTGATGAATCTATCCAATTATTTTTAAGGGCAATTTCTTCAAGACATGCAATTTTAAATCTTTGACGTTTTTCTAATAAAGAAACTAGAGAATTGACATTATATAAATCATCAAAAGTTCCCATGTCAAACCATGAGGCACCTCTTCCAAGATCAACAGATTTTAACAATTTGCTCTTTGAATATTTATTTAATATATCTACTATTTCTAATTCATTTCTAATAGATTTTTTGATACTTTTTGCAAAATTGTTTGCCTTTTTGTCAAATACATAAAGTCCTGTAACAGCTTTGTTAGATGCAGACTTTTTAGGTTTTTCTAAAATTCTTTTTTTTAAACCATTTTCCTCCAATATTCCAAATTGTTCGATATTTTTAACTGGATAAGTAAATATTAGAGAGCCTTTTTTAAATTTCCGAATATTGCTCAAATAATCTGATAAAGCTTGACCATAAAAAAAATTATCTCCAAGTATGAGACAAAAAGCTGAATTATTAATAAATTTTTTTGAAACTTTAAACACTTCACCAATTCCATTTGGTTTTTTTTGAAAATTATAACTTATTTTAATACCCAGATCTTGAGTAGGTCCAAGAACAGATTTAAATGCTCTTTCCTCATTAGGATTAGTAATAATTTCAATATTTTTAATTTTTGCCAACATCAATATTGATAATGGATAATATATCATTGGTTTATCTCCAATAGGTAATATATGCTTGTTTATTGATTTAGTTATAGGAAACAATCTTTTTCCTGTTCCACCTGCTAAAATAATTCCTTTATTTACCATTTAAAAATTTTATATTCCAATCTATTGTTTTATTTAAATTATAATCAAATTTTTGATTAAATTTTATTTTAAATTTTTTGAAAATTTTATCAGTATTTAGCGCGTATTTAAAATCATGACCTGGTCTATCCTGAACATATTGTATTAATTCAAATCCAATTTTTTTTTGTGATAAATTTTTCTTAGACATGTATTGAATTATTTTTTTTGTAAGTTTAATATTTGAAATTCTAAAACCTGAACCAATATTATATATTTCTCCTATTTCTCCTTTTTCAGAGATATGTTTTATAATTTTGCAATGATCTTTTGCAAAAATCCACTCTCTAACCTGATGACCTCTATCATAAATTGGAATTTTTTTACCGTAAAAACAACACTTAATTATCTTTGGGATTAATTTTTCGTAATGCTGGTAAAATCCAAAATTATTACAACCTCTGGTAATAATACCAGGAAATTTATAAGTTTTAATAAAAGAAAGTAGTATTAAGTCAAAAGAAGCTTTTGATGCGGAATAAGGTGAATTTGTCTCCAACTTAGAATTTTCAGTAAATTTTTTTTTTGAATATTTTCTTATACTGCCATAAACCTCATCTGTAGAGATTTGAATAAATTTAAAATTTTTGCTTAATAGATTTAAATTTTCTTTAATTGTTATTAAAAATTTAAAAGTCTCAAAAATATTATTTTTAACTATTTTTTCAGGTTTCATTATTGAATTATCAACGTGTGTTTCTGCAGCTAAATTAAATATTAATTTAGGTCTGTATTTTTTTAAAACTCGAGAGATAACCTTTTTATTACCAATGGAACTATTTATGTTAATGATTTTATGATTTTTGGTTTTAAAAGGTGATTTTAATATAGAATTATCTATATTTACTATATTATAGTAACCCTTTAAGTACTCAATTAAATTTTTTCCAATAAAACCATGTCCTCCAGTAATAATTATTGTCTTTTTCATATTTATTAATTAAATCTTATATTATGCTTACTAATAAAGGTTAAAATTTAGCATTATTAACTAATTTAATAATAAAAGCAAAATAAATTTATGTTTGATTTTCAAAATAAAATTTTTTTAAAATTAAATTATTTTCTTTCTGGTTTTAAAAATAAATTTTTAATTTTATCAATATTAATTATAATTAATTCTATTCTTGAAATTTTAAGTATTGGAATATTTATTCCTGCTTTAAACCTGTTTATTAAAAATAATAATCTTTATCTATTTAATAATTTTACTTTTAATCAATCACTTTTTATATTTTTTATATTGATAGTAGCATTATTTATTTTTAAATTTGTTTTCTTCCTTTATTTATTATTATTTCAAAATAAATTACTTAAAAATCTTAATATATTTTTTAATAAAAAATTAATTTTTTTACTTTTAAAAAAACCTATGAGATATTTTTTTGATAAAAATAGTTCTGAAAATATAAATCTTGTTAAAAATGTTGATGCAATTAATTTAGTTCTTTCGCATTCTGTAATGATTTTAATAGATTTATTTACAGCATTTTTAATAATCCTTTTTATGTCAATTTATGAACCACTAATAACATTAATTATACTGATATTAATAATTATTTCATCATCACTATACTATTTTTATTCTAAGAATAAACTCGAAATCATTGGTAGAACCAGATTTGACTCTTCTAGGAGAATTTTAAATAATTTAAGAGAAATTTTTAATGGGATAAAAGAAATTAAAATTTATAGAGCTTATAATTATTTTTCTGAAAATTTTTTAAAAAATCAATCTAAATTTATAGATGCTAATAATAAAGAAAAAATAATTCTTTCCCTTCCAAGGGCTTTTTTTGAAGTTATGATGATAGTTTTTTTTGGTATAATAATCTTAATATTCCTCCAAAAAAATTATGTTTTAGACGATGTAATCATAAAATTAGGTATATTTATTTTAGTTACTATTAAAATATTACCTACAATAAATAGATTATTATCTAATCTTCAAAGTATAAAATCTCACATGTACTCATTTAATAAAGTATATGAAATACTAAATTTTGAGAAAGAAGAAGATATTTTAATAAACAAAAAAGACTTACAATTTAAGTCAAAAATTGAATTTTTAAATTTAGATTTTAAATATCCAAATTCAAATTTTAAAATTTTTGAAAATGTTAATTTAAATATAAATAAAGGTGACAAAATAGGTATTTTTGGGGAAAGTGGTTCTGGAAAAAGCACTTTAGTAGATCTTATTTGTGGTTTTTCTAGACCAACCGCTGGAAAAATTATTGTTGATGATGACAATGAAACTATCTTTTCAAATGAGTGGCTTAATTTGATAAGTTATCTTCCCCAAAAGATTTTTCTTTCTGATAATTCTATTAAATTCAATATAGCTTATGGTCAGGATGAAAAAAATCAAGACATAGATAAATTAAATTTTATATTTAAAAATGAAACAATATTAAATTTTTTAAATAATTTATCTGAAAATGAGAAAACAATAATTGGAGAAGATGGTTTAAAAATATCTGGAGGACAGCGACAAAGAATTGGTATAGCTCGCGCTGTTTATAAATCCTCTGATATTATTATTTTAGATGAGGCAACAAGCGCATTGGATGAGGAATCAGAAAAAAAACTGCTAGATTTCTTGTTTTCACATTTTAAAGAAAAGACTCTGATATTAATTTCTCACAAACAAGAGAATTTGTCTAGATGTAATACAATATTTCATTTAATTGATAGAAAATTAAAAGTAGTCAAGAATAAAAAATGAGAAAAAAATTTAAAGTAGCAATAATTGGTGCTGGAAACATGGCTTGTGAACACCTCAAGGTTTTTAATAATATTAAACAAGTCCGACTGGTCGGAATTTATAGTAGAACAAAAAAAAAAGCTGAAAAATTATCTTGTCAATATAGATCTTTAAAATATTACGATTCTATAAAAAATCTCTATAATTATGCTAAACCAGATTTGGTTATCATAACAGTTTCAGTTGAAAGTATCAAAAAAGTCTGTATAGAAGCCTCCAAGTATGAATGGAAGTGTTTGGTAGAAAAACCATTTGGTTATAATTTTGATGAAGCTAATTATCTTTCAAAAAATATCAAAAATAAACATAATTTTTTTTTAGCCTTAAATAGGAATTTTTATAATTCTACTCAAACTATTATTAAAACAATAAAGAAAGATAATTCTAAACGAATAATAAATATTGTTGACAATCAAATGATAAAAAAAAACAATAATCATCCCAACAAAGTCCTTAAAAATTTTATGTATGCTAATTCAATCCACTTAGTTGACTTTATTCGGATATTTGCAAGGGGAAAATTAGTAAAAATTAAAAGTATTTTTAAACTTAAAAATAAAAATTCTTCTTCTTTCTCAAAAAAATTAATTTTTAAAAGTGGCGATCAAGTTATTTTTACTTCTTATTGGGATAGGCCTGCACCATGGAGTCTTACTATAAGTACAGATAAATTCTTTTTTGATATGAAACCATTGGAAGATCTCCAAATATTAGATTTAAAAACAAAAAAAAAAGTAAGGTTGGAAAAACTAAAAATTGAAAAATTATTTAAGGCAGGTCTTATGAAGCAAGCTATTGAAATAATTAAAAAAATTAAAAATAAAAATCATTACTTTCCAGGCATCAAAGAAGTTATGTACACAACAAATTTAATTAATAAAATATTTTGAAAAAAATTGTAATTTTAGGTGCTTCAGGTCTATTAGGTTCAAACTTATGTATAAGTTTAAAAAGTAAGTATGACATTTATCCAATAATTAATAAAAAAAAAATTCATTTTAGAAATTTAAAAACAAAACATTTAAATTTAAATAAAACTAGCGAGATTTTTAATTATTTAAAAAGCGTTAGACCAGATTTTTTAATTAATTGTGTGGCAATTTCAAATGTCGAAAAATGTGAAATAAATAAGAAAAAAACTTTTATTATTAATTCAAAATTACCAGAAATTATTGCCAAAATATGTAAGAAATTATCTATCCATTATACCTTTATATCCTCTGATCATTTGTATGCTGGGAAAAAAAAATATTATACTGAAAATGATAAAGTACATCCTCTTAATATTTACTCTAGGTCTAAAATTCTTGCAGAAAATAAGATTTTAAAAGTTTCGAAGAATTTTCTAATTATAAGGACAAATTTTTTTGGTTTTGGCCCCTCATTTCGAAATTCTTTTTTAGATGGCATTATAAAAAATCTAGAAGGTGGTAGAGATACGACTTTGTTTTCAGATGTGTTTTATACCCCAATTTATGTAAGGCGACTAATTCGAGTAATTAGTATTTTGATTGAAAATAAAAAATATGGAATATTTAATGTTTCAGGTAATAAAAGATTAACTAAATATGAATTTGGTATTAAAATAGCAAAAAAATTTAAATTTAATAAAAAACTCATTAAAAAATTATATTTAAAAGAAACTTTGAAAAAAGTATTAAGACCAAAAGATATGAGTCTTTCAAATCTAAAAGTTAAAAAAATATTAAATAAGAATAATCTTTTTGATTTAAGTAATGGAATAAGTCAGTTATATAATGATTATAATTCAAAATATTACAATGAAATTAAAAAAAAAAAATGAAAAAAAAATATTAATAACTGGATCTGAAGGTTTTATTGGCTCTCACCTAGTGGATTTTTTATTAAAAAAAAAAATGAATATAAGGTGTTTCGTACAATATAACTCATTTAGTAACTATGGGTGGTTAGATAATTATACAGATAAAAATAACCTAGATTTTCATCTAGGCGATATAAGAGATTCAAACTATGTTGATAAGGCTGTATTTGGTTGTTCTCATGTTATACATCTTGCTTCATTAATTGCTATACCGCATTCTTACAATTCAGCTCAGTCATATATTGACACAAACATAAAAGGCACACTTAATTTACTCCAATCATCAGTAAAATATAAAATTAAAAAATTTATTCACACATCAACAAGCGAAGTTTATGGTACAGCACAAAAAATTCCTATTGATGAGAAACATCCACTAAATGCACAATCCCCTTACGCTGCAAGCAAAATAGCCGCAGATCATTTAGCATTATCATTTTTTAAATCTTTCAATTTACCTGTAGGTATCTTAAGACCTTTTAACACTTATGGGCCAAGACAGTCTGCAAGGGCAATTATTCCAACTATAATTACTCAATTAATAAATAAAAATAAAATTCAATTAGGTGACATAAATCCATTAAGAGATTTTAACTATGTAAATGACATTGTTAAAGCATTTTACTTAGCAATTGATAATAAAAGTATTACTGGTGAAGTAGTAAATTTAGGTTCAAACTATGAAATCTCAATAAAAAATTTGAAAAACCTAATTATGAAAATATACAATAAGAAAATTAAGATTGAAATTAACCCCAAAAGGTTAAGACCAAGAAAAAGTGAAGTCATGAGACTTTTATGTAATAATAGTAAAGCAAAAAAACTACTTAATTGGAAACCAGAATACTCTGGTAAAAAGGGTCTGGAGCGAGGCTTAAAAGAAACTATAGAATGGTTTTCTGACAATAATAATTTAAAAAAGTACAAGTCAAATATTTATAATACTTAAAAAATAATTTTAGATGAATAAAATTGTTAAAAAAAAAAATGTACATAAACTAATAGACAGTCTTTATCAGGAAATTGGAAAAAAAATTGCATTTCTACATGAACCACATATTTTTGGAAATGAGCATAAATATATTCTAAATTGTATTAAACAAAATTCATTGTCCTCAGTAGGAAAATATATAAATAGATTTGAGAATATTATTTCTAGATTTACAAAATCAAAATATTGCGTTTCATGTATTAATGGAACTAGCGCATTACATTTATCACTTTTAACAGCTAATGTTACAAAATCGGATGAGGTTATCATTCCAAGCTTTAATTATGTAGCAGCTGCAAATGCGGTCAAATATGTTGGGGCGTCGATAATATTTTTAGATATTAATCTTTATAACCTTACAATAGATGTAAAAAAATTAAAAAATTATTTAAAAATAAATACATTTAAACACGGAAAACATACTATAAATAAGAACACAAAAAAAAAAATTAAAGCATTAATAGTTCTTCATACATTCGGGCATCCTGCAGAGTTAAATGAGCTTTTAAAGATTTCTAAAGACTACAATATAAAATTAATTGAAGATGCTGCAGAAGCAATTGGGAGTATGTATTACGGTTATCATGTTGGTACATTTGGACATTCAGGTGTCTTAAGTTTTAATGGGAATAAGACTATATCCACAGGTAATGGTGGTATGCTTTTAACTAATTCAAAGCAAATATACTTGCATGCAAAAAAATTAGCCTCAATCTCAAAAAAAATCCATCCATGGAAATACGATTATGATGGCTTGGGTTATAATTACAAATTATCAAATATTAATGCTGCAATTGGATGTGCTCAAATGGAGAATATAAATTTAATTTTAAAAAAAAAAAGAAGTCTATTTTACAGGTACAAAAAAAGAATACAGAAATTTGATGGCGTAAAAATATTGGAGGAACCAAAAAATTGTAAAAGTAATTATTGGCTGCAAACTTTAATATTTGAAAATTCAAATAAAAAAAATATTGAAGAATTTTTAAAAATCTCCCATAAGAAAAAAATGTTTTCTAGACCAGCATGGAAACTTTTACATAGTCTAAGTTACCTGAAAAATTCAGAAATTGATGATTTAACTAATTCAAAAAAAATGATTAATTCTGTTGTAAATATACCAAGCAGTTCTTTTCTATGAAGAAAAAAATACTTATAATTGGTGCTGGTGGTCATGCTAAGTCATGTATTGACATCATTGAAAGCTCAACAAATTATAAAATAAATTTTATTTTAGGAAAAAAAAAAGAAATTAATAATAAAATACTTAATTATAGAGTTAATCTCATCGAAGACAATTTAAAAAAAATCAAAGGAAACCAGTATGGTATTGTTGGTATTGGTCAAATAAAAAACTCTGATAGGAGAGTATATTTTTATAAACTACTTAAA
>MDTA01067608.1_pt1 | contig 11404 bp, 12 predicted proteins | sample 811151 | NCBI WGS metagenome assembly MDTA01 (sample SAMN05326648, study PRJNA326480) | marine metagenome | isolation source: seawater | place: Indian Ocean: South | collected 2010 | reverse complement strand
GAAAGCGAAAGAAGAGACGTCAAAAAAGCTATTCTTTCTCCAGATAAAAGAATTGTAATAAAAAAAAAAATATTTAATAAAAAAATGAAAATTAAAAAAAAAATTTTATACAATATATTAGAAAAAATAATTAAAAAATTAACAAATACTAGACTCAAAAAACAAATTTTTATTAAATAAGAGCCTGCAATTGCTTCATTATTACCAAAAGGTCCTGTTAACCTATTAGAATTTTGACCTGTAGCCATATAACCAAAAAAGTCAACATTTTCAGGATTGTAATATTGATAAAGAGTATCAAGTAAAACAAATATTAAACAAAAAAAAGTTAATAAAAAAATATTTTTTATTGTGAAATAAGTATTATCTTTAAAATTAATACTAGAAATTAAAAAATAAATAATTAAAAATTTTAAATATAAAAAACTACTAAATAAAAACCTATAATTTTTTTTTTCTAAATCAAAGTTTATTATTGTACTTAAAATTAATACGAAAAAAAAAATGATCAATAGTATATTTTGCAAATCTAAATTAATTTTTATTTTTTTAAATTTAAAAAAAAAAATTAAAATTGAAAAAAATAAGACTATTGATATCGCTGCCTGTCCTACAATTGTTGCGAAAGGTAGTAAAAGTAAAGGAAGAAATTTAATGTCTAATTTACTTAATTTTGTTAACATAAGCTTTTTCAACTAATTCGCAAACATTTTGCCAAAAAATAATATGTATTTCTTGTATCCTTGAAGAGTTTTTATCACTTGCAATAAAGTGATTATTGCAAAATTTCTTTGCTATTCCTCCTTTATTTCCAAGAATTCCAAAAACTTTTAATTTTTTTTTTTTAGAAAATTTAATTGCTGAAATTATATTTTTACTATTTCCTGAAGTTGTAATTGGTATAATTAAATCTTTATTACCAACAATGGCCTCGATTTGCCTTTTAAATATATCATTAAAACTAAAATCATTTCCTATAGCAGTTATGGCGCTTGTATCAGTAGTTAATGCTATTGCTGGAAGTGCAACTCTATTTTTTTTTAATCTAACTGTTAATTCTGTAGCAAAATGTTGAGCATCGGCAGCGCTTCCTCCGTTTCCAAAAATTAAAAGCTTACCTTTATTTTTGAAACAATCTAAAATTAAATTAGCAAGCAAAATTGCTTGATTTATAATTTGATTTTTGTCTTTTTTTAATATTTCAAAATGTTTAATGAGATTTTTAGATATTATTTTTTTTTGCATAGGAGTTTTTACGGAAATAGAAATATAAACTTAGATAGTAAAAAACAAGAAAAATAATAAAATAAATACTAGCCAATTCAGTAATTAAATAAGTAAAAAAAATAACTGCTTGAACGCCAACTGTCAAAAATAATGTTAAAGTTAAACTTAATTTTTCTATAAGATAATGGTGTAAATGCTCTTTATCAGGTAAAAATGGACTCCTTCCTTTTAATAATCTCTCTAAGAATAGCCTAAACATATCTAAACCAGGGAACAATAAAAATAAAACTATTTCATCAGAGAAGATCTTTTTTTCAGAGTAAAGTAGTATAAAAAATAAAGATATAATAATTGACAATAATAGACTGCCAGTATTTCCTAAAAACATTTTTCCTAGAAAATTAAAAAATAAAAAAAATAATATTGGTATTGCAAATGTTAGAATAATAATTTTATCAAAACCTTTAAAATATAAAACCCCAAGCAAAATTATAAAGTATCCTGCGGCTTGACCATTAATGCCATCAAACATATTAAATGCATTAATAAATAGCATTATACAGATAGTTGTAAAAATTATAGAAAAATTTTCTAAATAAATTGTTTTTGATAAAAAGGTAAAATTTAATTCTGCAATTAATATATTTTTATCAATTAAAATTGATAAATACACTAAAATTATAGTAGTTAAAAACTTTTTGTTTGCAGAAACATCTGATTTATCATCAATGTAACCAATTACAAAAAAAGTAAAAAATAAAAAAATAAAAACAAATAATGTTTTATTTGAAAAAGTTATATCTAGTAGAAGAAATATATTGCTTACATACAAAAAAAAAATATAAAAAACAAAATTTAAAATTATTATAGGTCCACCTAATAAAGAAACTGGATTCTTATGAAGTTTTCTGAAAAAATCAGGCCTATCAAAAATATTATAAAATTTTGAAAATTTTGAATGATTTAAATATATAAATAAATTAACTAAAAACAGAAAAATAAAATAATAAATCATCTTATAATAATAAGGTAAAATTTCTAAAGTTAAATAAAATTAATATTAATTAACAAAAAAAATTAATTTATATAAATAGTAGTTTTTATTTAAAAATAAACAAGTATATCTTTTCAAATCAAAATTAATTTTAAATGAAAAAAAAGAAAAAAAAAATAGATTTACCTTTTTTAAGATGGAAAGATAAGTTTACAAAAAACTTTAAAATTTTAAAAACAAAAAAACTTTTTGAAATATCAAGAAATAATCATAATGTTGCTAGAGGATATGATATAGAATTTTTATTAAATAATAATAAAATTAAAAGATATATAATTATTCAAGGTCTTTCAGTGCAGATTGTTCCATTAATATACTGCACAACAAATAAAACGTACTATACAATTATGGTAGATCAAATAAGAATAGGATCTGAAAAACAGATTCCAGAATTTCCCAGTGGGGCTATGAGTTATAAAGATAAAAACTTCAAGTACGCAGCAAAAAGAGAAATAAAAGAGGAGTTAAATCTTGATATAAATTTAAATAAAATATTTAAACTTTCAGATAGGCCGGTGGTAATGCAACCAGTAAATAGTTACCTTAAATGTCAATTTTTTTACTTCAAGCTTAGGATGAGTTTAAACCAGCTCAAAAAATTAAATAAATTAAAAACAGGCATAGAAAATCAAAAAGAATTTTGTGTTTCAAAAGTTGTTAAACTAAAAGATGTAAGTAAAATGATGAATGATAGTTCTCTTATTGGAATAAATCTGTTAGAGAAAAAATTAAATATAAGTATAAATAATTTATGAAAAAAAAAATTATTATTTTAGGTTCAACGGGTTTTATAGGTAGAAATTTATTAGAATATTTTGCAAAAAAAAATGATTATGTGGTTTATGGAACTTATAATAAAAAGAAGCCCAAAAAGATAAAAAATGTAAAGTTTTTTAAGTGCAACTTACTAAAAGCTCAAAAAGTTTCTAAAGTTTTAAAAGATATGGACATAGTTGTTATGGCTGCAGCTACAACATCGGGTGCAAAAGATATTGTGGAAAGACCATATATACATGTAACAGATAATGCAATTATGAACTCAATTATAACAAGAGCTGCATTTGATAATAGTTGTGAACATGTTTTATTTTTGAGTTGTACGGTTATGTACCATTCTTCAAATAGAAAAATTAAAGAAAAAGATTTTAATTTAAACAAAGAAATTTATCCAAACTATTTTGGTGGAGCATGGATGAAAGTATTTTCTGAAAAAATGTGTGAATTCTATTCTAGATTAGGAAGAAATAAATACACAATAATTAGACACTCAAATGTATATGGTCCATATGATAAATATGATTTAAAAAAATCTCATGTTTTTGGAGCTACAGTTTCAAAAGTATATAAATCACAAAATGGAATGGTAAATATTTGGGGACATGGAAATGAAAAACGAGATTTTTTATATATAGAAGATTTATGTAATTTTATTAAGTTGGCAATAAAAAAACAAAAAAATAAATTTGAACTTTTTAATGTTGGGTACGGAAAACTGATCTCTATCAACAATCTTACAAAAAAAATTGCTAAGCATTTTAATAAAAAAATAAATCTAAATAATGATCTCACTAAAAAAACACTTGAAACAAATGTTGTTTTGGATTGTACAAAAGCTTACAGAAAACTAGGATGGAAAATAAATAATTCAATGGACGAAGGAATAAATAAGACTTTAAAATGGTATAAAAAAAATATAAATATAGCCTCTTAATCAATGAAAAAAGCATTAATACTATCAGGTAACTATGTTCAAGATCATGAATTTATTTATCCTTTTTATAGATTGCTTGAAGAAGAGTTTGAAGTTGCAGTAGGAATTAATGAGAATACTAAAGTCAAAGGAATTTTGGGAACTGATATTCCTCCAAATAAAAATCATCCTATAACAAAAATTGAAGAAATAAATGCTGAAGACTATAACTTACTAATTATACCTGGTGGTGTAAAATCAATGGAAAAGGTAAGACAAAACAAAAAAATAATTCAAATAATTAGTCAATTTAATGAGCAAGGCAAAACAATAGGCTGCATATGTTCAGGTGTTCAACTACTTATTTCAGCAAAAGTAGTGAAAGATAGAAAAATTTCAGGATATTATGCGTTAGAAGATGACATTACTAACGCTGGGGCAATATATACTGATTTACCATCTGTAATTGATAAAAATATTATAACTACAGCACATTATAAAGATTTAGGTCCTTGGATGAAATCAGTTTTAGAGATTTTTTATAAATTAAATAATGCAAAAAATTTCTAAAACTGATTTTAAAGATTACTTGGTTGCAAAACCTTGGGGGTGCGAACATATTGCGTACCAAAATAAAGTTTGTTGTGTTGGATTACTAAAAATAAATTATAACGAAGAAACTTCTTTACATTGCCATCCAAATAAAAAAACTGGACTTATAGTAGTAAAGGGTAAAGTAAAAATTGAATTAGGTTTTTATGATGATAAAATTTTAACAGCACCTGCAAAAATAATGATTAGACCAGGACTATTTCACTCAACAAAATGTTTATCAAATGAAGGTTGTATTATTCTTGAAGTAGAAAATCCAGTAGATAAAAATGATTTAGTAAGATTTAAAGACCAATATGGTAGAGAAGAAAAACCTTATGAGGGTATAGAAAAGATGAAAAAAATAACTTCTAAGGAAATTATTTTTAAAGATCCAAAAAATGAAAAAGCAGAAATATTTGAATTTGACAATGTTCTAGTATCTTTAGAAAAACATAGAGATTTAAATAAAATTATAAAAAATGATAAAGAAACAATTTTTGCTGTTGTGGAAAGAGGAATGGTTGACAAAAACAAAAATTATGTTTTGTCTGTTGGTGATATAGTTAGGACAGATACAATTAAAAAATTGTCAGAATCCTTTAACATTAATGATTATATTAAAATTATTAAAATTAGAAAAAAAAATTAAATGCATGTATTTATAACTGGTATAGCTGGATTCCTTGGTTCCAATCTTGCAGATTATTATTTAAAAAAAGGCTTTAAAGTTTCAGGTTGTGATAATTTAGTTGGTGGAGATGCAAAAAATATAGATAAGTCTAAAATTAATTTTTACGAAGCTGACTGTGAAAATTTAGATAAAATGACAGAAATAATGAAAGGAGGCGATGTCGTTTTTCATGCCGCAGCATATGCTCACGAAGGACTTTCAAGCTTCTCACCTACCTTAATTTGTAACAGCAACTTTACTGGAAGTATTTCGGTTTTTACAGCCGCAATAAGAAACAAATATAAAAGGATAGTTTATTGTTCTTCAATGGCAAGATATGGCAACGTTAAACCTCCTTTTAAAGAAAATATGAAAACAAATCCAATTGACCCATATGGAGTTTCAAAACTTGCTGCTGAAGAAGTTCTTAAAATCTTAAGCAAAACTCATAATATTGAATACAACATTGCCGTGCCTCATAATATAATCGGTCCAAAACAATGTTATACTGACCCTTTTAGAAATGTAGCTTCCATAATGGTAAATTTAATGCTCCAAAATAGAAATCCAATAATTTATGGTGATGGAAATCAAACTAGATGTTTTTCAGATGCAGAAGATTGTATTTATTGTATTGATAAATTAATTACAGATGAAAATATAAAAAGTGAAATATTTAATATTGGTCCAGATGAAGAATCAGTTACAATAAATAAATTATTTGAGATAATTTCTAACAAAATGAAATTTAATAAAGGCCCAATTTATCATACAGATAGACCAAATGAAGTAAGACATGCCGTATGTTCTGCTGACAAAGCTCGAGAAATTTTAGGCTACAAAACTACGGTATCATTAAATGACTCTCTTGAAAAAGTTATTAAATATATCAAAAATCATGGTGCCAAAGAATTTCAATACAATTATAAAGTTGAAATATTGAACGAAAATACTCCAGTTACCTGGAGTAAAAAAATATTTTGAGTTTTAATTTATTTAAATTAAATTCTAAATTAAAACTGTATTAGTAATTAATAAGCTTAAGATGAATAAAAATAAAAAATTTGAAATTTTTAAAAAGGCATCTGTTTGCAGAAATTTTGAGTTAAATGCTTTTAATGCTATTCAGAAAAAAAAAATTCGTATTCCCGTATACTTATCAGCTGGACAAGAATTTATTTCTTCAACATTATCTTATTTAATACAAAAAGATTTAAAAATTAAACCTCTTATTTTTCCTCAACATAGATGTCATTCCACATATTTAACTTTTGGAGGGGACAAATTAAAACTTATTAAAGAATTGTTAGGACAAAAAGGTGGCTGTACTAATTTGATGGGTGGATCTGCTTCTATACATTCTGAAGAAATAAAAATGTTTGGTCATGATGGACACATGGGTACTCAAGTTCCAATAGGAGTTGGTGCTTGCTTTACATCAAAAAAACCAACGATTGTATTTATGGGAGATGCGTCAGCTGAAGAAGATTATGTACTTGGAGCCTTAGGATGGGCTGCAACAAAAAAATTACCTATATTATTTATAGTGGAAGATAATAATTTATCTATACTTACCGAAAAAAAAGTAAGAAGAACTTGGCATATGCACAAAGTTGCTAGATCTTTTAATTTAAAAGGATTTGAAATTGATGATGATCCTAAAAAAATTTATAAATTTAAAAAATATTTTTTTAAGGAACCTATGCTTTTAAATATTAAAACAAATAGATTATTTTGGCATTCTGGCGCAGGACAAGATGATCCTAAAATTTTTGATAGATTTAAATATGAAAAAAAAATTTTAGGCGTCAAAGCGGAAAATATTGATAAACAAATTAAAAAAAAAATTGATACTTTATGGCAAAGACAGTTAGAGAAACTATAAAACAAATTATTAAAAAACATTTAATTTCAAAAAAAGGAAAAGTTTTTGGTCAATGTTTAACAGCTGTAGGTTGGGTTGGCGGAACTCTGCCAGAGATGTATGAAAAAGATGGTATGATAGAATTATCAATGGCAGATGTTGCAGGAGGTGGAATTGTAACAGGATCAGCATTAATGAAAGAAAGACCTATATACGTTATCAGATATCAGGGATTTAATTGGTATAACTGTCCCATGATTGTGAACTATGCAGCAAAAAGTAAAGAGATATGGAATATTCCATGCCCAGTTTTTGTGAGAGGAATAGGAATGGAAGGAGGAATTGGACCAGTTGCAGGCTCATCTCATCATTCACTTTATTATAGAATGCCTGGAGTAAAAATAGTTTCTCCAATGACACCAGGTGAATACAAAAAAATATATAAACAATATATGTCAGATGATGATGTTTATTACGTATCAGAACACCGTGGAAGTTTTGGTAACACTGAAGAATTTAAAAATGATATTAAGGGTAAAAAAGATATAGTTATAATTGCAGTTTCGATTACAAGATTTGCTGCAATAGAGGCAAAAAAAATATTAGAAAAAATGGGCTATAAAATTGGGTTAATCCATATTTTATGGATAAAACCATTAAAAATTTCTAATGCAGAATATAATGCTATTAAATTATCAAAAAAAGGAGGAATTCTTTTAGACGACGATTATGTAGATGGTATATCTAATAGTATTGCAAATAAGATAAATCATATAACTAATCGTAAAATAGAAACAATGGGTTTAAAAAATAAAACAGCTGGTGCCCATATAAAAGAAGATAATTTACCCCCTAGCGTAAAAGAAATTGTGACAAAAATCAAAAGGATAATCTCTGAAAAAAAATAATTTTTTTTATAATAAAAATATATTAGTTGCTGGAGGTACTGGTTTGGTAGGCCAACAACTTGTTGTAAAATTAATTAATTTAGGTGCCAAAGTAAAAGTAGCTTCTAAAGATAAAAAAAATTTAGTTAATAAAAAAGTTAAAAAATTCTACAATCTAGATTTAACAAATCTTAAAAATTGTATTAAAATTACAAAAAATATAGATATAGTTTTTAATCTTTTGGGTATAACGGGATCTCCTAAAATAAATATTGAACACCCTGCAAGCTTTATGATGGGAAATATTAACTTATCGTTACCATTATTAGAGGCTGCCAGAATTAATAAAGTAAAAAAATATTTATTAACAAGTACTTATGGTGTTTATGGTCCTAGTAAAATAATGAAAGAAGAAGATGTTTGGAAATCATTTCCCTCTGATCATGATAAGTATGCAGGTTGGGCAAAAAGAATTGCTGAGTTACAGGTAGAAGCATACCAAAAAGAATATAATTTTAAAGGACTACATATTGTAAGACCAGGAAATATTTTTGGACCATTTGGGAATTTCAATCCAAAAAATTCAATGGTTGTATCATCTCTAATAAAAAGAGTTGTAGATGGAGAAAATCCCTTAATTGTATGGGGTGATGGAACAGCAGTAAGAGACTTTATTTTTTCAAAAGATGTTGCAGAAGGTATGATGAGAGTTGTGAGAAAAAATATTCAAGTTCCAATTAATTTAGGAAGTGGAAGAGGATATAGTATTAAAAAATTAGTTGAATGTATTTGTAATTCTAAACATGTAAAAATTAAACCAAAAGTATTATTTGATAAAAAAAAACCTAGTGGAGACAAAATAAGAATCTTATGTGTCAAAAGATCAAAAAAACTTGGAGTTTATAGAATTACAAATTTTCAAAAAGCAATAGACGAAACAATTGATTGGTACATAAACAATAGGTCTCAAACGTTATTAAGATATAACTATTTTAAATGAGTTATAATCATAAAGTTTTGGAAGTTAATGATTATGGAAATGGTAATTATATCTTGAAATTAGAGAGAAATAATATTTCATTTAATGCAGGTCAATTTTTCAGCATTGGAATTCCAGATATTTTGATCAATAGAGAATATTCTGTTTGCTCTGGAGAAAAAGATGATTATTTGGAATTTCTTATAAGAGAAATTTCTGATGGAATACTAAGTAAAAAACTTAGAGAATTAAAAAAAGGTAACGAAGTAAAAGTTCTCGGACCGTATGGAAATTTCTACTTAAAAAAGATGGATTACAATAAAAAATATATTTTTATTGCTTCTGGGACGGGAATATCTCCATTCATGTCACTTATTAAAACTTATCCTGATTTAAATTATAAAATATACCATGGAATAAGATTTCACGAAGATAGCATTGAAGAACTAAATAATGAAAATTATATTAAATTTATTACTAGAGAAAAAATAAAAAAAAAAATTGCTTTAATGGTAGAATTACCAATTATTTCAATTTAATAAATGAAGAAGATAAGGATAGTTATGCTTTTTTATGTGGAAATAGTTTAATGGTCACAGAAATATATGATAAATTAATTAAAAATAATTTTAAATCAGAAAATATATTTACAGAAATTTTTTTTTAGAAATGAAAGTTGCGATAAGTTACCCACCGATAGTTAATGACTTAGGTCAGAAAGCAATGGTATCTCAAAATAGGAATGTGCAGTTTTTTTCTGTTCCAACTTATCTTTTGCCTGTTATACATGCTCAAGCTGCAACAGTTTTAAAAGAAAAAGTTAACGTTATATGGGATGATGGTAATGCAAAACTAAAAAATTATAATGATTGGTTTAATGATCTAATTGAAAAAGAACCTGACGTAGTAGTTCTTGAAAGCACAACTCCAGTCATGAAATTTATTTGGAATACAATCAATGATTTAAAAGAAAAACTTCCTAAATCATTAATAGTGCTTACAGGATATCATTCCATGAGAAAGCCTGACGAAAGTTTCAATAATTCAAAGGTTGATATTGTAATTTTGAGCAATCATGTAGACTTTGTGTTAAATAATTTAATTGATGAAATTTTATCAAAAAAAGACTTTTCAAAAATAGATTATTTGAAGACAAATGGTATTGCTTACAAGTTAGCAAATGGCTCAATTACAAATAACTCTTCTTTCAAAAAGATTGAAAAAATTTCTCAATCAGGAATTATTGATAGAGATTTAGTTGAATGGAAAAACTACGCTTATGAAAATGGAAATTTTTTACAAACTCCAGGAACTTATGCAACAAGTGTAATACGGGATTGTACCTTTGGAAAATGTACTTTTTGTAGATACAATGGACCAGAATTATCCTTTTCTATTATGGATATAAAAAAAAGTGTAGATGAATACGAAAACTTAATTAACAATTATAATGTAAAAGAAATTTTTGATGATTCAGGTGTTTGGTATAGAGGTCAAGATGCAAGGAATTTTGCAAAGGAAATAATAAAAAGAGGATTAAATAAAAAAAATTGTTACTTTGGATTCAATACTAGATTTGAATATTTAGATGAAGAGACTGTAAAATTATTAGCTGAAGCAAATTTTAGATTTATACTAATTGGATTAGAGTCAGGAAATAATGAGACTTTAATGAAACTAAAAAAAGGCTACACAAGAGAAACGGTAAAAGATACATTAAAATTGTTAACCAAATATGGATTACATCCGCATCTAACCATAATGGTTGGTTATTATTGGGAAACAAAAAAAATGTTAGAAGATACAGTCGAATTAGTTAGAGAAATAATGTTTAAAGGTTATGCTAGAACTTTGCAAGTAACTCTTTGTACTCCACTAGATTACACACCTTATCATCAAGAATGTATTGATAAAGATCTTTTAATAACTAAAGACTATGACGATCATGATATGAGTAAATTAATTGTCAAAACACCAATTGATCATGATCACTATTACAATGCTGTAAAAAAAATGTATTTAATTGCAATACATCCTCTATTTATTTTAAGACAGTTTAAATTTTTATTTTCATTTAAAAAAAGAGATTGGCAATTCTTTTTTACATACAGTTTAAGAGCATTGAGAAGAGTAAGACAACATATATTTAACTTAACAAAAGCAAATAAAAAATTGAATGGGTGAAAAATTTTATATAATTGTTCCGTGTCATAACGAAGAAAATAATATTGATATTTTTATTAGTGAAACTTCAAAAGTTTTAAAAAATTATAATAATTATAAAATTATTTTTGTTGACGATGGTAGTTCAGATCAAACTTGGGAGAAAATAAAAAATTTATCTAAAACTAATACAAGTATCATGGGAATTAAATTGTCCAAAAATTTTGGCAAAGAATCAGCACTTGAAGCTGGTTTATCAAAAATTGAAAAATTTTC
>MDTA01035905.1_pt1 | contig 11404 bp, 11 predicted proteins | sample 811151 | NCBI WGS metagenome assembly MDTA01 (sample SAMN05326648, study PRJNA326480) | marine metagenome | isolation source: seawater | place: Indian Ocean: South | collected 2010 | reverse complement strand
TTATAAATAGGAGAGGTGGCCGAGTGGTTGAAGGCGCACGCTTGGAAAGCGTGTAAACGGGAAACCGTTTCGAGGGTTCGAATCCCTCTCTCTCCGCCAATGATTATCCACATGCAACTATAAATAGTCTTAATTAAACTTCACGAATCAAATACAAATAGACTAAGGGCAGTGGAGGGAGACTGAAACTGCCTTTGCTTACCTAAAAAAGTAATAATAATATTTTCTAAACTTTGTGTAATACTTTGAGTCTTTGTAGTTTTTGAAGAAAAATTTAAAATAATTTTTTGATTGATTTGCAAATAAATCGTAAAAATATTCAATACCCATTCTTTTGGCATACTCTTTTTCATAACTTATTAACTCCTCTTTGGTATAAGCTAAGCCGTTATCTCCATATTTAGGAACAATGTTATTAAAATTTATTACAGGATCATATAAACTGCTAAGATTATGAAGCTGAGTTTTCATAAAATTTCCAATTAATAAATCATCAAAGATGCTATATTTACAAGCGTCAACCAAACTATTTCTTGGTAATTCGAAAGTTATACCTCTTTCAATTGGACCTTTCATTTTAAGATTAAAATCCTTTTTTCCAACTATGAAATTAATAAAACCAACTTTGTCTTGCAGCTCCTCAAATTTATCAAAATATTTTCTGATAATTTTTTTATCATCTAATTCTAAAATATCCGACCAATTATCTTTAAATTCTTGAGCCTTCTTCACTATCAATTTATCTTTTTTAAGAGGCAGGCTTTTTATGTCTCCATCTTTTTCACTATTTATAAAAGCAAATGGTTCTACAAAAGTAAGTTCGCTATGAATTCCATTTTTATATTCATCCATTGGGGTTACATACTTATTTGCCCATACAGAGTCTTCTCTTTGGTATTCATGAAAAGAACTAAAGGGAATCACATAATTTGCTGAAAATAATTTTGCTATTAGAGATAAGTAGTCACCTACCGGATGTTTTTTAGCTGCTAGAGGCTCGATAAAATTATTCTCTTTATCATAAAAATTTATCATATCCGCATCCCCCCAGCCACTAATTGAGAGTAAAAACTTTCTTTTAAAATTTTTTACTACTTTTTTAATAAATCTATGACACATAGGACCAGCATCGTTAAGATTTATAAAGATATCTTCTTTGATTTTGATTATTAAAATTGTATCTTGAATTTTAGTACTTACACTCATAACAGATACATGTTTTGAAAGTTCAGTCCATACTCTTTCTTTTAAAATCATAACATTGAAACCTTGAGCTTTAAGATCATTAAACATTCTTTTGCCTACATGATCCCCTAATAAAATTATATTGCTCTTAAATTTATGCATTGAGTCCGGATTTAAATGATCAGGATGCCCGTGGGAAAAAAATATGTATTTAGATTTTAATATATCTTGATGAATATTTTGTGGTATTTCGTAAGGTAAATACCAGCTCCCAAAATATGCATAGTGATCATGACCTAACCAAGGATCAGTAGATAAAATTGGTATCTTGTCATATGCAACTATAGTAGCATTTCCAATTGTTTGAGCTCCAATCATAGTCAGTTAATTCTAATACATGCTTGTCTTGTTCCAAATGCGATATATTTGAACTCAGTTTCTTCAATATGTTCCTTAAAAGCTTTATATTCATATTTCTCCCAATTAGGGAATCCATAAAATTCATCAAATAGAATTATTGTACCTGATTGCAAATTTTTTTTAAGCAAATTTAAAACAAAAGAAGTAGAGTCATAAGTATCTAAATCAAGATGTATAAAAGCTATTTTTTTTTTATTATTAGATATAAAATTGGTCAAAGTTTCCTCTACCCACCCATCTATTAATTCTACATTACTCTCTACTTTTGGTTTTCTTCCTTTTAAGTCAAATGTTCCAGTAGGATTAAACTCTTCAGTCATCCAGTCGTCTTTCAAACCTCTAAAAGAATCGAATCCGATTATACGAGCGTTTATTGTTTTGAGTTTTTTTGCAAATAAATTGATGGAGTCTCCCTTAAACACTCCAAATTCTAAAAATAAATTTTCTTTATCAAACCTCTTTACCGACTCATTTATGGCGTATTTTCTTATTGAGTCATCATCGGAAAATACAAAAGAGTTTTTGAAATGATCTTTAAAAACTTCATAAGTATTTCTAGCCACTTCCTCGTGGTATAAATCTGCCGGAGATTTTATTTGTTGTTTTACTTTTAATCTTCCATTTAGAAAAAATATTAATTTTTTTAAAGTTTTAAGTAAATATTTTTTCATAAGCTAATTCTCTTAATTTTTTTTAAATTTAAGCCAGCAGTCTTTTTTATCTTCTCTAAAGTTTTGTTTATATTCATAACTACAGTTTTTTTCATCGGCCCATATGCATGTATAAGTTTTTTTTTTGACAATGCAACAGCAACATGACCTTTCCAAAACAAAATATCATTTTTTTTTATTTTTTTTACATTAATGTTCTTTTTAAAGTAAATTAACTGATCTTTAGCATCTCTTGGACAGTAAATGTTGTTAAAATTTAAACAAATTTGTACTAACCCTGAGCAATCAATTCCCTTATAAGTTTTTCCACCCCATTTATACTTAATATTTTTGAAAATCGAAATTTTTTTGAAAAAATCTTTTTCTATATAATCTATTGGCTTAACATTTTTTCTTTCTATCCACCCTTTATCAAATTTAAAAAATTTTTTTTCTTTTTTGATTACTTTTATCTTAGAACCAAATGGTAAAAAAGAAATAACTTTATTCTTATTTGGCATCTTATAAATTTTTGATTTCAAAACTGAAACTTTATCAGTTGGCTTAATTAAAGAAAAAAATTTTTTTCTTTTAATGAAACCTTTGTAATTGTCTTCTTTAATTTTTATTTTGTACCATTTCTTTGATTTTTTAATTACAGAAAAGCTTTCCCCATATATCATTTGAGTTACCACTTCACTATTTGCAGATTCTTTTTTATAAAGATTAATGATAGGAGTATTACTTGTGAGAATTCTAATCATTCAATTTTAATTTATGTCTAATCAAAAATAAGACAATTAGAGATGGTATAACCATTACTGCAGTGATAATAAAAAATAACCCCCAATCTCCATTCAACCAATCAACAAGTGCTCCGGATGATGCAGCTAATGTCGTTCTACCAGCAGTACCGATCGAGGCTAGTAAGGCATACTGAGTTGCAGTATATGTTCTATCAACTAATAGTGAAATAAAAGCTACGAAAGCAACTGTTGCAAAGGCTGCAGCCATATCATCAAAAATAACTGCAATTGCAAATAATAAATCTGACTTACCATACCATGCTAAAAGCGAGAACAATAAATTGGTTGATGCCATCAAAATTCCCGATACAAACATAGCTTTTATAACTCCAGATCTAATAGCAAATAAACCACCAATCAAAGTGAAAACTACTGTTGTGATCCAACCTAATCCTTTTGAATAAAGTGCTATATCTGATTTAGTGAAACCAATTTCTTTATAAAAAATGACTGACATTCTACCTAAAAACGCTTCACCAATTTTAAAAAGAAAAATAAACATTAAAATTCCAATCGCGATATTAAAACCGTTTTTATTAAAAAAGCTTATAATTGGGCCAATTATTGTACCTGTTAACCATGAAAATACTTTTGTAAGCAAACCTGACGACCCCAACTTTTTTTCAATCATTTTATCTGTTTGTTTTTGATTTTCTACTCTAGTTGTAGGCTTTGCTTCACTAATAAATAGAAGGCCGATATTACAAAAAATGATGACTATTCCTAAAATTAAAAAAGTTAATTGCCAGTAGTTCACAATACCTATTTTTTGAAAGAATTCTGCTGAATTCAAAGCTATAACACCACCTAACTTGTATCCAGTCCACCATCCTACAACTGCCATCGCGGCACCAGCCTGCATTGATTTACCTTCGTGTTCTCCTATCTGTTCAATTCTTAATGCATCGACTGTAATATCTTGAGTTGCTGAAGCTATAGCTATTATGAGCCCAATAATTATTATCAAAGTTAAATTTGTGGTTGGGTTTATTAAACTCCAACTAATTAAACTTATTAAAATTAAAGACTGCATAGTTATTATCCAACCACGTCTGTGGCCTAATTTATCTGTTAATAAAGGAATTCTAACTCTATCTATGATTGGAGCCCATAGATAATTAAATGCGTACACAGCAAAAATTAAACCTGCCCAACCTATGGTGCTTCTGCTTAAACCATCTTCTTTTAACCAAAGACTTAAACTACTACCAATAATGACCCAAGGAAAACCACTTATTGCACCAAGCAAAAGTATTTTGATCATTCTTGTATCAAAATAAACTTTAAAAGTTTCTGATAAAGTTTGTTTTTGATATATTTCCATATTTTAATTCCTCCAAAACGATGGGAAAAACAGAACCAATACAGCAAAAAGTTCTAATCTTCCCAAAAGCATGCCAAAAGCTAAAATCCATTTAGATAAGTCTGGAATATTCTTATAATTTCCATTTGGCCCAATTACATCTCCAAGTCCTGGGCCAACATTAGATATTGAGCTAGCAGCACCTGATATTGATGTTATAAAATCTAATCCACTCATTGATAGTAACATTGCTAAAATTAAAAAAATAAATAAAAAAGTGAATATAAAGATTATTACAGAGTTGATAAAATTTTCTGAAATTTTTTGATTATTATATTTAGTTATTATAACGCTATTAGGGGAGATTAATTTTTTAATTTGACTTCTCAAAAAAATTAATAACATTTGTAATCTAAAAATTTTTATGCCACACGCAGTTGAGCCAGCACATCCACCTATAAACATCAAAAATAAGAAAAAAATTAAAGAAAATTTACCCCACAATCCAAAATCATCAGTTACATATCCAGTGCCTGATAAAATTGAAATAACATTAAAAGATGAAATTCTTATTTTATCAAAAATATTACTTTCATAATTAATAAATATTAAATAAAAAAACATTATAGTTATTGAAATAATAAGCAAATAAATCAAACCTTTGATTTGAACATCTTGAAAAAAAACCTTTTTATTTCCCTGAGCAAATTTTAAATATGAAATAAAGGGTATACTTCCAAGTATAATAAAAATACTTGCTACGATTTCAATATTTGAACTTTTGAAAAAACCTATAGAGTCATTGTGAGTTGAAAATCCTCCAGTGGCAATGGTTGTCATTGCATGACTTACGCTATCAAACAATGTCATACCAAAAATCCAATAAAAAAAACCACAAAGCAAAGTTAAAATTATATAAGTAGATATTATTATTGCAGCAACTTCTATAGTTCTTGGAAGGATCTTTTCAGTACTGTCCGGTCCTTCCATCTTGAATAATTGGATACCCCCTACTTTTAATAACGGTAAAATCGTTATAGCCATTACTACAATTCCAATTCCACCTAACCATTGCATTATTGCTCGCCACAAAAGAATACTTTTGGGACTATTGTCTAAATCAGGTATTATAGTTGCACCAGTAGTTGTTATTCCAGACATACTTTCAAAAAATGCTTCACTAAAAGTAAAATTTTCAGATGAAAATAAAAAAGGCAAACTTCCAAAAGTTGCAACCATTATCCAAGCTAAAGAAGAAAATAAAAATGTTTGTCTTAAGTTAAGTTTAAATTCTTTTTCCAGGTTTGCTAAAACAAACAAAATTCCAATAAAGATTGTAACAAATGACGCAGATACAAAACTATGACTTCCCTCTTCAAAAATTATTTGCAGCATATAAGGCGCAAGCATTGAGCCTCCTAAAACTATTAATAATATACCGATTAAAAAAAAGACTGTTTTGTTTGTGGCCATTAAATCTAAGATTATTTAAATAGTTCTAAAATTCAACTTAATATAGTGCAATTATAACTGTATTTTGCGCATAAAATTTAATAAACCATAGTAATGCTTGATAACAACTTAATTCAATCTACATCCTCATGGCCCTTTGTAGAAGTAAGGAAGCTCTTAAAGGATAGAAAAGAGCTTATCAAAAAAAAGAATAAAATTATTTTTCAGACAGGATATGGCCCAAGTGGACTTCCGCACATTGGAACATTCGGTGAAGTTGCAAGAACAACTATGATGATTAATGCTTTAAATCATATACAAAAAATTGATCATGAATTAATCACTTTCTCAGATGATATGGATGGTTTAAGAAAAGTACCAGATAATGTACCAAATGATGAGATACTAAAAAAAAATCTAGGCAAACCTTTAACCTCAATACCAGATCCTTTTAAAAAGTTTAAAAGTTTTGGCGATCATAACAACGAGATGCTAAAAAAGTTTTTGAAAAAATTTAATTTTAAATTTGTTTTTAAGAGTTCAACTGAAAATTATAAAAATGGAGTTTTTAACGACTCTCTACTTAGAGTGTTAGAAAAATATGATGAAATAATGAATATAATTTTACCTACATTAAGAGAGGAAAGAAGAAAGACCTATAGCCCGTTTTTACCAATTTGTCCAGAAACAGGCCGTGTGCTTGAAATACCTTTGCTAAATATTGATCATAAGTCAGGAGAAGCTGTTTTTGATAACAATGGTAAAAAATTAGAAACTAACGTCTTAAATGGTAACTGCAAACTGCAGTGGAAAGTTGATTGGGCAATGCGTTGGTTTACTTTTGATGTTGATTTTGAAATGTATGGCAAAGATTTAACTGAGAGTGCTATTTTGTCGAGTAAAATTTGTAAAACGCTTGGTAAAATTCCACCTAATGGATTTGCATATGAATTATTTCTTGATGAAAAAGGAGAAAAAATTTCAAAATCTAAAGGTAACGGTATATCTATAGATCAATGGTTAAGGTATGCATCTCCAGAAAGTTTAGCTTTATACATGTATCCAAACCCAAAAAGAGCAAAAAAACTTTACTCAGATGTGGTACCAAAGACTGTAGATGAATATCTTTCCTATATTGAAAAATATCCATCACAAGAACTAAAAGATCAAATATTAAATCCAGTTTGGCATGTTCATAATGGAAATCCGCCAGAGGAAAAAATTGTTATGCCTTTCTCAATGTTATTAAATTTAGTTGGTTCAAGTAATGCTGATAATAAAGATGTTTTATGGAAATTTATAAATAGATTTCACAAAGAAATACAGCCAAAAGAACATAAAATATTGGATAGTTTAACAGAGTACGCACTTAATTATTTTAAAGACAAAGTTGAGCCTAATAAAAAGTTTAAAAAACCAAATATGAAAGAAAAAAAGGCTTTAGAAAATCTTATTTTAAAATTAAAACAGATAGATCAATCACTTCAGCCTGAAGAAATCCAAACTCATGTTTACACAGTGGGAAAAGAAAATGGGTATGAGAAAAATCTAAGAGATTGGTTTAAACTAATTTATGAGGTGGTTTTTGGCGAGCAGAATGGACCACGATTAGGATTTTTTATAAGTTTTTTTGGACTTAATGAAACAATTAATTTAATTAATGATAGGATAAAATAATGTTCTCAATTTTTAAGCCTTACATATTTGCATTAGACCCCGAAGTAGCTCACGATTTAGCAATTAAATCTTTAAAATTTAATGTTTTGCCTAAAAGCATCTTTAATGTAGAAAACGAAGAATTATTGGAAACAAATTTGTTTAATCAAACAATACCAAATCCAATTGGTCTTGCTGCTGGATTTGATAAAAGTGCTGAGGTCTACAATTCCTTATTTAAACTTGGCTATGGTTTTGTAGAAGTAGGAACTATTACTCCAAAAAGACAATTAGGTAATTCTAAACCTAGAATTTTTAGATTAGAAAAAGATCAAGCACTTATTAATCGACTTGGTTTTAATAATCATGGCTCTGAAGTAGTTTCTAAAAGAATTGCGGATAACCTGCCTACTGGTCTTTTAGGAATTAACATTGGACCAAATAAAGAAACAAAAAATAAAGAACAAGATTATTTTTTATGTTTATCTAAACTTTCTACTTTTGCGGGTTATATGACAATAAATATATCTTCACCAAATACTCAAGGTTTAAGGGATTTCCATAATCAAGAAGAACTCGAGAAACTTCTTATTGGAATTAATAAGATTAGAGATAAAGATAGTATTTTTAAGCCGCTGGCAGTTAAACTTTCACCAGATATTAAAGATAGCGAAATAAGTAAAATTATAGAAACAATTTTAAAATTTAGGATTGATGGGATAATTGTTTCTAACACAACTGATAATAATCGTGAAAATTTAGTTGATAATCAAAAGAATGAAACAGGCGGTCTTTCTGGTAAACCTATAAAAGATTTAACTACAAACTTAATTAAAAAATTTTACAAAGAAACTATGTGAAAAATTCAAATAATAGGAGTAGGTGGTGTAGACTCTGGTCAAGCAGCGTTTGATAAAATTTGTGCTGGCGCTAATGCAATTCAATTATATACAGGTATGGTTTATAAGGGCCCTGGGGTAGTCAAAGATATAAAAAAGGAGTTAATTTCAATTATAAAAAAAGAAAAACTTAAAAATATTGATGAAGCGGTCGGAATTAGTACTTGACCACTCTCAACACTTTACTTATATAGCCATAGGAAAAATTATGTCAAAAAGATGTGAATTAACTGGAATATCACCTTTGAAAGGTCATAACGTAAGTCACGCAAAGAATAAAACTAAGCGAAGATTTTTACCTAATTTAAAAAAAGTTACTTTCAGAAGTGATACTCTAAAAAAAAATATTAAATTAAATGTTGCTAATGCAGCTTTAAGAACCGTAGACTTTAAAGGCGGACTTGATAATTTCTTGAAATCGGCAAAAAATACTAAATTATCTAAAAAAGTGAAAAAAATTAAAGCTTCTATTTCATCAAAGTTATAAGATGAGTTTATATTATAAACTCTCAATATTAATGGGAATAGTAGTTGTGATTTCAAACTACTTAGTTCAATTCCCAGTCCAACAGCTTGGTTTAAATGAAATTTTAACCTATGGCGCTTTTAGTTATCCTATTACTTTTTTAATAACCGATTTAGCTAACAGAGCCTATGGAAAAATAGTTGCAAGAAAAGTTGTTTATATTGGCTTTATAATAGGAATAATACTTACATTATTTGTTTCTACTAACTTTGAAGATATAATCTCAATTAGAATTGCTATAGGTTCAGGTGTAGCGTTTTTTATTGCCCAAAACTTAGATGTTCAAATTTTTGACAAGCTAAGAAACAAAAGCTGGTTTATAGCACCCCTTACTTCTTCATCGCTTGGATCAATTACAGATACATTTTTATTTTTTTCAATAGCATTTTATGCAACAGATATTCCTTGGTTTACCCTAGCTTTAGGAGATCTAACTGTAAAACTATTAATAACAGTTTTAATGCTAATACCTTTTAGACTTTTATTAAATAGGATTAAAGATTATTCTGAAAAATCAATTTAAAGAGTTAAAAGTTAATGAAGAGTTTTTTTATTTTTTTCAACAAATAGATCTGTTAACTCATTTATCATCACATCACCTAAATCCTGTACATCAGTAATTTTCACTGCCCTATTATAGTATCTTGTTACATCATGTCCAATGCCGATCGCCAATAATTCAATATTAGATTTTTTTTCTATCCACTTTACTGTTCTCTTTAAGTTAGTCTCTAAATAATCACTGGTGTTAGTTGACAGTGTAGAATCATCTACTGGAGCACCATCTGAAATAACCATCAATATTTTTCTTTCTTCTTTTCTTTTATTCATTTTGTTGAATGCCCACTTTAAAGCTTCTCCGTCAATATTTTCTTTTAGTAAACCTTCTTTAAGCATTAAGCCCATATTATTTTTAGCTTGTCTCCACTGGGTATCTGCAGATTTATAAATTATATGTCTTAAATCATTCAGTCTTCCTGGCAAGTTTGGTTTATTGTTTTTCATCCATTTTTCTCTAGAGAATCCACCTTTCCAATGTTTAGTTGTAAATCCTAAAATCTCAACTTTAACCATACATCTTTCCAAAGTTCTTGAAAGAATATCGGCACAAATAGCTGCCACTGAAATTGGTTTACCTCTCATAGATCCAGAGTTATCAATAAGAATTGTTACAAGTGTATCTTTAAACTCAGTATCTTTTTCTTTTTTAAATGATAAAGAGTTGAATGGATCCATAATAATTCTTGGGAGTTTTGAAGTGTCGAGCAGACCTTCCTCTAAATCAAAATCCCATGATCTGTTTTGTTTTGCTAATAATTTTCTTTGCAATTTATTTGCTAACTTAGAAATGAAGTTTTTTAATTGCAATAATTGTTGATCTAAGTTTTTTCTTAGCCTAACAAGCTCCTCGTTATTTTCTAAATCTTCAGCCTTAATTATTTCATCAAATTCTTCAGTATAAGTTTTGTATTTTAAATCTCCAAAATTACTAGTTCTTCTTTTTTTAAGATCAGGTCTTGAATTATCTTCAATTTCAAGTTCTTCATCAGCTTTATCAGAGTCTTTTGCTTCATTTTCTAAATCTGGAACTCCTGTATCAATAGACATTTCCTCATGTTTTTCATCTTTTTCTATCCCTTTTTGTTCTTGATCTTGTGGTTTGGGCTGTTGTTCTTTTTTTTCCTTTTCATCTTCTTTCTTTTCCTCTTCGTTAATATCTTCATCTAAACTCATGTTTGAAATTATTTTAGAAACAAGAGAATTAAATTTTTCCTGGTCTAAAGTAATATCTTTGAGCTCGTTAATCTGGTTTTTAAATTTTTCATTGAGATCTTTTTTGTAGGATTTCAATTTTTTTTCGATTTGATTTTCATTTTGAAAACCAAAAAACTTTACTCTTAGATAATTTTCAAATGACTCAACAATTTTATCTTCGCTACTTTTAAGATCTAGCGAGGATATTCTTTTTTGATAGAATCCTTCAATATTATTTTTAACACCTTTAAAGTAACTAGCACCTATTTTTTCACATCTAATTTTTTCAGAAATAGCGTAAAGTTTTTTTGAAATATTCCCATCTGGTTCATATTTTTTTAGTATTTTTCTATTTGAGAATCTTAACTTTAAAGATTTCGAGTCTGCGATAGCTCGAATTTCCTCATAATTAATTTTATTATTTATTCGTTCTAGATCTGGTAATTTAATAGAGTTATCTGTTGATTTTGAAACTTGATCACCAAAAAAAACTTCTATTTTATGTGAGTTTGATAATGATCTTACAGTTGAAGTAATTGCGGTTTTAAAATCTTCTAATTTTTCTTTTTTATTTTCTTTATTTTCCACTTTTACAGGACAACATTAATTGACGACTCAGGCAAGTCTTCGCCAAAACACCTTTGATAATATTCTGAAATAATTTTTTTCTCTAACTCATCACATTTATTTAAAAAAGTTATTCTAAATGCATATCCTTGATCTTTAAATATATCTGTATTTTCAGCCCAATG
>MDTA01024367.1_pt1 | contig 11404 bp, 9 predicted proteins | sample 811151 | NCBI WGS metagenome assembly MDTA01 (sample SAMN05326648, study PRJNA326480) | marine metagenome | isolation source: seawater | place: Indian Ocean: South | collected 2010 | reverse complement strand
TATTAAAAAGAGATCCAAATTTATTAGAACTTGGAATTTTTTCAGCAATGTGGAATGAACATTGTTCTTATAAATCATCAAAAAAACATCTAAAAAAATTACATACTACTGGAAAACAAGTTATTCAAGGTCCAGGAGAAAATGCTGGCGTTATAGATATTGGAGACGATGATGCTATCGTTTTTAAAATTGAAAGTCATAATCACCCATCTTATATAGAACCTTACCAAGGTGCAGCTACTGGAGTTGGTGGAATTTTGAGAGATGTTTTTACGATGGGCGCTAGACCAATAGCTTTATTAAATTCTATTCATTTTGGTTCGCCTGAGCATTTTAAAACGAAAAATTTATTGAACGGGGTCGTCTCTGGAATAGGAGGTTATGGAAATTGTATTGGAATACCTACCGTAGCTGGAGAAACAAAGTTTAATAGCACATATAACGAGAATATTTTAGTTAATGCTATGGCAGTTGGGTTAGCTAAAAAAAATAAGATTTTTTATTCAAAAGCTAAAGGAGTAAATAAATCTGTTGTGTATGTAGGCTCTAAAACTGGTAGAGATGGTATTCACGGTGCCTCTATGGCTTCAGCTGAATTTGACGATAAAACAGAGGAAAAGAAACCTACAGTTCAAGTTGGTGACCCATTCACTGAAAAATTATTAATGGAAGCATGCTTAGAATTAATGATGGATAATTCTATCATTTCAATTCAAGACATGGGTGCAGCTGGACTTACTTCGTCAAGTGTTGAAATGGCCTCAAAAGGTGGTTTAGGAATTGAATTAAATTTAGAAAAAGTTCCATGTAGAGAAGAAAAGATGACACCATATGAAATGATGTTGCCAGAAAGTCAAGAAAGAATGTTAATTATTTTAGAAGATGGAAAAGAAAAGCACGCAAAGAAAATATTTGAAAAGTGGGACTTAGATTTTAAAATTATAGGCAAAACTACCAACACAAATAAATTAACTCTTAAATTTCATGACAAAATCCAAGGTGAAATTCCTATTGAAGCATTATCCGCAAAAGCACCAGTTTATGATCGCAAATGGACTAAAAAAAGATTAAAAAAAAGCAATATAAATCTTAAAAGTCTTAAAAAAGTTAAAATAGAAGATGCATTAATTAAAATACTATCATCGCCTAATCACTCAAATAAGAATTGGATTACTAGTCAATATGATCAGATGGTTATGTGTGATACTGTTCAAAAATCAGGTTCAGATGCTGCAATTATCAGAGTTCACAATAAAAAAAAAGCTGTAGCTGTATCTGTAGACTCTTCTGCAAACTATTGTAAGTCTCATCCATTAACTGGAGGAAAACAAATAGTGTGTGAAAATTGGAGAAATCTAATTTCAGTTGGCTCTCAACCATTAGCAATAACTAATTGTTTAAATTTTGGTAATCCCGAAGACCCTGAAGTAATGGGTGAGTTTGCTGAATGTCTTGTAGGTGTAAGACAAGCGTGTGAGTTTTTAAAATATCCTGTTGTTTCCGGTAATGTTTCTTTTTACAACGGCACCAATAAAAAGAGTATTTTTCCAACACCAGTTATAGGAGGCGTAGGTTTGATTAAAGATCTATCGAAAAAAATTAATCATCGAATAAAAAAAGAAAATAGTTCAATTATTTTAATTGGAAAAACGTTTGGTCATTTAGAACAAAGCGTATTTTTTGAAGAAATTTATTCAATTAATGAAGGATCACCTCCAGACGTAAATTTGAAAAATGAAAAAAATAATGGAGAAAGTGTTCTTAAAATTATTAAAGAAAATTTAGTAAATTCTGTTCACGACATATCAAGTGGAGGACTTATTGTAGCATTAGCTGAAATGTGCATAGGATCAAATTATGGAATAAAAATTAACAAGCCAACTAAGTTGAATAACATTTATGAATATTTTTTTGGAGAAGATCAAAGCAGATACATTTTAGAAGTTGAGGAAAAAAATTTTAAAAAAGTAGAAAAAATTTTGAAAAATAACAGTGTTTTTTTTGAAAACATTGGTATAACTCAGAAAGATTACATTGAAATTCCAAAAGAATTGAAAATTGCGACTAAAGATCTGTATAAAATAAATAATCAATGGTATAAAAACTATTAATGTCGTTACCAATTGAAGAAATAAAAAAATTGATAATTTCATCTATTCCAGATGCATCGATTGAAATTAAAGATTTAATTGGTGACAAAAATCACTATTCAGCTTTGATTAAATCAAAAATGTTTAAAGGTTTAAGTAAAATAGATCAGCATAAATTAGTGTATAGATCTTTAAATGGAAAAATGGGCAATGAACTACATGCATTCTCATTTAAAACAGAGGAAAAGTAATGGACATAAAAGAAAAAATAAAAAAATTAATTGATGAACACAACGTATGTTTATTCATGAAAGGGACACCAGACTCGCCTCAATGTGGTTTTTCAATGACCGTTTCAAATATATTAAAGCATCTAAAAGTAGAGTTTAATGGAATTAATGTATTAGAGGATGAAAACTTAAGACAGGGCATAAAAGATTTTAGTGATTGGCCGACAATACCTCAATTATATGTTAAAGGTGAATTTATTGGTGGTTGTGATATAGTAAAAGAATTATTTGAGAAAGGGGAATTAAATACTTTTTTTAAAGAAAAAAAAATTATTTAAATTTTTTCTATAAAACAAATATCTGAATTTTTTGAATTTCCTTTATAAAAATTTATTTTTTTAATATTTTGTTGAAAATAAATTTGATCATTTTTATCGATAATACTTGAGCTAAAAAACTCTTTTTTTTGTATTTTATACAAAACCTCATCAACAAATAAGTGTTCAATATCATTGTTATATTGGAAATAGTTAGGATATTTTAAATCCTCAATGACATAAACTCCTCCTTTTTTTACATATTTAAAAAAGAAATTAAAACTTAATAAAATATCACTTAAATAGTGTGAGCCATCATCAATTATCATTTCAAAAGAATTTATATTAAAATTACCTTTTATCTTTTTCATTATCCTTTTAATCTTATTTTGATTATTTATATTTAGACCATAAACATGTATTTTATTTGAAGAGTAAATAAATTTAGAAATATTAACGTCAAAACAAAAAACTGAACAATTTTTCAAATATTTAATAAACGCCGCTGCTGAAGCACCAGCAAATGAACCGACTTCTAATATGTTAATTTTCTTATACTTGAAATTTTTCAGATATTGTGAGTAATATTTTGAAAAACCATGACCTTTATTTGATCTTTTCTTAATATAATTTGATTTATCGCTACCATAATATTCAAATAGTTCATCAAGAGAGTCTCTTTCAACTCCATCTTGATCTATGTTAATCTTTTTTTTTAATTTAAATATTAATTTTCTTTTAAATAAACTGAAGAAATTCAATTATCTTGAATAGTATTCTATTACTAAATTAGGTTCCATAATAACAGGGTAAGGAACTTCAGAAAACTTTGGTATACGAATAAGTTTAGCAGTTTTGTTTTTATTGTCTAATTGAATGTATTCTGGAACGTCTCTCTCTTTGCTTTGAAGAGCTCCATCAATGAATGTTAATTTTTTCGATTTTTCTCTAATTTCTATTAAATCAGTATCTTTAACTAAATAACTTGAAATATTAACTCTTTTTTTATTTACCCTTATGTGCCCGTGATTAATCATTTGTCTAGCAGAAAAAACTGTAGTAGCAAATTTAGCTCTGTAAATTACAGTGTCCAATCTACTCTCCAATAAAGCAATCAAATTTTCTGTTGTATCTCCTTTTTTAGCTAATGCTTTTCTATAAATATTACGAAATTGTCTTTCGTTAATATTTCCATAATAAGCTTTAAGTTTTTGTTTAGCATGAAGTTGAGTGCCGTAATCGGTTGGTTTGCCTTTTTTATTTTGCCCGTGTTGACCTGGTGGATATGCTCTTGAGTTAAAAGGACTTTTTGGCCTACCCCACAAATTAGCTTTGAGTCTCCTGTCAACCTTATGTTTTGATTTTAATCTTTTAGTCATTATTTTCCAATGGGTTTACAAGGTTTAGGGGGTAATTGTCAATTATGCTTTTTTTTATTTTTACTCAACGATCCTATTAAACTCCCCAAAATCCTTATTTCTTTATCATTTGGCTCCATTCTATAAAATAAATTATTTATGTTAGTTATCATTGAGTTTCTTTTTTCAGGTGGTTTAAAAAAGTTTTTTTTTTCAAGATTCACTTTTAATAATCTCAAAAGTTGATTTAAGTTTCCTTTCTTACCTATTTCTTTTCTAAAGGTTTTTTGATTTAAAGATTTATAGTTATTCATTTTGAATATTTCATAACAAACTAATAGTAGCGAGTGTGATAGATTAAGTGATTTTAATTTGGGAGAAGAAGGAATTTGGACAACATAGTTTGAAAATGATAGATCAAAATTTGTCAGCCCCGAAGACTCTGGACCGAACATCAAACCAATCTTTTTTCTTTTGGTTTTTCTCAAAATCTCAAAAAAATTAAGAAAACTTATATGTTTTTTGTTAATATCCCTTTTTCTAGCGCTGAAAGAAAAAATAAGATCAAAATTTTTTATAGCTATTTCTGTATTAGTATAAACTTTTGTTTTTTTTAAAATATCAAAAGCGTCTACAGACGTAGCTTTAGCTTTAATATTAGGCCATCCGTCTCTAGGATTAGTTATTATCAAATTTTTGAAACCAAAATTTTTTAATGCTCTAGCTGAAGCTCCAATATTTTCACCTAATTGTGGTTTTATTAAAATAAAACCAAACTTATTTTTCATGAATATTTGCGGGAGCTTTTTCTTTAAAAAGTTTATACTCTAGACTATCAATAAGAGCTTTAAATGATGCTTCAATAATATTTTGGGATACACCAATAGTAAACCAACTTTTTCCAGTTTTGTCTGTACTTTCAATTGAAACTCGAGTTGTGGCGCCTGTTCCTGTGTTAAGAATTCTCACTTTATAATCTAAAAGTTTTAAATCAGAAAAATATTTATAATATTTTTCAACTTTCTTGAAATTCGATCTAATTGCATTATCTAGTGCATTTACTGGACCATTTCCCTCACCTGAACAATTAATTTCTTTTCCATCAATAATGAAAGTAACTTTAGCAGTTGTTTTTAATTCCTTATCCTTATTAACATTTACACTATAGTTTTTAACTTTTAAATATTCTGGAAGTTTGCCCAATAATTTATTTGCTAAGAGCTCAAATGAAGCATCCGCACCATCGTATGAATATCCAGTAAATTCTCTTTCTTTGACTTCATTTAAAATCTTTTGAACTTTATCATCTTTTGGATCTATCTTAATTCCATAATTTTCAAGTCTAGAAATTATGTTTGATCTCCCGGCTTGATTAGAAACAATAATATTTCTATGGTTTCCGACATCTTTAGGGTCAATATGCTCATACGTTTTTGGATTTTTTTTAACTGCAGAAACATGTAGACCGCCTTTATGAGAAAAGGCAGATCCACCGACATAAGCCATACTTTTATTAGGTTTTTTATTAAGTATCTCATCCAAAAATCTTGAACATTCTGTAAGTGAATTTAATTTTTCTTTCTTAATATTTAAATCAAATTTATCAGAAAATGTATTTTTTAAAAAAAGAGTTGGAATAATTGACATTAAATTAGCATTTCCACATCTTTCACCCAATCCATTAATTGTGCCTTGTATTTGTCTTGCCCCAGCTAGAACAGCTGTTAATGAATTACTTACAGCATTTTCAGTATCATTATGAGCGTGTATGCCAAGATTTTTGCCAGGTATTATTTTAGTAATTTTATTTATTATATCTCCAACTTCATTAGGTAAGGTTCCTCCGTTGGTATCACATAAAACTATCCACCTTGCACCTTCATCATACGCTTGCTTTAAGCAATCAAGTGCATAATTTGGGTTGCTTTTATATCCGTCGAAAAAGTGCTCTGCATCAAAAATAAATTCTTTTTTATTTTTTACAAAATGCCTTGTTGTTTCTTTAATATTTTTTAAATTATCTTCATTTTTTATTGCTAAAGCTGTTTTAACATGAAAATCCCAAGTTTTACCTACTACACAAACGGTATTACAATTTGCATTCATTAATGGTGACAAATTAGGATCATTATCTGCACTTATCTCGTTTTTTTTTGTCATCCCAAATGCTGTAAACTTAGAGCTGCCTAAATTTGGTGACTTATCAAAAAATTCATTATCAACTGGATTTGCTCCAGGCCATCCTCCTTCTATATAATCTACTCCGATATTGGATAAAATTTTTGCTATTTTATTTTTATCCTCAACTGAGAAATCAACACCTTCAGTTTGTGCGCCATCTCTCAATGTTGTATCAAATATGTATATTTTTTCTTTCTTCATTTATAATTCCAAGTCGTTTTACCCTTTTCATCTTTAATATCAATACCCTCTTTATTTAGCTCTTCTCTAATTTTATCCGCAAGCTTGTAATTACCAACTTTTTTTGCTGTTTCTCGATCTTTAATTTTTTTAGCAATTGATTCTTCGGATATATTAATTTTACTTTTTTTAAATTTATCTCTTTCTGATATTGTTTCATTAAATAAGCCGATCAATCTACATGCTTTGTTAAAGTCTTTTTTTTTATTATTATCACCGCTCAAAGACTGTTGGTACAACTCATGAAGTTTTGAAATATAAAGTGGAGTATTCATATCATCTAGTAAATCCTTAAAACAGTCTGGTGTTGTTTTACTGAATTCTGAAGAATACATGGTGTACCATTTATCAAGAGTTTTTGATTGCTCTAATAGCAGCTCGTTACTCCAATCTAATGGTTGTTTATATTGTGCGCTTAAAAGCGACAGACGCACCACTTGTCCTGAATATTTTTTTGATGCCTCCTCAATAGTAATAATATTTTTTAATGATTTTGACATCTTTTCTTTTTTCATTGTAACAAAACCATTATGTACCCAATAATTTGCAAATTTTTTCGTTTCATTATGAACACATGACTGAGCAATTTCATTTTCATGATGTGGAAAAATTAAATCTATACCGCCTCCATGTATATCAAAATGTTTTCCCAAGTATTTTTCGCTCATGACTGAACATTCTAGATGCCATCCTGGTCTTCCTCTTCCCCAAGGTGAGTCCCAGCCTGGATCATCTTTATTTGATGGTTTCCAAAGCACAAAGTCTAAGGGATCTTTTTTAAATTTTGATACTTCTACTCTTGCTCCAGATTTAAGATCATCTAGATTTTTATTTGAAAGATTTCCATAATTTTTAAAAGAAGAAACTGAAAAATAAACATGCCCACTTTTTTCATAAGCAGCGTTTTTATTGATAAGTTTTTCTATCATCTTTATCATCCCATCTATATGATCCGTTGCTTTTGGTTCTTTAGTAGGATTTAAACAAAATAAAGACTCACAGTCTTTATGAAAATTTTTTGTAACAGTCATTGTTAAATCTGAAATATTAACTCGTTTGCTTTTTGAAGCTTCAATAATTTTATCATCTATATCAGTTATATTTCGAACATATAAAACTTTTTGCTCTCCATATAGTTCGATCAAAATTCTAAACAAAAGATCAAAAATTACTAAAGCACGAGCATTTCCAACATGAGGCTTGTCATAAACGGTGGGTCCACACGCGTATAGAGAAACCTGATCCAAATTAATTGGTTTAAAAATTTCTTTTTTATTTGTAAGTGAATTAGTTAAGTATAAATTACTCATTAAATGTACAAACTGGTATTGGATTCATTTTGTGTAAATTTTTTTCTCTTATTTTTAAATACTTTTGATAGTTTGGATCATTTTTATCAACCATAGCTTTTTCAAGATCTTCGTAAGTCATACCAAGTTGTTGAACATCATTTCTACCATCGTTCCATAACCCATCAGTAGGTTGTGTATCTATAATATCTTTAGATATTCCTAAATATCTTCCTAGCTCCCAGACTTGGGTCTTGGTACAATCTGCTATAGGTGATATATCAACGCCTCCATCACCGTATTTAGTATAAAAACCGACACCAAAATCCTCAACTTTATTTCCAGTCCCTACCACGATACCTGAGTTAGCCGCTGCAACCTGATATAAAGTTGCCATTCTTAATCTAGCCCTAGAATTAGCGTATCCATGTTCACTATCAAACTTAATAAGAACTTTAGAAAATGAATCAAATACTTTATCCATTTCTAATAAGTGATGCTCTACATTGCTATATTTATTTTTCAGCCATTTAGCATGGGACAAACTTAGGTCATGTTGAGATTTGATTTGTTTAATTGGCATCGTTAACACAATTGTTTTTCTTCCAGTGTTTGCACATAAAGTACTAACTACGGAAGAGTCTATACCGCCTGAAATACCAACGACTAGAGATTTTGGTTTATAAGATGACGAATCACAATAGTTGTTGATCCATTCAGTTATGATATTTGCTCTTTTTTTTACGTCCATAATTAATACCTACCTCTCTTTTAAGGTTTAGTCTCAATAATTACAATAATTATTAAGACGCGGCTTGAATAATCTTTTTAGAATATTTAGAATTTTTTTTAATTTCGTCAGAAATTAGAAAAGCTAATTCTAAGGCCTGATCAGCATTCAACCTTGGGTCACAATGAGTTCTGTATCTATTAGAGAGGTCTTTTTCAGATATTTTTTGAGCTCCGCCTGTACATTCAGTCACATCTTGACCAGTCATTTCGACATGTAGACCTCCTGCGTAGGTTCCTTCAGTTTGATGAACTCCAAAAAAATTTTTTACTTCTTTAATCACACTGTCAAAAGGTCTCGTTTTAAATCCAGTTGCCGCCTTTATGGTATTTCCGTGCATTGGATCGCAAGACCAAATTACATTCAAGCCCTCTTTTTTGACAGCTTTTATCAACTTAGGAAGATATTTTTCAACATTATCAGATCCAAATCTTGAAATTAAAGTCATTCTTCCGGGCTCATTTTTAGGATTTAATACATTACAAAGTTTAATTAATTCTTCGGCCTTTAAAGTTGGTCCACATTTTAAACCAAGTGGATTTTCAATTCCTCTACAAAATTCAACATGAGCTCCATCAAGCTGTCTAGTTCTATCTCCAATCCAAACAAAGTGAGCTGAGGTGTCGTGGTATTCACCTGTTGTGGAGTCAACTCTAGTCATTGCTTCCTCGAAAGGTAACAATAAAGCTTCATGAGAAGTGTAAAAATTTACTGTTCTTAATCTTCTGTTATTATCAGAATTAATCCCGCACGCTTCCATAAATGATAAGGCATCACTTATTTTATCTTCTATTTCTTTGTATTTACCTTTAGTCTTATCTTTTATAAATCCTAAATTCCATAAATGTACTTGCCTTAAGTCTGCAAAACCCCCTTGAGAAAAAGCTCTTAATAAATTTAAGGTTGAAGCTGACTGAGAATATGCTCTAAATAATCTTTTAGCATCAGGCACTCTTGCTTTTTCAGTAAATTCCATCCCGTTAATATTGTCTCCTAAATAGCTTGGTAATTCTTTTCCATCTTTTTTTTCAACTGGTGCACTTCTAGGTTTTGAAAACTGGCCAGCTATTCTTCCAATTTTAACTACCGGCACAGACGCCGAAGCGGTCAAAACTAAAGACATTTGTAAAATTACTTTCAGAGTATCTCTAATATTGTCAGGGTGAAACTCAGCAAAACTTTCAGCACAATCACCGCCTTGAAGCAAAAATGCTTTGCCTTGAACTACATCTGCAAGATTTTTTTTAAGTGATCTAGTTTCACCAGCAAATACAAGAGGTGGATATTTTTTTACTTTACTAAGAACTAAATCTAATTCTTTTTCATCTTGATAAACAGGTAAATGTTTAGCAGGATATTTTGTCCAACTGTTTTTATTCCATTTTTTCATATTCAACCTAAGGTATATATAAGTTATAAATTAAACTTTTTAAAGACTTATTGAAAAAAAATTACTCTACAGTTACAGATTTTGCTAAATTTCTCGGTTTATCTATATCACAATTTTTAAGCATAGCTACATGATAAGCCAAAAGTTGAATAGGAATTGTGAGAAGAATTGGAGACAAAAAACTATCGATTGCAGGAACTTTAATACTGAGTCTAATATTTTCATCTATTAACTGTTTTTTGATATCAGTTATAAATAAAATTTTTCCTCCTCTTGCTATTACCTCCTGCATGTTTGAAAGTGTTTTATCAAAATATTTATCTTTTGGAGCAATTACTATTACTGGCAAACCTTCTTCTATTAAAGCCAATGGTCCATGTTTCATTTCGCCTGCAGGATAGCCTTCTGCATGTAAATATGATAATTCTTTTAATTTTAAAGCACCTTCTAAAGCGATTGGAAATGATAATCCTCTCCCAAGGAACATTGATCCTTTTGCATCTAAAAGTTCCTTTGCCATTGATTGAATGTTGCCCTCTACTTCTAAACTCTTGTTAATTGCATCTGGTAAAGTTTTTAAATTTTTAATATGTATTCTATAATCTTTTTCTTTAATATCTTTTCTTATTTTTCCTAACTTTAAACATAAAATATACAAAACCATCATTTGACCTAGAAAAGCCTTTGTTGATGCTACTCCAATTTCTGGACCTGCGTGAATAGGAAGTGTCCAATCAGAATTTCTTGCGATGCTACTTTCAACAGCATTAACAATTGAACATGTTTTAACCTTGTTTTTTTTACATATATCTAATGCTGCTGCAGTATCTGCTGTCTCACCTGATTGAGAAACAAAAATATATAAATTTTTATTATCAAATTTTAATTTTCTATATCTAAATTCAGAAGCTATATCTATTTCAACATCTAAATTTGTAAGTTCCTCAAACCAATATTTGGCTACTAAACAAGAGTGATAGGCAGTTCCACATCCTATTAAAACTACCTTTTTAATTTTTTCTGGTTTTATTGGAAAATCATAAATGTTTATGTCTTGTTTTAATTTATCTATATACTCATTTATGCAGTTTCTTGCTGTCATCGGTTGCTCGAAGATTTCTTTAGACATAAAATTTTTATAATCACCTTTATCATTTATATTCTTATCATCTGATAAGATGTTTACTTTTTTATTAATTTTTTTTCCTTTTTCATTAAAAAATTCAACTTTGTCTTTTGTTAAAATACATAAATCTCCGTCATCCAAGTATGATATTTTATTTGTCATTGATTTTAGTGCATATGAATCTGAGCCTAAATAATTTTCTTCTTTTGAGTATCCTACTGCTAATGGACTACCTCTTCTTGCACCAATTATTATGTCGTTATAATTTTTAAATATAATACCTAATGCAAAACTTCCTTTTAATTTTTTTAATGTTTTTAAAACTGATTCGAGAGGTTTGTCTTTTTTTAACGTTTCGGTAATTAAAAGTGTGATCACCTCTGTATCTGTCTG
>MDTA01213523.1_pt1 | contig 11406 bp, 8 predicted proteins | sample 811151 | NCBI WGS metagenome assembly MDTA01 (sample SAMN05326648, study PRJNA326480) | marine metagenome | isolation source: seawater | place: Indian Ocean: South | collected 2010 | reverse complement strand
TACCAGGTTTACTATTAACCCCTTGGGCTATAATACTTCCAGTAGAACCGATATTAACTGCTCCTCTACTTAACCCCATAGCAGTCGCTGCTGATAATTTGATCATCCCTCCATTAGCTCTCAATGTTCCACTGTTGTTTATAAGGCTTTTTAATGTATTTCCTTCAATATCAGTTATTGTTGATAGTTTATGACTTGGTACAGTGACCTTCATCAATCCGTCACCAACAAAATCTAATGTTATTTTCTCACCCGCACCTAAGGCTATCTTACCTAATCTTGCACTGACAATTCCAGAATTTGAAACATACCCTCCTAGTAAAGCTGCATGCCCCCCGCCACCAATCGTTATTTTTCCCGAATTGATAACTCCTTTAGATTTGCCATTTCCCTTAAAGCTAAAGTTATCTTTTAAAAAGTCTTGGTTATTTATATCTAGCGTTGAAGCCGTGAATGACTTCGTATTTACTACACCATTTGGAGTAATTACCACTCCATTGGGGTTTATTAGCATTAATTTACCATTAGAGTTTAATTGACCAGCAATTGATGAAGGAGTAGATCCCACAACTCTGTTTAAAGAAAAAGAGTTTGCAGATGGTTGATTAAAATCAACCCTTCCACCTGAATGTATTGAAAAACTGTCCCAATTTATAATAGTTTTGTTTGTTTTTGTGTTAACCTGGAGATGATCTGTTCCAGTACCAGTTATGCTTACCTTTCCGGATTGTACCACAGGGTTAGTTGGCATTTCACCTGAAATGGCCCAATTAGGTCTTGCACTTGCTATAGATGCTACCACCAGAGTGCTAACGATTATTCTTTTTAATTTTCCATCAACTTTATATATGACCATTTCCCCCAAAAGTCACAGATTAACTGTTTTTCTTTTCCTCTCTAAAACCTCATTGACATTGAAACTAGCAGATGTTTTTGATTCAACCGTACATCAGACACATCTTCAACATTACTTGTTGCCCAATTTTTTGAAAGTTCTATTTTTGCGGTAATTCTTTTATTAAAGAAATACTCATCACCACCGTTTATTTCTAATCCTAACCCCATTGATTTGGCTGCAGTTGCTGCCCTTTCTGTTGCTGTTGGCTGATTCACATAAGCAACACCACCAGCTCCATAAATATACGGAGATATTGTTAAATCTTTTGAGATCCTGTTGTTGAAATTAAGTTGACCCCTTAAAAACCATACTTCCTCACCACTTATAGCACCCGAGCTAAATGCACTTAATTTTTCTTCACCAGTTATCCCTTTTTGTTCAGAATTTACCAAATCATTTAAAGTATATTGACCTCCTCCATTTACTTTAAATAGCAAATTATCGTAGGGACTTACTGAATATCTCGCATGTAGGTTAAAATGGGTAAATGTTGAAGTTGCTGTTGATTTTGATAGTGGTGTTCCTTGACCTACTTCACTATTTGACCTTGAGGCGATATCCAGTCCTTTTGAAATTTCAGCATCTACACCCAGACAACCAGTTGAACATAAATTATAACTCAATCCCAAACGTGCTGCTGTTATTCTATCATGGCTGAGGTCCTCATCAGTGCCTCCAGCATTGGTTTGTTGTAATTCATCAGTCCAGCTTACTGTAGCCCTTGTGAATAGTGCTGAATTTCTGGAATATATTATTGGATATGATGCTGTAACTTGGGCTGATTTCATGTTTGCCTCCAGACCCAATGATTGTACTTCACCTCCTGGACGAGTCATACTTTCCAAATATGACAGACCAGTTGTTAATCCCTTATTTCCAATTGGAACCGATATTGAAAACCCTCCTGCACGAATTGGAACATCGTGTCCAGTACCAGACATACCTTTGATGGTTGGTCTTGCCAATCCAAATAAAGAAATTGTTTCTCCGAGCCCAAAAGCCGAACTAATATTAGTATTCGCTTGGCCTTGTTGTCTCCCCAGTTGTTCACTCTGCGAATTGTCAAATGAAATTCCACCAGATAGTAATTTATGTTCTGCCTCAATAACTAACCTTGTAGAACCTTCTTTAATGCCTGGGATAAGTGATGAAGCTAGGGTCAACCCAGCGCTATTGCTAGCTAGCAGCAGTTGTCTTTCAAGGAATTTGAGAGTTAAGTTTTTTTTGTTTATAAGCGGTTTAAGATAAGCGTATGTTCTTAAAGTTTGGGCTTTTGGTACTTTAGAAAGATCAATCTTTTCTATGAATCCATCAATAACTTTAAAAAAGACTGAAGCTTGTTCAGGCTCTAATTCTTGTACAGGAAGAATCACCCTTACCAATGGGTAGCCTTTTTGATTAAAATCTTTTTCAATTTCATAGGCAATGCTGTATAAATCATTAATGCTTTGAGGTACGCCAATAAGCATTTTATAATATTTATCCTTATCAATAATATTTTGAAGTTCTGGTGGAGCTAATATAATTAAGCTTTTCAAATTTATCTTTATGCCAGTGTCTTGTTGCTGCGTAACTTCAATCTGAGGTATTTCAGGGATTATCTTTTCTTGCTTTTTAAATTGATAGTAGTCTACACCTGGCGGTTTTTGGAACATTTTAGGCAGCGCCTGGCTAGGTGTCTGAGGAGCTGCATATGATATTTTTGCATAAGCTAACCCAAACAATAATAGCAAAAAAAACTGTGAAACCTTAACAAAAAATGTAGGTTTTAAACGTTCCAAATGTGAAAAACGAATGCCCATCAACACCAATCTATTTTAATTTCCAAACATGTGGATAATTACATTTAACCGTTGAAAAAGCAAGGTTTTTTTTGAAACTCTTTTTTACTTATCCACAGACTGTGATCTTAAATATATTCTTTGAAGAAAATTAGTTTAACCCCAAATAGGCTTGTTAATTTTTTTAAGGATATCTTCATGTAACCTTTTGTCTTCATCAGACAATTTCACTAAAATAGGCTTAGAGCTTGATGGTGTTTTAAAGTTTTCAGTAATTAATAATTGATTTTGAGAAAGATTAAGTCTTTCTTGTTTTCCCCCCAATAGTTCAATATAAACATCTTGCAGAAGATAACAGTCTGTAAGTGCTCCGTGTTTTTCCCGGTTTTCTAGGCTTATATTAAAACGTCTACACAAAGCATTAAGATTGTTCTTACTTCCAGGAAAAGCTTTTTTTGACATCTCTAATGTACAGATTGCTCTTTTAGGATTAATCATTTCTTTGCCAATTCGCTCAAGAGAATGGTTTATCATTGCCAAATCAAATGAAGCATTGTGGATTATTAACTGCGAATCCTCAATGAAATCAAGAAACTCTTGTGCTGAATTTTCAAATGTTGGAAATTTCTCCAGAAATTTGTTATTTAGACCATGGATTTGTTCAGCTTCATTTGAAATTATTATATTCCCAGGGTTATAATACCGATGATACTTTTCTCCTGTTGGTGATTCATTAACCATCTCAACACAAGCTAATTCAATAATTCTATCTTTTTCGGGGTTTAAACCAGATGTTTCTGTGTCTAATACCAGTTTTCTCATTAAATTACTTAGGCTTCCATTTTAACTTATCAATAACGGGCTGAATCTGGTCAAGGGTTTTATAGCGTATTGACATGCTTCCACTGTTATTATTTTTATGGTTGAATTCAACTTTTAACCCAAGTAAAACAGTCAATTCTCTCTCTAGATACTCAATATTTACGTTATTAGAGTTATCCTGTGTCCCATAATTTTGACTATTATTTGTTACTGCCTTGGTCCTCTTAATATGATTAACAAGTTTTTCTGTTTTTCTTACACTCAGCTCTTCGTCAATAATTCTATCAGCTACTTCTTTTGCCTTGTCCTCAGGAAGTGATACTAAAACTCTTGCATGTCCAAAACTTAGGTCACCGCCTGAAATATGCCTTTTTACGCTGTTAGGCAGTGATAATAATCGCAAAACGTTGGCTATATGGCTTCTGCTTTTGCCTAGTTGCGAAGACAATTTCTCCTGTGTATATTCAAACTTTAACATCAGCGAACGAAAGCCCTCAGCCTCTTCAATTATATTAAGATCAGATCTTTGAAGATTTTCTATGAGTGCAACGCCTAGTGCTGTGGAATCATCAAAGTCTCTTATTATAACTGGTACTTCATGGAGTTTTACGATTTGCGCAGCTCTCCAACGTCTCTCTCCCGCAATTATTTCATATGATGAGCCTTTTTCGTTTAGAGGGCGCACTAATATGGGCTGAAGAATACCATTAGAGCGAATAGATTCAGCTAACTCATCCAACTCAGTCTGGTCAAAATGCTTCCTAGGCTGAAATTTACCTGAGATTAAGTTCTGGATGGGAAGTTTGACCTGATCATTTTCGTTATTCTCTAAATTTCCTATTTTTTTATCAAGATTATTCTTAATAACATTAAGTGAAGGAAAAGACTTCTCATTCTTCTTAATGCTAGTGGCAGTATTAATTTTAGAATCTATTTTTGTTTTTACAACGGAGGCTAAGCCCTCATCACTAGATAGAAGGGATGATAGGCCCATTCCGAGTTTTTTTGGTGATTTTTTTTTGTCTTTTTTGTGAGTTTTGTTCATAAATTATCCTTAATTTTTCAAGCCTCCAAAATTTCCTCTTTTTAAAACCTCTGCAGCTAAGTTGACATATGCCTCGGAACCAACACAACTATGATCATACAACAATATTGGTTTGCCATGAGAAGGCGCTTCAGAGATTTTAATATTTCTTGGAATAATTGTGTCATAAACAGCAGAACCCATGACTTCTCTGACATCTTCCTCCACTTGAAAACTTAATTTATTTCTTGAATCATACATGGTCAACAATATACCATCTAAATCCAGCGAGCTATTCAATCCAGACTTGATATCCTTAATTACTCTGAGAATTTGGCTAAGTCCCTCTAATGCGTAGAATTCGCATTGGAGGGGAATTAGAACTTTATTTGATGCTGTTAAAGCATTGGTGGTTAAAAAACCAAGACCCGGAGGACAATCAATAATAATTGCCGAAAAATCTACAGGCAACTTCTCAATTGCTTGCTTTAAAATAAACTCATTTCCATCCCCATTGTTAACTTCATATTCTGCTTTTGCCAGAGAAACACTGGAAGGAACAACCCCCAAACCATTTACCTCTGTTGGCTTTATTGCATCAGCAAGTTCAACTCTTCTCGTCAAAACTTCATATGCACCAGGTTGACGTTTATTTGACTGTATAGCAAACCCAGTACTAGCATTCCCCTGTGGATCTAAATCAATCACTACACACGATTTTCCTGAAATTGACAAAGCTGTGGCTAAATTTACAGCTGTAGTGGTTTTTCCAACCCCACCCTTTTGATTTACTATTGAAAATACTGTACGCATATACTAATTATTTTTTTTCAGGTTCGTTATTTCTAGAGTAACCCCGCCCGATTTATCTAGTTGATTATTATTTTTAACAACTTTATATGAAAAGTTCCAGAGTTTTTTCGCATTTTCAATTTCTTTTTGATAAGTTTTGCCTTTAGGAAGAAGTAAAATCGTGTTTTTGTTAGACAAATGTATCAGAAGGCCCAACAAAACATGAAGTGGAGCAACTGCCCTAGACATAATAATATCATATTTTTCTTCTATTCTTTCCACTCTTTCATTAATAATTCCAACAGACAACATTAATTTTTGTTTTACAAGGTGTAGAAACTCACATTTTTTTCTGTTTGACTCTATTAAAGTCATTTTAACCTGATGTTTTTGGTCTGAAAGTATTAAAAAACAGGCTAGGCCAGGAAAGCCTGCTCCTGAGCCGACATCACACACTTTAATAATATCAGTAGTTTTTTTTTTAAAAGAAATAATTCTGTTAATTAGTTTTGCTGAGTCACCAAAATGCCTGGTCCATACACTTGAAATTGTTCCGGAACCAATTAGGTTTGTTTTTTTTTGAAATTTTAAAAGAAGATCATGATATTCAGTAAACCGAGTCATTGTTTCACGTGGAACATTATAAAGTTCTTGAAAGACTCTAGTCTGGTTAGAAATGTTCACGTTATTTTTTAATATATTTTAAAAGAATGGCAGCAGCTGCAGGAGTCATTCCAGGCAATTCCCTTGCCTCTCCGATGCTTTTGGGTTTATGTTTATTCAATATTTCTTTCACTTCATTTGATAAACCTGCGCATTCATCTAGTTTTTTATTAAAATCTATCACCAATCCTTTTTCTCTATTTAATTCTTCAATTTCTGACAGATATCTTTGAGAATATCTTTCATAAAAAGAGTTGACCTTTATCTGCTTAGCTATGCGTTTATCTAGTGACAATCTTTTTAGTTTAGGCCATATACGAAATACTAACTCCCAACTGCTGTTTTTGTAACCCAGAATGTCATACGCTGACCTTTTCTTGCCATCTTGATTGATTTTTAAGCCTGCTTTTTGGTATATTTGTGGCGACGCAACTAATTCCTTTAAAATTTTAGTTGAATTGGAAAGTATTTCTTTTTTTTTCTTCCATTGTTTTTTCCTTGACTCCTCAACCGTGCCCAGGGATATTGCTTTATCAGTAAGTCTTTCATCAGCATTGTCAGCTCTAAGAAGAAGCCTGTATTCTGCTCTAGAGGTAAACATTCTGTATGGCTCAATCAAGCCGCCTTTAATAATATCAGAGGTGAGAACTCCTAAATATCCCTCAGAACGCTCTACCAAAAATTCCTCTTCATTAGATAAAGATTTGGCTGCATTAATTCCAGCTAGGAGTCCTTGTGCTGCAGCTTCCTCATAACCAGTTGTCCCATTTATTTGACCGGCAAGGTACAACCCTTTAATTTTTTTTGTCTCATATGTTCTTCTAATCTCATTGCTTTCTATACAATCATATTCAACAGCATATCCAAACTTTTCAATAACTGCTTTTTCTAAGCCTTTTATTGTTTTTAGAAAATCAGCTTGGACTTTTTTTGGTAAAGATGTTGAAATACCGTTAGGATAAACTATTCCGCCGCATTTGGTTTCTGGTTCCAAAAATATTTGATGCCTGCTTTTATCCGCAAATTTCTTAATTTTATCTTCAATTGAAGGACAATATCTAGGACCCCTTGATTTTATACTTCCGTTATAGATAGGGGACTTATAAATACTATCATCTATAATTTTATGAGTTTTTCTATTAGTATGCGTTATAAAACATGGTTTTTGATCAACGTTTAATTTTCTTGTCATAAAGGAGAAAGGCTCTGGATCTGAATCACCATGTTGAATAATACATTTTGAAAAATCAATTGAATCACCTTTAATTCTTGCGGGAGTCCCAGTTTTAAGTCTAAAAGTTGAAAAATTATTTTTTTTAAAGAATTTTGAAAGTTTTTCTGATGAGCAACCACCAATTCTTCCCGCGCTCCATGCTTCCTGACCCATAAATATTTTTCCTGACAGAAAAGTGCCAGTTGTTAATATAATAGAACCACATGTAATTTTCCCCCTAGACTCTGTTTCAATTCATTGGACAATTTTACTTTTTTTAACAGAGTTTACTAATATATTAGTTACCTCATCTTCAATTATATCTATCCCTTCATTTAAAATTATACTAGAGACATTCTTCTTATACAGATTTCTATCGATTTGTGCCCGAGGCCCCTGAACGGCTTCACCTCTAGTTCTGTTCAACATTCTAAATTGTATTCCAGATAAATCTGAAGCAAGGCCCATTATACCTCCCATTGCATCAATTTCTCTAATTAAATGTCCTTTTCCTAACCCTCCCATCGCTGGGTTACAAGACATAACACCAATATCACCTGCAGAAAAGGTTACAATGGCGACCTTAGTGTTTAGTCTTTTGGCCATAATAGCGGCCTCAACACCTGCGTGACCGCCTCCAATTACTAAAATATCATAATTCATAAAAAAAGTTCCACGTGAAACATTTTATTTTCCTATACAAAATTTATTAAAAACAACCTCTAACCTATCTTCAACATCACTTCTGCCATATAAAGTATCCAAAGAAGATAAAGTTTTAGATAAAAAATCGCTAGCTATTTCAATACTTTTAATATTTTTAATACACATTTCTAAATCATAAATCATAGATGAAATAACATTAATCTGAGCCTTTTCAAAGAAGTAATAGTTATCATTTAAATTTCTGTCAATTATTAACAAGTTTTTATTTATGAACTTCATTAAATTAATCAACATCTTGTAGTCACTTCTATTTACTTTACAAGATATAGAAAAAGACTTAATTTTTTTTAAATTACTGATTTGATTCATCCACCTTATTTTTCCACTATCAAAAGAATTCAAATCATTTTTATTGTATATAACAACTAAATTTTTATCTCCAAGTTTGTTAACGGTATTCTCAATAAAATCGCAATTTTTTTTTGAAAAAGAATCTGGTGATAAAACAAGAATAAAATTTTTAGAGGTATCTAAAATTTCAAGAGTTTTCTTCACCCCTTTTTTTTCAATTAAGTTATTTGCTTTTCTTAACCCTGCAGTATCTGTAATAGCAGCTTTTTGACCAAAGATTTCAAGTTGAGCAGTATTTTTATCTCTTGTTGTTCCTTTAATAGATGACGTAATTGCTTTGTTTTCCTGACATAAAAGATTGTAGAACGATGATTTACCACTGTTTGGCGGACCAAAGATAATAATATCCTGTCCATTATAAGCTTGCTGACAAGTATCAGAGAATTCTATCGCCTTTTTAGCATTCTGAACGAGTTTTTTTAAATTTTTTTCAACAATCATCAAATTAAAATCTTCTCCTTCCTCTGGAAAGTCAATAGCAGAGTCTAATATTGCAAGGTTTTCAGCAATTAATTCTCTCCATTCTTTGCAAATGTTTCTTGTTTGTCCAAAAGTCTGGTTTGACGCTACCACCCTTTGTTGCTCAGTTTCCGATGAAATTAGATTAGCTAGACCTTCATAGTGGATAAGATCATTTTTACCGTTTGTATAAGCCCTTTTTGAAAATTCTCCAGGCAGCGCGAATCTACAACTTTCAAATTTTTCAAGAACTTCAAATATTTTATTAATAATTGCTGTGCTACCATGAGTGTGAATTTCCAACATGTCTTCCCCGGTATATGACAAGGGGGTCTTGAAAAAAATAATTAGGCCACGATCAATAATCAAGTTTTTATCATCAAAAAAGGTTGTTAAGTACACTTTTCTTTCAGAAAAATTATTTTTTTTCGTCAATTTTTTTGCAACATCTAGGCAGTTTGGGCCTGAAAGTCGTATCACTGCAACCGCAGAACGTCCATAAGGTGTTGACAAAGCAAAAATAGTTTCTTTTTTTTCCATGACTTTCAGAATTATTTATTTAGGTTTACAATTATATATATAAAATTTAGTATTGTTGCAAAAAAGGATTTGTTTTTGATAAAACTTCTCGTAATCTTTTTAGCTACATTAGTATCTACCGAAGTTCATGGACAGGTAAATTCCGGTGATACAGCTTGGATCCTTACATCATCTGCATTAGTGTTATTTATGACATTACCAGGGTTAGCCTTATTTTACGCAGGGTTAGTTCAATCTAAAAATGTCTTATCGGTTTTATGTCAGCACTTCGGAATAGCTTGCTTGATGTCAATTATATGGGTTATTCTAGGTTATTCTATTGCATTTTCACCAGGTGACTCAAGTTTATTTGGTAACTTATCAAAAATGTTTATAGAATTATCTTCTAACGCCTTAATTGGAGGTATACCAGAGGTACTGTTTGCAATGTTTCAGATGACATTTTGTATCATAACTCCTGCGCTGGTTATAGGATCCTACGTTGAAAGGATAAAGTTTTCTGTAGTTCTCATTTTTTCAGCTCTATGGTTAATTTGTGTGTATTGTCCAGTTGCTTTTTGGGTATGGGGCGGTGGATTCTTAGCACAAATGGGAGTAAAAGATTTTGCTGGCGGTATTGTTGTTCATACAACTGCAGGTTTAGCTGCATTAGTAGTTGCTCTTATACTAGGTAAAAGAAGAAATTTTAGCTCAAACACGATGGTACCTCCACACAGTCCGATCCTTACAATGATTGGAGCGTCAATGCTGTGGGTTGGATGGTTTGGATTTAATGGTGGCTCTGCTTTAGCAGCGGATCAGACTGCTTCAATGGCAATTTTAGTCACACACATTGCCGCTTCTATTGGAGCTTTTTCATGGATATTAATAGAATGGTTTCGATTTGGTAAACCTTCACTGGTAGGTATGGCTACTGGTATGGTTGCAGGTCTTGCAACTATTACACCAGCTTCTGGTTTTGTAGGAATACAAGGTGCGATTATACTTGGCATAAGTGGCGGAGTATTGTGTTATGTTGCTGTAGATATCATAAGAATAAAGCTTAAGGTTGATGATAGTCTTGATGTATTTGCTGTCCACGGTGTTGGGGGTATAATTGGGACTATTCTATGCGGCTTTCTCATATCCTCTAACTGGGGCGGTGTAGGCTTTGATGAAGGATTATCAGCAGTTGACCACGTCAAAATACAATCATATGCAGTGCTTGTTACAGTAATCTGGACGGTATTAGTTACGTACATAATATTAAAAGTTATTTCTCTTTTCACATCTCTTAGGGTTGATGAACAAAATGAAATTGAAGGGTTGGACACTTCTACTCACGGAGAGAGTGGTTATCATAGCTAAATCTCCCATCGTTATCAACTCTTAGCAATCAACTTATCCCAAATTTTTTCTGCTATGTTAATTCCAGACAATTCTTTGATCTGGACAATTCCTGTCGGCGAAGTGACATTTATCTCTGTTAATGTTTCATTAATTAGGTCTATCCCAACAAAGAACAGATTCTCCTTAATTAAAATCTTTTTTAAGGATTTACATATTTTTTTCTCTTTATCACTAAGATCTGTTACCTCAGCTGTAGCACCTAGATGTAAATTTGCTTTAAAATGACCTTTTGGAGGAACTCTATTTATAACACCTACTGGATTTCCACGCAGAAGGATAACTCTTTTATCGCCATTTTTTACATTTTCTATAAATTTTTGAACAACAACTGGAACTTTATATTTATTAAGTAATTTCAGAAACTGTGCCTCTGCGTAATCAGGGTTTTTTACGTCTACCATTTCGATGCCCTCACCTCCTTTGTTAAAAAGGGTTTTGATCACAACCTTTTTATATTTTTTAAGAAAATCTTTAAAAAATTTTAAATTACCAGTAATGTTAGTTTGAGGGATCAAATCTGAATAATACATTGGAAAAATTTTCTCTGTAAAGTTTTTTATTCCAGAAGGATCATTTATAAAAAAAGGTTTTTTATTGAATCGTTTATGTATTTCTAAAAGATAACAATTGGTTAAATAAGCCAAATCAAATGGTGGGTCTTGACGAATAAAAAAAAAATCAAATTTATTTATTTCTAACTCATCTCTTTTACCAATCTTTAGATTTTCATCTAAAAGCTGGTTACCTT
>MDTA01091055.1_pt1 | contig 11407 bp, 9 predicted proteins | sample 811151 | NCBI WGS metagenome assembly MDTA01 (sample SAMN05326648, study PRJNA326480) | marine metagenome | isolation source: seawater | place: Indian Ocean: South | collected 2010 | reverse complement strand
GTTTATCTTCATACTGGAGAATATGATGATGGTAAAATTGGAGAGATATTTATAGATACTAATAAAGAGGGAGAATTGGTGAAAGCTATGATGAATAATTTTGCAATAGCAATTTCACTTGGCTTACAATACGGAGTTCCACTTGAAGAATACGTAGATGCATTCATTGACACTAAATTTGAACCTTCAGGAAATGTAGTTGGAAATGATAGAATACTTAGTGCCTCATCAATTTTGGACTATGTATTCAGAGAATTAGCTATATCCTATTTAGGAAAAGAGGAATTAGCTCATACACCTTCAATAGCAAGCTCAAAAAATTTACCTCAAAGCAAAACGGATGATAAATTCATAAATATAGTTAAGAATATAACATCTAAAGGTTTCGTAAGAAGTAACTTAGAGGAAAAATTAGTTGATCTCTCTGATGTAAGAATTAATTTAAAAACTAAAAATTAATTTTTTTTAATATCTAATTTTATACCTAATTCCTTTAATTGACTGCTATCAACTTCAGACGGAGCTCTCATCATTAAATCTTGAGCATTCTGATTCATTGGAAATAAAGTAATTTCTCTTATATTTTTCTTGTCTGCTAATAACATCACTATTCTGTCAACACCTGGGGCTATTCCGCCGTGCGGAGGCGCTCCGTAGCTTAAAGCGTTTATCATACCGCTAAATTTATCATTAACATCATTTTTACTATATCCTGCAATTTCAAATAATTTATACATTAATTCAGGGATATGATTTCTTATAGCACCCGATGAAAGCTCAATACCATTACAAACTATATCATATTGAAATGCCTTGATGTCCAATGGCTTGTCAAAATTAAGATTTTTAATATCTCCCTGGGGCATTGAAAAAGGATTGTGACTAAATATAATTTTTTTTGATTTTTCATCTAACTCAAACATTGGATAATCGACTATCCAACAAAAAGAAAATTGATTTTCGTCAATTAAGTTTAGTTCCTCTGCAATTTTATTTCTTGCAACAGATAATAATTTTTGTATTTCATTGTCTTTTCCGCAAGCTAGAAAAAAGCTATCCCCGACTGAAGCATTAGATAATTTCATTATTTCTTTTAAAGAGTCCTCGCTAAAAAATTTTCCAATTGGCCCTTTTGCTTTTAATAAGTTTTCTTCTTCTAAGGTGAAATAAGCTAACCCCGAAGCACCTTGCTCCTTTGCCCATTTATCAATATTATCAAAAAAACTTCTAGGTTTATCTTTAGTATTTTTAGCTACAATTGCTTTTACTTTCCCCCCTTGTTTAACTAATTTTTTAAAAATATCGAATTTAACATCTTCCCTAGTAAAAATTTTAGTTATATCATTTATTATGAGCGGATTTCTTAAATCTGGCTTATCTGTACCATATTTTTGCAAACAGTCTTTATAATTTATTCTTGGAAATTTTTCAGAAACTATTTTTTTTGTAGAAAATTCTTTAAATAAATTTACCATTAACTTTTCAACTATTTGAAAAACATCTTCTTGTTCAACAAAAGACATTTCTAAGTCTAGTTGATAAAATTCTCCCGGACTTCTGTCTGCTCTTGCATCCTCATCCCTGAAACATGGAGCTATCTGAAAATATCTATCAAATCCTGAAACCATTATTAATTGTTTAAATTGTTGTGGTGCTTGAGGAAGAGCATAAAATTTCCCAGGGTTCAATCTGCTAGGGACTAAAAAATCTCTAGCTCCTTCTGGACTTGAGGAAGTTAAAATTGGAGTTTGATATTCTAAAAAACCTAATTTTAACATTTCTGTCCTTATAAAAGAAATTACTTTTGATCGTAATATAATATTTTTATGCATTTCATCTCTTCTTAGATCTAAAAATCGGTAAGTGAGTCTTATATCTTCCGGATAGTCTTGTTCGCCAAACACCGGAATAGGTAACTCTTTTGCATTTGATAAAATTTCTAATGATTGAATTATAATTTCAATATTACCAGTTTTTAAATCTTTATTCTCAGTTCCCTTTGCACGCTTTACTACTTTTCCTTTTACATTTAAAACAGACTCTGGTCGTGTTTTTTCCAAAATTGAAAAAAACTTACTTTTATTTTCTATAACGCATTGTGTCAGTCCGTAGTGATCTCTGAGATCAATAAAAAGCAAATTTCCATGATCTCTTTTACGATGAAGCCATCCAGATAATGTTACTATTTTATTTGTATCACTTTCTCTTAACTCTGAGCAATTATGAGATCTATATTTATTCATTTGTTCAATACTTTTTTTATTAAATTAATATTAATAGATTTTCCAGAAGATAAAGACAATTCATCAAGATCTTTAAGAAATTTAAACATTTTCTCATAGGATCGATCTACATTCTTAATAATATAATCAGTAATTTTTGGGTTAAGATTAACCTGTTTTTCTGAAAAAGACTTCGAAATTATCACTTGTAATAGATCATCTGTTGGGAGTTCAATTCCTATATTTACAAAACTATTTATTCTAGATTGAAGATCCTTTAATTCAAATTTATTTTCTTTGATAGGTTCTTTGCTATTTACAACAATATAATTCTCAAGTTGTTTGGCGTGATTAAGAATAGAATAAAATAATTTTTCATTTATATTGTAACTGTAATCATCGATTATAACGCACTCAAAATTTTGTAATTCTGATATAATTGCATCATTTATATTGACCGATGATATTATTTTCATTTTTTTTATTTTCTTTTCTAATATTTTAGATAAATGGGTCTTCCCCGAACCAGAGGTTCCAAAAATATTGAGCCATTTACCAGGCCAGTTAGGCCAACTTTCTATAAGCTTATATGCGGAGAAATTATTAGTCGATACATAAAAATCTCTTTCATCATATTTCATTTTAAATGGAAATTTAAAAATTAATTGACTCATTAAATAATTTTCAAACTCCACTGATCAGAAATTTGTTCTAAAATAATATTCTTGCTTTTAAGTTGTCTTATGATTTTATTAAGTTTACCAAGGTATTTAATTTTTAATAAAACATGATCATTGTTTAACTCTTGTACAAATATATTTTCTATTGAATCAATATTTTTAAGAGTATTATTTAATAATACTAAATTATTTTTTTTATCTAAATTTAATTTGACGTTGATAAATGAAGGTGTTCTGATGTCAATTAAGTTTTGTGATTTTACTAAATTTAATATTTCTTTTTGAACTAAAGCTATAATCTTCTTATAAAACTCTTCTCTGGTTAATTTTAATCTCTCTACTATAATATTTTTACTTATATTTTTTCCAGAAATTTTTGTTTTTAAGAAAATTTTTTCTTTATTAATCCCATTATCTTCTATGATAATTAAAGCTAAATTATTTTCTTTATACTCTTTGAAGATATCATTTAAGTTTAAGTCTAATAAATCCTGATTATTAAAATTAACTTTTTGAATTATTTCAATATTTTCTAGAGGAAGAACGAATTGTAGAAGTTCATTAGAACCAGAGCTGGAGCTAGACCAATTGCTATAAAAATAATTTTGATTAAAAATGTAATTTTGATTTTGTTTTTTTAATATTGGTAGAATATATATTTCTTGGTTAGATATATCAGCATAAGATATATTTAATTTGTAAAATAAGTCATGAAGTTTTTCTTTATCGAATTGAATATTATAAGCAAGATTATCTTCGATCTCCTTTTTATTTTTATTAGTAATTTGATAATAAGTGACTAAATTCTTAATATCTTTAAGATTTAAATTAGATAATTTTTTCTTATCCTCTTGAAGTAATATTCGATTTATTAGTTCCTTAAATCCGTCTCTGATAGCCTGGTTAGCTGACTGGTCTTTTTTATTGAATTTTTTATTTGAAATTTTAATATTATTAACATTAAAAATATTGTCGTCTGATAAAACATTTCCTGTTTTAAGAAAAATCACTAAAATAAAGATTATTAATTTAAAACTTTTCATAAAAAATTAATTACATTTTTATAAATGAAAAAAATACAAAATAGTTATAAAAAAAGTGGTGTAAATATTTCATTAGCTAACAGGTTAGTCAAACACATATCAAAAGTAACTAAGAAAGATGTCAAAAAAACGAACAACTCTATGAGTAAAGATATAATTGGTGGGTTTGGTTCTTTATTTGATATAAGTAACATCAAAATTAAAGATCCTGTAATAGTCTCATGCACCGACGGTGTGGGGACAAAAATTGAATTAGCAAATAAGTTTAAGAAGTTTGATACCATCGGAGTTGATTTAGTTGCAATGTGTGTAAATGATCTAATTGTTCAAGGTGCTAAACCTTTATTTTTTTTAGATTATATAGCAGTAGGAAAACTTGAATTAAATAAAACCAAAAAAATTTTAAAAGGTATTTTTAACGGTTGTAAACAATCGGATTGCAAACTGATTGGTGGGGAGACAGCAGAAATGCCTGGAGTTTACTCAAAAAATAAATTTGATCTAGCGGGTTTTAGTGTTGGAATAGTTTCAAAAAAAAAAATTTTAAGCAAGAAAAAAGTAAAAAATAAAAATATTATTTTAGCTATTCCTTCCAATGGAGTCCATTCTAACGGATACTCATTAATAAGATCTATATTAAATAATTCTCATATATCAAGAAAATTAAAAAAAGAATTGATGAAACCAACAAAGATATATTCAAAAGAAATTTTAAATTTAACAAAAAAAAATTTAATTAATTCCGCAGCTCATATTACTGGAGGAGGTCTTGTTGAAAATTTATTGAGATCTATTCCAGATAATCTAACTTTAAATATTGACCTTTCAAAAATCAGAACAACAAAAATTTTTAAATGGCTGAAAAGTAAAGATATTTCAGATCAAGAGATGTTAAAAACTTTTAATTGCGGTGTAGGATTTTGTCTTATTGTTCCTCGTAAAAACATAAAAAAAATTAAAAAATTTTTTTCAAGAAAATTTATTCCTTATGAAATAGGATTTATTTCAAAAAGTGATAAAAAAATAAAATTATTTAATTCCATAAAATGGTAAAAAGAAATACTTGTATTTTTATTTCTGGAAATGGTTCAAATCTTAAAAATCTTTTGAAACGATCTAGAGACAACAATTTTCCAATTAAAATAAAGTTAATAGTAACAGACAATAAAAATGCCTACGGAATAACTTACGCTAAAAAAAACTCTATTCCCTATAAAATTATTAATACCAAATTAAGAAATTACGAAATTTCTCTACTTCAAATTTTAAAAAAAAATAAAATATCATTTATTTGTCTTGCAGGTTATATGAAAATTATTTCAGAAAAATTTATAAAAAAATTTGGAAAAAAAATAATAAATATTCATCCTTCTCTTCTCCCAAAATTCAAAGGTTTAAACACTTATGAAAGAATACTTAAAAATAAAGAAAAAATAACAGGGTGTACGGTTCATTATGTAAATAAAAAATTAGATAGTGGAACAATTATTTCAAAAAAAAGTTTCAATATAAGTCAGAATGATAATATTATCACGTTGAAACAAAAAACCCAAAAATTAGAGTATCAAGTTTTTCCAGAAGCTATAATTAAGATATTTAGAAATATTTAATTTTTAAAAAAAAATTTAATTTCAGATTTTGCGTTTTCGAGAGAATCTGATCCATGCACAGAATTTTTATCTATTGAAATTCCGTATAATTTTCTGATTGTGTTTTCATCAGCATCTTTTGGATTAGTTGCTCCCATAATTTTTCTGTATTTTGTTACTGCGTTTATGCCTTCTAAAATAAGTACGACTATTGGCCCAGATGATAAATATGAACATAAGTTATTAAAAAAGGGTTTAGATTGATGAACTTTATAAAATTCAGACGCTTCTTCCTTAGTAATATGTATTTTTTTACTATCTTTTATAATTAAATCATTCTCAATCAAAATTTTTTTTATATCTTCTACTAAATTTCTTTCAACTGCATCTGGCTTAATTATTGATAAAGTGTGTTCCACGTTACTCATAATTTTCTTCAATTAGTTGATTAAGTAACCTCACCCCAAATCCAGTTGCACCTCCTGAATTTAATGCTCCCCCATATTTTGAAAAAGCCATACCAGCAATATCTAAATGTGCCCAAGGTGTATTATTTAAAATAAATCTCTGTAAAAATTGTGCAGCAGTAGTCGAGCCTGCGCCCCCAACGTAATTTATGTTTTGTATATCAGCATTTTTTGAATTCATCAATTTATCGTAATTTTTATGAAGAGGCATTCTCCATACTTTTTCCTCAACATTTTCTCCTGCATTAAAAATTTGTTTAGATAGTTTGTCGTCATTTGAAAAGAGACCAGCATACTCTGAACCTAATGAAACTATTATTGCTCCTGTGAGAGTAGCTAAATCAATTATGAATTTTGGTTTATATTTTTTTTCAGTAAAAGTTAAAGCATCTGCTAAAACAAGTCTTCCTTCTGCATCTGTATTTAAAACTTCTATAGTCTTTCCACTATATGATTTAACAATATCCCCAGGTCTTTGAGCGTTTCCGCTGACCATGTTTTCTACTAGCCCTACAACTCCTACAGCATTGATTTTTGCTTTTCTTAAGGCAAGACTTTTCATCAATCCAACTACAGCAGCGGAGCCAGCCATGTCATAAGTCATATCTTCCATAAATTTCGCAGGTTTCAATGAATAACCACCAGTATCAAAACAAACTCCTTTTCCTACGAACGCCAAAGGTTTAGAATTTTTTTTTGCTCCATTCCACTCCATGATCACAAGATAAGATCCTCTTATGCTTCCTTGACCTACTCCAAGCAAAGCGTTCATGCCCAATTTTTTTAATTTTTTTTCATCGTAAATACTTATTTTTAATCCATCTCTCTTAAGAGAATTTATTCTTTTTGCATACTCGTCAGGATGTAAGACGTTTCCGGGTTCAGAAACTAAATCCCTAGCAAAAAAGGTTCCTTCCTCTATAGCTTTAAATTTTAATTGTTTTTTATTTGATGGTTTATTTTTATTTCCTAATATAAATATAGACAACACTCTTGATTTATTTTTTGATTTATATTTATTAAATTCATATGATTTTAATTTTAGACCATGAAGGAAATGTCCTATGAAGTTTTCATTTTTACTTGGTAAGCTATCAGAACTCAAAAAATATTCACTATTTTTTCCATAATTAATGCGTCCAAAGAATTCTGCTCCAAGATTTTCTATATCGAAATTCTTTAGATTTTTTTTTATTGAAATTAAAATTATCTTCTTTTTTGAATTTATTTCAAAAACTAATATATTTTTTTTAATATCGTTAGTTTTAAGTAAGTCATTTATATAAGAAAACTCTGTATTTGATATATATTTTTTTAGATTATTAATATTGAATTTTTCATCTGTAAATAAAACTGTATTAGCTGAAACTTTGCTAATTGAATTATTCGAATAATTAATTTTTAAAGACATAAATTTTATTAAATTACCAATAGATTTGAATGGTATATAAGTCCAAATATATCAAATTTCAACGTTAAATTTACTATTGTTCACTCTAAAGTTGAATTTATTTAACGGATGAATTAATTATATACAAAATAAACAAATGCTTCAAAACAAAATTTATCAAAACTTTTTTATAGAGATAATAAAAACATTTTTTGTTGTATTATTTGGTTTATCAATAATAGCTCTAACTGTAAGGGCGGTGAGCTTTCTAGATTTAGTTGTTGATAGCGGATATCCTATAGGTATTTATTTTCAATATTCCTTTCTAAACATTTTCGGTATTGCACCTAAATTTATTCCATTTTCATTTCTGTTAGCATTGACAATATTTATAGTAAAACATATCCAAGATAGCGAGTTCGTAATTCTTTGGACGTCTGGTGTTAAAAAAATACAGTTAGTTAATCTATTCTTTTTTATATCAATTTTAATTTTATTTTTTTATTTAGTATTCTCTGCTTTTTTAACGCCCTATACTTTAAACAAATCAAGATTACTTTTAAGCAAAGAACAGTTTAATTCATTTTTACCAACTGTAAAATCGCAGCAATTTAGTGATACATTTAAAGGATTCACTGTAATTGTTGAAAAGAAAATTGATAACGAACTTGAAAACATTTTTTTATATGACAAAGGCAATAATCTCAAAAATTTGTCATCAAATATTGAAGATACTTTTAGTACTACAATTATAGCGGAAAAAGGATTGGTAGAAAAAAGAAAATTTTATTTATTTAATGGGCAAATAATATCATCTAAAAAAGATAATACTGAAAATGAAATAATAAAATTTGAACAATTAAATATTGATATGGGAAACCTAAGCACATCTACAATAAAAAAACCAAAATTACAGGAAACCTCGACAGTTACTATTTTGAAATGTTTTTTAAATCAAAATCCGGACGCAGATATTTGTAATTCAAATGCTAAGAAAGAAATGATACCTCTTTTGAACAGACGCTTAGCTTTGCCTTTTTATATTCCTGTAGTTGCAATGATATGTTCCTTGCTTCTTATTAATACAAAAAAAAACTCTTTAAATAAAATTAGTATTTTTATTTATAGCTTTATTTTACTTATATTTACCGAAATGACTGTTAGATATACAGGCATCAATAATTTTGTAAGGGCTTTATTTTTAATAATGCCTGTTATCTTATTTATATTATTGTATTCTTTACTAAGGTTAAAATTTTCGAAAGAGTCAATTTCTAAATGAATAATGTTATTTTAAATTATCTTTTAAAAAATTTTCTAAAAACAATATTTATGTGGATAGCAATTTTTTATTGTTTCGGCTTAATCTTGAATTTATTTGAAGAAATAGAATTTTTTAAAAATATTGATGTAAGTATTTTTACTCCATTAATTCTCACTAGTATTTTTATTCCAAGTATGATTATTCAACTTTTACCTTTCATAATTTTCGTTTCAAGTATGTGGTTTATGTTGAAGATAAGAAATAATAGAGATCTTCTTGCAATGAAAGTATTTGGATACTCAAATATGAAAATATTTTTTATTTTAGCTTTTACGTCGTTTATTTTAGGTTGGCTAATTTTGTTAGTTGCAAATCCTATTACCTCTTCTATGTCAAAATATTATGAGAAAACAAAATCTAATTACGCGAGAGATATTGATCACCTTGTTACATTTAATAAGAATGGGCTTTGGATCAAAGAAAATCTAAAAAATGGAAATAGAATTATCACAGCTAATAGGCCAGATGGATTAAGTTTGATTGATGTTACAATTTTTCATTTAGATAAAGAATATAATTTGTCTGAAAAGATAATTTCCAAAAAAGTAGATATAAAAGAAAATACATGGAAACTTAAAGATGTAGAAATTTTCAAACCTGAAAATGGGGTTCTAGAGAAACAGTTATTTAATAATTATCAAATTGAATCTATTTATAATTACGAAAAAATAACAACATTATTTAAAAATTTTGACACTATGTCATTTTTAGACTTAGTCATAAATTATAAATCCTTAGTTGATAATGGGTATAATCAAAGATTCTTAGATCAAAGTTTACATAATTTGTTGTCGCTTCCCTTTTTCTTGCTGATGATGACGGCAATTGCTGCTATACTGACTTTAAATACCTTAAAGAGATCAGATAATATTAAATTCATAATAATTGGATTAATTATAAGTGTTTTTATTTTTTATTTTAAAGATTTATCTTTAGCATTAGGGCAAACAGATAGAATTCCCCTTATTTTAGCTGTATGGGCTCCGGTAATTGCATTAAGCTTATTTACTTTTGTAGGAGTATTACAAATAAATGAAAAATAAACTTTTAAGTATTTTGTTTTTTATCTTATTAAATACAAATTTATTTGCAGAGAATTTATTCATTAAAGCAAAGAATATTTCAATCGATAAAAACAAAAGCATTTCAATTTTTGAAGATGAGGTATTTATTCAAACAGAGGATAAGAAAACAATTAAAAGCGATTATTTAGAATACAACAAGTCAACTGGATTTTTAAAACTAAGAAAAAATATTGAGGTACGGGATAGTAAAAATAATACTATTAAAACTGAAAATGCTGAGTATTTCGAAAATAAAAAAGTTTTTAAAAGTATTGGGCCTACAGAGGTCATAACATCAGAAAATTTTATTATTGAAGGTAAGGATATAATTTTTGATAATAATAAAAAATTCATTAATTCAAATAATAATGCAACACTTACTGATAATGATAAAAATAAGATTTATTTAGAAAATTTTGAATATTTGATTAATGAAAATATTTTTAAGTCTATAGGTCTTGTTAAAGTTGAAGACGTACTAGGAAATGTTTATGAATTCTCCCAAATATATATTGATACTAAAAAAAAAGAAATTTTAGGTACAGATATTAAGGCTTTTATTAATCAGGAAGGTTTTAAAATAAATGAACAAAATAAGCCTAGAATTTTTGCGAATTCTTTTTCTTTAAATAAAAAGCAAAGCGAATTTAATAAAAGTGTTTTCACAATTTGTGACTATAGGGAAAATGACAAGTGTCCTCCATGGACGATTCAAGCTAAAAAGATGTTGCATGATAATAAAAAGAAAACGATTTATTACAACAATGCAATCGTAAAGGTATTTGATATTCCAATATTTTATTTTCCTAAATTATCACATCCTGATCCAACAGTTGATAGGAGATCAGGTTTTCTTCCACCAACCTCAACTAATTCTAAAAACCTAGGCTCAGGAGTTTTTGTCCCTTACTTTTTTGATCTGGGTTTAGATAAAAATTTAGTGATCACAAATCGGATATATGCTACGGAGCATCCATTATTTTTAGGCGAGTTTCATCAAGCATTGAATAACGCTAATCTTTTCGCAGACTTTGGTTATACGGAGGGTTATAAGAAAACAACTTCAAAAAAAAAGGAAGGTAATAAATCTCATTTTTTCGGTAAATTCGAAAAAAATTTTATAGGTAAGAATAATTCAAATAATAATTTAAATTTAAATCTTCAGGATGTGTCTAATGATAAATATCTCAAACTTTATAAAATTGAGTCTAACCTAGTGAACTTTAACAGAGATACACTTGAAAACTCAATTGATTTTACTCATGAAAAAGATGATTTATTTTTAAAAATAAATGCAAGTGTTTATGAAACAATGAAAGAGGGTTACAATGACAAATACGAATATATTCTTCCCGAAATAATATTTAATAAAAATTTATTTAATAATGATACTTTAGGAAACTTAGATCTTGAGACTAATTTCAAAGTGCATAATTACGATACGAATAGATTAACTAGTTTTGTAGTAAACGATTTTAATTGGAGCTCTAAAGATATCTTTTTAGACTCAGGACTAAAGACTCAATTTTTGGGAAATTTAAAAAACATTAATTATGAAGCTAAAAATGTAGATATTTATAAAGACGATACTACTAACGAATTATTTGGAGCATTTGGTTTAGCTACTG
>MDTA01125303.1_pt1 | contig 11408 bp, 11 predicted proteins | sample 811151 | NCBI WGS metagenome assembly MDTA01 (sample SAMN05326648, study PRJNA326480) | marine metagenome | isolation source: seawater | place: Indian Ocean: South | collected 2010 | reverse complement strand
TACTCTGGTCAGAGCACTTCTAAAACCGAGCAAGTGTGTGCCACCATCTTTTTGGGGAATATTATTTGTAAAAGGTAAAACTTCTTCTGAATAACCCGCATTCCACTCTATAGAGCACTCTACAACAACATTTTTTTTTGTCGAAGTGACATAGATTGGTTTCTTAAAAACTTCTTTTTCATTCTTATTTACAAGAATAGGTTTTTTACTATTAATATGTCTTACAAATTCAAGTATTCCTCCATCATATTTATGAACTATTTCTTTTTCTTTTTTAAGTGTTTGATCTATAAGAGTAATACGTATTCCTTTGTTAAGAAAAGCTAATTCTCTTATCCTCTTTTCTAGCGTTGATGAGCTAAACTTAACTGAAGAAAAAACCTCTTTTGAAGGTAAAAAATTAATTTTTGTTCCCCTTTTTTTTGTTTTACCTAAAGACTTTAAAGGTTTTAAGGTATTTCCATTTGAAAATATTATTTGATGCTCTTTGCCATCTCTATAAATATTAAGTTCTAATCTCTCTGATAAAGCATTAACTACAGAGACACCCACACCATGTAATCCGCCAGAAACTTTGTATGAGTCATGATCAAATTTTCCACCTGCATGTAATTGTGTCATTATCACTTCTGCTGCAGACATTTTTTCAGTTTTATGCATATCGACTGGTATACCTCTACCATCGTCTTCGACTGTAATAGTATTATCTTTATTAATGGTTACAGATATATTCTTGCAGTGACCAGCGAGAGCCTCGTCTATTGCATTATCCATTACCTCAAAAACCATATGATGCAACCCAGAACCGTCATCTGTGTCCCCGATGTACATACCAGGTCTCTTTCTAACCGCATCTAAGCCCTTAAGGACCTTGATCGAGTCCGCACCATAGCTTGGGTTTATTTTTGAAACAGAATTTTTTGACATTATAATTATTTATTTAGATAAATATTTATACCATTTTTTTTAATCAATAGAAAACGTTGTAGAGATCTATTAGCTTAGAATGATTTAATACCAATGGTTTTAGACTAAATAATATTTTACAATCTTAAATTTAAACAAATCAGATTTTCATAGGCATAATAACGTAATAACTATTTTTATCAGATGCGTCTTTAATTAAAACAGGGGAAGTAGAATCTTTGAAATTCATTACTAAATCTTTATCCTCTACTTCAGATGCGATGTCTGTCAAATATTTTGAGTTAAAACTAATATTTATATTATCAGAATTGTAAGTTGCTTTAATTACTTCATTTCCCTCTCCAGAATTTGCACTATTAACTGAAAGTTGAATATTATCTTTATTGATTGCTAATTTTACTCCTTCCTTCCCATCCATTGATACACTAGTAACTCTTTCTACAGAATTAATAAAATCCTTTGAGGAGACTTTTAATATCTTTTTATTATCAGTTGGAACTACTTTTTTATAGTCAGGAAATTTTCCATCAATTACTTTTGAAATTAATTTAATATTACCAATTGTAAACTTAATTTTATTTTCACTTGTTTGTATATATAATTTTTCATTGTTTTCTGTTAACAAAGAGCAAAGTTGAAAAACAGTTTTTCTTGGCAAGATAAGTGGTGAGAATTCATTTGTTTTTTCAATTTCTAAACTACTTGAAGATAGTCGATGACTATCGGTTGCTACTCCAGTTAAAAAACTTCTTCCATGTCCCTCGGTTAAGTGCAAAAATACGCCATTTAGATAATGTCTAGTATCATCATTTGATATTGAAATTTTAGTCTTATTTAAAAGTTTTAAAAATTTAGAATTATTTAAACTCATCTCTGTACCCTCAAATTCATCTGCAAAAGACGGAAAATTGTCTGAAGGTAAACACAGCAGATTGAAATCAGAATTATCACTTTTCAGACTTAATTTATTCTCTGTTTTTAAATGAAAATTTAACTCTGAATTCGAAGGAATTTTTCTTAAAATGTCGTAAAGTATTGCTGCTGAAGTAGTTGTACTACCTTCGTTTAAAATTTTAACGTCATTTATTTCATCAAAAAATATAAGATCTAAATCTGTGGCAATTATAGAAAGTTTCTTATCTTTAAGTTGTAAAAGAACATTTGATAAGATTGGTAAAGTATTTTTTTTTTCTACTACACCCTGAACATAATTTAATGATCTCAACAATGTATCTCTTTTGACAGCAAACTGCATTTTTATTGCTCAATCAACAAACTTTTAATTTGGTTTATATTTTTTTTCATCTCATCATCTTGCTCAGACAGCCTAGTTATAGTTTTCACCGCATGAATTACTGTGGTATGATCTCTATTTGCAAATCTTCTTCCTATTTCGGGAAGCGATCTAGTGGTCATTTTTTTTGCTAGATACATGGCAATTTGTCTTGGTCGAGCAAGAGGTCTTGATCTTCTCTGAGATAACATTTCACTTAGTAAGATGTTGAAATAGTTTGAAACTACATTTTGTATTTTATCGACTGTAATAATCTTGTTTTGGCTAAAAACATCTTTTAATATATTTTTACAATCACTTATGCTTAAAACTTTATTATGAACTCTACTAAATGCAATTAATCTATTTAAAATTCCAATTAGCTCTCTAATATTTGTTTTACTCTCATTAGCAATAAAATTAATAACATCGTCAGTTAAATTTATATTCTCTTTAAATTGATTTTGTATTTCAAGAATTTTTTTCTTAATAATTTTTACTTTTAGATCTAAATCAGGTACATCTATATCAACCACCAAACCACCTGCAAGTCGCGATTTAATTCTATCTTGTATGCGGTCTAACTTCATAGGAGGACGATCGGCAGAAATAATTATTTGAGACCCTTTTTCAATTAAACTGTTAAATGTATGAAAAAATTCCTCCTGTAAACTTTCCTTTCCTCTAATAAACTGAATATCGTCTATTATAAATACTGAAGATTTTCTGAAAAAATCCTTAAAATTGACCATATCATTTTTCTTAATAGATTTTATAAAATGGTACATGAACCTTTCTGCAGAAATAAACATTACATTGTTTTCTGACTGCAACTCTAATCCTATAGCATTTAATAGATGTGTTTTACCAAGTCCTACACCTCCACAAATGTATAAAGGATTATACCTTGATAAATGTTCGCATGCTTTTTTTGAGTATGAGAGTGCAATTTCATTACTTTCACCTTGAATAAAATTATCAAAATTAAGGTTAGAATTTAATCTGTTGTAATTTAATATAGAGTCTTTAATTTCAGTTACTTTATTAAGGTCATCTATCTTAATAAATTCTTGATTATTCTTACTTTCATCAATAATCTTAAATTCTATACGGTTTAAACTAAGTTTGAAACTTTTGACTTGCTCTAATATTTTATCTAAATATCGAGAAACTATCCAATCCCTAAAAAACCTGGTTGGCACTCCTAATATTAAATAATCATTGTATTCTTTTACTAGAGAAATTTTCTGTAGCCAGCTTGTATAAATTTCATTACCAAAAGTTTTTTTAAAAGAATTTTGAATCTCGTCCCAGTTTAATGTTTTTTCTTCTTCAGAAACATAAACATTTTGTTTTTTTATATTATTCTTATCCATGTAATTAATTCTTAAGGAACTTACTTTAAACTCTTTTTGTAAAACATTTGCAACTAGCTACAGGTTGTAAAAAAAAATAAAATTATTTTTGGTTGCAGAATAATCGTTGAGATAGAAAAAAAAATTTACAACTATTATAAGAAACTACATTTTGTTTTGTTAAAACAAAATGTAGTTTTATTTTTTTTTTAACAACTAAGAATTGATAATTAGATTTTTTTTGAGATCCTAGATATTTTTCTAGCAGCTGTACGTTTACTAATTGTTCCTGATTTAGCAACCTGCATTAGAATTGATTGAAATTTTGGAAAGTATTTTTTTGCTTTTGTTTTATCTTTAGCTTTTATCATCGCATCCATACTTTTAATGGCATGTTTGTATTTGCTTTTTCTTACTCTGTTTACTTGAGTTTGTCTCTTTACTCTTCTTACTCTTCTAATTGCTGATTTTGTATTAGGCATATTTCGTAAACTATATATATGTCAGTATAATAAGGGTCAACTTTATTATTTTTGGCATTTTGGACAATAAAAACTTGCTCTATTTGATTGAACTATTTTTTTAATAATACCCTTACAATTATAATTATTACATTTATTACCGAATTTGCCATAGACCTTAAATTCTTGTTGAAAATTACCTTCATTTCCTTTGCTATCTGAAAAGTTTTTAATTGATGAACCCCCTAAGATTATTGCTTTTTTAAGGATACGTTTAATATGATAAATTAGTTTCTTTATCTCTTCCTTTTTAAGATATCTAATATTTTTAATAGGACTGATTTTACAATGATAAAGGGTTTCATTCACATATATATTTCCTAATCCAGATAAAAATCTCTGATCCATTAACAAATTCTTAATATTTCTATTTCTCGAAACTATATATTTTTTAAAATAAATATAATTAAATTTATTAGTCAAAGGTTCAGGGCCAAGTAATTTTAAATGCTTATTTTTATGAATTTCATCAACTGCGAAAATTTTTATAAAACCAAATTTTCTAACATCATTATAAATGAGTTTTAAATTTTTATTAAAAATTAATACAACTTTATCGTGTTTCTCGTTATTATCTGTAACATTGTAGTAAAAACTTGTTCTACTCATTTTATCGTATTTGTCTTGAATTAAAAACTTACCGGTCATACCAAAATGAACCATCATCACAGTCTCATTTTCGAAGAAAAATAATAAAAATTTCGATCGTCTTTTAACGCCTAAAACTTTTTTTCCAATTAATTTGTTAAATTCATTAATTTTTAGTTCATACCTAAGTTTTTTATCATTTATTATTACTTTTTTAATTATTAAATTCTTAATCCTGCCTTCAAGAGACTTTTTAACAACTTCAACTTCAGGTAATTCTGGCATATAATTCAATAATGAAAAATACTATTCAAGATAAATCTAAGCTAGTCAATTATGTATTTACTAAAGTTCATGAAAAATATGATGTTATGAATGATATAATGTCATTAGGTTCACACCGAATTTGGAAAGAACGATTAATTCAGTGGATGAACCCTCAACTCAATCAATCTTTAGTAGATGTAGCGGCTGGAACAGGGGATATTGCAAAAATTTTTACAAAAAAAACCCATAACTCAGGAAAAATATTTTGTGTAGAGCCAAATAAGGAAATGTACCTGTTAGGAAAGAAAAATTTAGAAAATTTTAAAAATATTGAATTCTATAAATCATCTGCTGAAAATCTTCCATTTGAAAACGACTCTTTTGATTTTTATACAATTAGTTTCGGTATTAGAAATGTTTCTAATATAAATCAAGCAATGAAGGAAGCTCATAGAGTATTAAAACCTGGAGGTAGGTTTTTGTGTTTAGAATTTTCTAAAATTGATAATGAATTTATTAATATGGTTTATCAACAATACTCAAAGATAATACCTGTCTTGGGAAAATTAATAGTAGGTTCGTCAAAACCATATGATTATTTAATAAAAAGTATTGATGAATTTTATTCTCAGGATGAATTGGTTAATCTTATTAAATTAAATGGATTTAGCTACGTTGAATACAGAAATCTTTATAATGGGATAGCAGCTATACACTCTGGATGGAAAATATAAATGTTTAGTAGAGTTTTTCAATTATTTAAGATTGCTAGAAAACTTTCAATATCTGGAGCCATTGAGACTATTGATCAAATATATAAATTACCCTTTTTAATAAAAATTTTTTTTACAACTATTTCTATTGGCTCTCAAAAAAAGATAAACGTAAATAAAACAAAGCCCGGTGAAAAACTTTGCATAGCTCTCGAAGAGATGGGTACTACTTTTATAAAACTTGGACAATTCCTAGCTACAAGGCCTGATATAATTGGTAAAGAACTTGCAAAGAGTTTAGAAAAATTACAAGATAAACTTCCTGCTTTTGATACTTACCAAGCGAAAAAAATTATCAAAAAGGAGGTGGGTGAAGAGCAATTTAAAAATATTTTAGAGTTGAGTGATCCAATAGCTGCTGCATCCATAGCACAAGTCCATATAGCAAAAATAAAAGATGGTAACCAAAATAGAGAGGTAGCTATTAAGATTTTGAGACCTGATATAGAAAAATTATTTAATGAAGAACTCGACGCTTTAATGTTATTTGCTTACATAATTGAAAATACTGTTTCAAAAGCGAAAAGATTAAAACTTGTCGAGGTAGTTTATTTATTAAGAGAAATAACCAATATAGAAATGGATTTACGATTTGAAGCTGCGGCAGCAAATGAACTTTATGAAAACACAAAGAATGACAAAGGTTTTAATGTGCCCCAAATATATTGGAACTTTACTTCAAAAAAGATTTTAACCTTGGATAAAGTAAATGGTATTTCAATTAGAGAACAAGAAAAAATTAGAGAATACGGTGTTGATTTAAAATTATTGGCTGAAAATTTAATACAACATTTTTTAAAACAGTCTGTACGAGATGGGTTCTTTCATGGTGACATGCATCAAGGTAATCTTTTTGTTGATAAACAGGGTAACATAATACCAGTCGATTTTGGTATAATGGGAAGATTAGATAAAAATAATAGAAAATTTTTGGCTGAAATTTTGTATGGTTTTATACAAAGAGATTACGTTAAAGTTGCAGAAGTTCATTTCCAAGCTGGTCTAGTTCCACAGGACGCTTCTAAAGAAGAGTTTGCACAAGCTTTGAGATCTGTTGGGGAGCCAATATTCGGACAATCAATTAAAGATATATCTGGTGGAAATTTGTTAGCACAGCTTTTTGAAATTACAGAAAAATTTAATATGCCAACTCAAACGCCTTTATTAATTTTACAAAAAACTATGGTAGTTGTAGAGGGCGTTGCAAGAAAACTCTATCCAGAAACAAATATTTGGGAAGTTTCTAGGCCAGTTTTAGAAAATTGGTTGAAAGACGTTAAAAGTCCAAAATCAACCTTAGACACGGCCATAAACACATCTTCAGAAATTATTAAAAGAATACCAGATTTTCCAGATATAATGGATAAGGCCAACTATGCTTTACAATTAATGGCGGAAGGAAAATTGAATCTAGTAAGTAGTAATTACAAAAACTTTGATGTAGAACAAATGAAGCTTAAAAACTTCAAGAACAATTTAATTATAGGAATTTTAGGTATTGTAATTATCAGTCTATTAGTATTTTAATATTAGATGTTTTTAAAAAACAAAAAAATTTTAATCGTTATTGGCGGAGGTATAGCAGCTTATAAATCCCTTGATTTAATTAGATTGCTCAAAAAGAATGGTGCTAAAATAAAAACTATTTTAACTAAAAGTGGTAAAAAATTTGTAACACCACTTTCAATTACAACTTTAACAAAAAATAAAACATTTGAAGATGTTTTTGATCAAAATAGTGAAGCAAAAATTGACCACATAGCTTTATCAAGATGGGCAGATTTAATTATAGTAATGCCTACTACAGCAAATTTTATGGCTAAACTCAGTGTGGGACGTGCTGAGGATTTAGCCACAACGGTGATACTTGCATCAAATAAAGATATTTTACTTGCGCCTGCGATGAACGTGAGAATGTGGATACATAAGGCGACGCAAAAGAATTTGAAAATCTTGCAAGATTATGGATATTATTTTGTTGGTCCTGAGAAAGGAGAAATGGCATGTGGTGAGTTTGGTGAGGGTAAAATGTCTAGTCCTCGACAAATATATTCCTATTTAAAAAAGTATTTTGAGTATCGTAACATAATTAAGAAAAAACGTTTAAAAGCTTTGGTTACCACCGGTCCTACAAGAGAATATTTGGACCCAATAAGGTATATTTCAAATGAGTCTAGTGGAAAACAAGGATATGAAATTGCTTTAGCTTTAGATAGACTTGGTGTTAAAACAAAGTTGATTACTGGACCAACTCATTTGGCATCTCCAAAAAGATTGAATGTTAAGAAGATAGTTTCAGGAAAAGAAATGTTGAAAGAAGTAAAAAAAACACTACCAGTTGATGTAGCTATATGTGCTGCAGCCGTTTCAGATTATAAACCAGTTTCTAAAAGTGCAAATAAGATAAAAAAGAATAAAATAAATCTTGATATAATTAAATTAGAAAAAAACCCAGATATATTAGAATTTTTAAGTAAAAATAATAGGAATAGACCAAAAATAGTTGTAGGTTTTTCAGCTGAAACAGAAAACATTATAGAAAATTCAAAAAATAAAATCAAAGAGAAATATTGCGATTTAATTCTTGCGAATGACGTTTCAAAAAAAGAATTCGGTTTTAATTCAGACTATAATAAAGTTTTTTTGATAAATCGTAATGGCAAAATTAAATCAATTCCAAAAAATAAAAAAAGTTATATAGCTAATATTTTAGCAAAAATAATACTTAATAAGCTTTTAATAAATGACAAAAGTATTAATTAAAAGACTGTCAAAAGAAGTTTCATTACCGAAATACGAAACAAGTGGCTCTTCTGGAATGGATTTAGCTGCTAACGTGGAGACTGATATTAATATAAAGCCAGGTATGACAGCTGTAATTCCAACAGGATTAGCTTTAGCCATCCCAAAAGGGTTTGAAGTACAAATAAGGCCAAGATCTGGACTAGCAGCTAAAAAGCATATAGGCGTTTTGAACACACCAGGTACTATCGATGCTGATTATAGAGGTGAAATTAAGGTAATTTTAATAAATTTGGGTAAAGAAAACTTTATTGTAGAAAAAGGCCTGCGGATAGCTCAGATGGTTTTATGTCCAGTTACCCAGGCCCAGCTTGAGGAGGTTGATGATTTAAACAAAACTATTCGAGGAACTGGAGGGTTCGGCTCAACTGGAACTAAATAATAGAAAAATGAAAATGAACTTGAGTCAACTTAAAAGGTTTGAAAAGCAGATAATTTTAAAAAAAATTGGCTTAGCTGGACAAAAAAAATTGTTTTCAGGAAATGTTTTAGTTGTAGGTTTAGGAGGATTAGGATGTCCCTTAGTAACATATTTAGCTTCATCAGGAGTTGGAAAAATTGGTATAGTTGATTTTGATAAAGTTGAAATTTCAAATCTTAACAGACAAATTCTTTTTAAATCGAGTGATGTTGGCAAATATAAAGTTGATTGTGTAAGAAAAGAAATTTTTAAAATGAATAAAAAGATAAAAATTATTTCTTTTAAAAAAAGATTAAATTCTAAAAATATTAGTAAAATTTTTAAAAACTTCAGCATTATATGTGATGGTACCGACAATTTTGAAACAAGATATTTGATCAATGATTATTGTTTAAAAAATAAGAAAATTTTGATTTCATCTGCTATTAGCAAATTTGACGGTCAATTAATGAAGTTTAATTTTAAAAAAAAAGGGCCTTGTTATAGATGTTTTATACCAAATCGACCTGATACTGAAAAAAACTGTGAATTTGATGGAATTTTTTCTCCTGTAGCTGGAATTATGGGCTCATTGCAAGCTAGTGAAGTTTTGAAAACTATTCTTAATAAAAGTAGTGATTTGACTAATCAAATTTTAATATTTGATGCTCTAAAAAACGAGTTTAGAAAATCAAAGATTATTATCAATCCCGAGTGTAAAAATAAATGTTAAAATATTCAGTGATTCTAAGTATCTTAATGAATTCGTTTTGTTTTGCTGATGATGAATATTTTTTAACGTTACGATATGATAAGGTAAATTTAAGGCAAGGTCCGTCTAAAGAATATCCCATTAAGATATTTTATAAAAAGAAGTTTTTACCTGTACTAGTGCAAGATAAGTCGGATAATTTTAGAAAAATTAAAGATCATGAAAACAATACAGGATGGGTACATATCTCTCAACTTTCAAAGAAAAAAGCTGCGATTGTGATTAAGGATAAGCTTTTGGTATTCAAGAATCCTACGATTTACTCAAGACCAATTATTATATTGAAAAAAGGAAGATTAACTAAAGTCATAAAATGTAATGATGGATGGTGTAAGGTAAAATCTGAAAAATATAAAGGGTGGTTAAAAAAAGATGGATTATGGGGTCGTCTTTAGGATTTCATCTTAGAGGCCCAAAATTTATCCAATAAAAAATACCATACAGCATTAGCCAGTGGTTCAACTATAGCGTCGGTTAAAGCTATCATAAAAGAAACTTCTGCTATTAGCATTAAAACTGTAATTGCTATTGCAAAATGGCCAATCGTATAAACAATTGTTCTTAAAATTGAACCTCTATTATTTTTATACACTCCTTTTGCTGCATTAAAAATTCCTGAGGTTAATTCTGTCATTTTAATTTAATTTTTTTAGATTTATTCTATCTGCGTTCATTATCTTGGTCCAAATAAAAACAAAATCTTTTACAAATTTTTCTTTGTTATCGTCTTGGGCATATATCTCGGAATAAGATCTAAGTATCGAATTTGAACCAAAAACTAGATCTGCCCTAGACGCAGTAAACTTTGTTTTTTTTGTTTTGCGATCAATTATATCATAAGAGTTCTTTCCAGTTGGTTTCCATGTATATTTCATGTCTACCAAGTTAATAAAGAAATCATTTGTTAGAGCTCCAACTTTGTCAGTAAAAATTCCTTTATTTTTAGCAGACTCATGGTTTGTTCCTAGCACTCTCATACCACCGACTAAGCAAGTCATTTCTTGCGCAGTTAATCCCATCAAAGAAGCTCTCTCCAACAAAAGTTCCTCTGGCATCACTGAATAATCTGATTGCACATAATTTCTAAATCCGTCATGAAGAGGCTCTAACCATTTGAAGTTTTTAATCTCAGTTTGTTCTTGAGTAGAATCTCCTCTGCCTGGATTAAATGGAACTTTCACTTTAGATCCAGCTTTTTTTATTGCTTTTTCTAACCCAACATTACCTGCAAGAATAATTGTATCGGCAACTGAGGCTCCAGTTTTTTTTGCAATATTCTCAAGTATTTTCAATATTTTTGAGAGTTTTTTTGGTTCATTAGCTTCCCAATCTTTCATAGGTGCTAATCGAATTCTTGCGCCATTAGCTCCACCTCTTTTATCGGTTCTTCTATAAGTCCTAGCGCTATCCCAAGCAGTAGTAATTAAATCACCAGTGCTAATTTTACTTGCAGCAATCATTTTTTTAACTTTGTTTATATTGTATTTCTTTTTTGAAGGAGAGACATTGCCTTGCCAAATCAGATCTTCTTTAGGAGCCCAGGGACCAATATAATTGTCCTTATTACCCATTGTTCTATGTGTTAGTTTAAACCAAGCTCGAGCAAATGAGTCTTCGAAAAACTTGGGGTCTTTATAAAATCTTTCTGAAATTTTTCTATACTCTGGATCCATAGCCATAGCCATATCTGCATCAGTAAACATTAATCTAGCTTTCTTTTTGGGATCTCC
>MDTA01077182.1_pt1 | contig 11410 bp, 10 predicted proteins | sample 811151 | NCBI WGS metagenome assembly MDTA01 (sample SAMN05326648, study PRJNA326480) | marine metagenome | isolation source: seawater | place: Indian Ocean: South | collected 2010 | reverse complement strand
TTCTAAAATTGATAAGATAATTTAATCTAATGAAAAATTATTATAGTAAATATTTTTTGAATTTAATTTCTTCAATTACAGAAGAAATTGACTATAAGAAAATAGAAAAACTTACTTTTGAAATTCTTAAGATTAAAAAAAAAAATGGAAGAATATTTTTTCTTGGAGTTGGTGGGAGTGCTGCTAATTGTTCGCACGCTGTCAATGATTTTAGAAAAATTTGTAATATTGAAGCTTATACCCCATCAGATAATGTTGCAGAACTAACTGCAAGGATTAATGACGAAGGCTGGGAAACTTCAATGTCAGAATGGCTTAAGGTTAGCAAATTGAGCAAGAAGGATGCTTTATTTGTTTTCTCTGTCGGTGGCGGAAATAAAAAAAAAAAAGTAAGCACAAATTTAATTTCAGCAATAGATTATGCAAAAAAAAAGGGGTCAAAAGTTTTTGGAGTAGTTGGAAAAAAAGGAGGATATTTGGATAGAAATGGAAATTGTACAATTTTAATCCCTGAAGTAAATAAAAAAAAAGTAACCCCTTTGAGTGAAGCTTACCAAGCAGTTATTTGGCATTGCCTAGTCTCTCACCCAAAACTACAAATTAAAAAAAACAAATGGTAAATTTAAAAACATTAATTTTTGCAGATGGAGCAGATTTAAAATCAATTGTGAAATTAAATTCTGATCCGATGATCAGTGGTTTTACTACTAATCCAAGTTTAATGAAAAAAGCTGGAATAGTTGATTATAAAAAATTTGCTTTAGAAGTTCTTAAAATTGTTAAAAAAAAACCAGTCTCTTTTGAAGTTTTTTCTGATGAAATTAATGACATGGAACGACAAGCAAGAGAGATAAGCTCATGGGGTGAGAACGTATACGTAAAAATACCAATAACAAATTCGAAAAAAATAAAAACTAATAATTTAGTTAAAAAACTTTCTGATGACAAAATTAAGTGTAATGTCACGGCAGTATTTACTTTAGATCAAGTAAAAGATGTTTATGAGTCAGCTAATAATGAAACAGACTTAATTATCTCAGTTTTTGCAGGAAGGATTGCAGACTCTGGATTAAATCCTATGTCTACAATGAAAAAAACTATAGATCTTTGTGCATCAAAAAAAAATATTAAGATTTTGTGGGCTAGTACAAGAGAAATCTATAATTTAGTACAAGCTAACGAAATTAATTGCCATATTATCACAATACCTAATTCTATTTTGGGAAAATTACCAGGAATTGGAAAAAATTTAGAAGAACTCTCTTTAGAAACTGTAAATTCTTTTTTACAAGATGCAGAAAAATCAGGTTTTAATATTTAGAAAATGAACTTCAAATCAATTTTTGTTACCGGCGGCGCCGGATATATTGGTAGTTATTTGATACCAGAACTACTTAAAAAAAATTATAAAGTTACAGTTTATGATATAATGTTTTTTGGAAAAGATTTTTTACCTAAAAACAATAAAAATTTAGAAATTATAAAAGGTGACATTAGAGATCACGAAAAACTTTTTCTGTCTTGCAAAGGACATGATGTTTTTTTAAATCTCGCCTGTATTTCAAACGATACGAGTTTTGTTTTAGATGAAAAACTTTCAACGAGCATTAACTTAAATGCTTTTGAACCAATGGTGTTAGCAGCAAAAAAAGCTGGTGTTAAAAGATTTATATACGCTTCTACAAGTTCTGTTTATGGTGTATCTAATAAAAAGAATGTAACAGAAGAACATGAATTAGTTCCTTTAACACTTTACAATAAATATAAAGGTATGTGTGAACCACTATTGTTTAACCATACGAATAATAATTTCAAAGGTGTAGTTTTTAGACCAGCAACAGTTTGCGGATATGCCCCACGTACAAGATTAGATTTATCAGTAAATATTTTGACTAATTTTGCTGTAAACAAGAACTTCATTAAAGTCTTTGGAGGAGACCAACTTAGACCAAATCTTCATATTCACGATTATTGTGATGCAGTCGAAGTTCTTATTAAAGCAGAAGATGGAAAAATTTCTAATCAAATTTTCAACGTTGGTTATCAAAACCTTTCAATAAATGAAATTGCACAAAAAGTGAAAGCTGTGGTGCAAAAAGAATTTCCTGAAAAGGGAGAAATTTCAATACATAGAACAGAGAGTGACGATAATAGGTCCTATCACATCAATTCAGACAAAATTAAAAAAGTATTAGGTTTTTCTCCTAAAAGATCAATTGAAATTGCAATTAAGGATTTATGCGAGGCTTTTAAAAAGAATAAAATTATTGATCCCTTTGATAACGACCTTTACTTCAATGTAAAAAGACTTCAAAAAATCCAAGCAAAATAAAACATGAGAAAAGTAGCACTAGTAACAGGAGGAGCCGGGTTCATTGGTAGTCATATGGTCGATTTATTGTTAACGTCAGGCTATAAGGTTAGAGTAATTGATAATTTAATTGGAGGGCATAAAAAAAATCTTAAACACTGTTTAAAAAATAAAAATTTAAGATTTAAAAAAGCTGATATTTGCAAGTTAAAGCATAATGACTCTTTTTTTAAAGGAGTGAAATATGTTTTTCATTTTGCTGGAATAGGAGATATAGTTCCGTCCATTGTCAATCCCTCCAAATATATGCTGAATAATGTTCAAGGTACTGTAAAAGTCCTAGAGGCTTCAAGATTTCATAAAATTAAAAAATTTATTTATGCTGCATCTTCGTCTTGTTATGGAAAAATAAATGGAAAAACAAAAGAAACAGAAAGAATCAACATTGAACATCCTTACGCTTTAAGTAAATATCTGGGTGAGCAAGTAGTGTTTAATTGGCAAAAAGTTTATAAATTACCGATAAATTCAATAAGAATCTTTAATGCTTATGGACCAAGAGTAAGAACAACAGGAGCTTATGGAGCAGTGATGGGAGTTTTTTTGAGGCAAAAGATTGCAGATAAACCTTTAACAATTGTTGGAGATGGAAGACAATCAAGAGACTTTATTCATGTAAAAGATGTCGTAAAAGCTTTTTTAGCTGCGGCAAAGTCTAAAATAAGTGGAGAAATTTTCAATCTTGGAGCTGGAAAACCTCAATCAGTCAATAAACTTGCTAAAATTATTGGAGGTTACAAAATAAATATTCCAGATAGACCGGGTGAACCTAAACATTCAAAAGCAGATATTACAAAAATAAAAAGATTGCTTAAATGGAGTCCCAAAATAAGCTTTAAAAATGGACTTAAAGGTATGATTAATGAAATAAATGATTGGAAGAACGCTCCATTGTGGACTCCTAAAAAAATTAAAAAAGCAACACAAGTTTGGTTTAAATACTTATCTAAATAAAACAAAATGACATCAATAGTATCTGAGCAATATTCTAAAAAAATAATCAACATTAAGAAGCTAAAAAAAATTGTTGGTGATTTTCCGAGAAAAAGAAAAGTAATATTATGTCATGGAAACTTTGACGTAGTTCATCCTGGACATGTAAGACACTTAACTTACGCCAAAACAAAAGCCGATATTCTCGCAGTATCTATAACTGCTGATAAATTTGTTGAAAAAGGAATTTATAGACCATTTGTTCCAGAAAATTTAAGAGCCCTGAATCTTGCTGCTTTTCAAATGGTAGATTATGTGATCATTGATAATAATAAGAAACCTCTGAAAAACTTGTCGATACTTAAACCTGATTTCTTTGCTAAAGGTTTTGAATATAGTGCTGGAAATTTACCACCCGCAACCATCGAAGAGGCTAACATAGTTAGCGCTTATGGTGGTGAAATGATTTTTACACCAGGAGACATAGTTTATTCATCAACACAACTACTTAAGCTTTCACAACCAAAAATTGAGATAGAAAAATTAATAGATTTAATGAATCGAAATGATATTAATTTTTCAAAACTTAAAGAAACTATTGGTAAACTTAAATCATTAAGCGTTCATGTCATTGGTGATACAATTGTTGATTCTTATACTAGAACAAATTTAATTGGAGGAAATACTAAAACCCCAACAACAAGCGTACTTTATCAAGAAAGAAATGACTATATTGGTGGTGCAGGAATAGTTGCACAACATCTTAAAGCAGCCGGGGCAAAAGTTTTTTTTACAAGCGTTTTGGGTGACGATGATTTAAAAACATTTGTATCAAAAGAAATGAAAAAAAAAGGCATTAATATGAATTTCATTATTGATCCAACAAGGCCCACTACTCATAAAAATGTTATTCTTTCTGGAATTTATAAACTTCTAAAAATTGATAAAGTCGACAATCACCCAATTTCACAAAGTATTTCCAAAAAAATAATTAGCTCAATAAAAAAATATAAATGTGATGTAATAATTTTTAGTGATTTTAGACACGGTTTGTTTAATAAAAACACGATAGATCAATTCACAAAATCAATACCCAAAAAAGCTTTTAAAGTTGCTGACAGTCAAGTAGCCACTAGATGGGGAAATATTATAGATTTTAAAAACTTTGACTTAATTACACCAAATGAACGTGAGGCTAGATTTTCTTTAGCTGATCAAGACTCAAGTATTAGTAATTTATCAAGAGAATTGGCATATAAAACCAAATTTAAAAACTTGATCTTAAAACTTGGAGAAAGAGGAACTGTATCTGTTGACAGTACTGGAAAAAAAAATAGAAAAAGTAATGATAAATCAAAAGCATTCGCTCTCCCATCTTTTGCAAATAACATAGTTGATACAAATGGAACTGGTGATGCGCTTTTGGCTTACGCTTCTTTATCATTAGCAAAGACCAAGTCATTATTTATTTCAAGCATAATAGGTTCTCTTGCGGCTGCCATTGAATGTGAAAAAGATGGCAATGTAGCAATAACAACAGATGAAATAATCAAAAAGATTAACTCAATAAAAAACTTGGCTTCTTATAAATCAAGCAGAAAGTATAAATAAGAAACTCAAAATTTTTGATGCAATAATTTATGATAATAATGTTATGTTCTTGCATTAAATTTATGTAAATAGTAATAATAAACAATTTTATAATTATGAGCAAAATTAAACTCAATGCAGATATAATAAAAAAATATCATCAGGAGCTCGTCTTCAATTATTCTGAGTATCCAACAAAGAATAATTGGAATTATAAATTTAATGATAAAGAATATAAAGACTCATTAGTTGATTGGATAAGTAAAAATAAAGAGAAACCCATCCTTTTTTATGTTCATACACCTTTTTGTGAACAGTTATGCTATTTTTGTTTATGCAGTAAGGAGATTACAAAAAACTACGAATCTGTAAAGAGCTATTTATACGATTATCTTTTTAAAGAAATAGACTTACTGTTTAATTTTTTAAACGAAAAAAAAATTAAATTAAATGTTAAAGAAATATATTTTGGAGGAGGATCTCCTACATATTATAAAAACGATGAGTTCAAGAAGTTAGTTGAAAAATTGAAAAGTAAATTTGATTTTAAAAATGTTGGGGATTTTACCGTTGAAATTGATCCAAGAAGAGTTGATGAAGAAAAGTTACTATTTTACAACGAATGTGGAGTAAATCGTCTTTCATTCGGTGTTCAAGAATTTGATTTAGAAGTTCAAAAAAGAATTAATAGAGTTCAACCAGTTGAACTATTCAATAATCTTTTGACAAAAAAAGTCAGAGGAACCTTTAATACTTTTAATTTTGACTTACTAGTAGGATTACCAGGTCAAACAACTGAAACTATTAATAATACTATGGATAAAGTAATAAGTTTAAAACCTCCTCAAATTCAGCCAATGCTATTAGCCTATAAGCCGTGGGTAAGAAAATATCAAATAAGGATGGTTAACGACGGACCTTTACCAGACTTTTTAGATCGTAAAGAACTTTTTAACATAGTTACAAGCAGATTAGAAAAAGCCGGATATAAAAGAGCTGGTTTTGAAACCTATGTTTTACCTGACGACCCAATAGATAAAGCCATGAAGGATAAAAAAGCTTTGTTCAATTCTCTTGGAGTAATGAAAGGTGAGGCAAATAACTTTATCGCTATAGGAAGTTCAGGCCAGGGAGTGCTTGGAGACGATTATTACTCACAAAATTATTATTCGTTAGATCTATACAAAAAAAGTTTAGATGAAGATAAGCTTCCAATTTACAGAGGCTATAAATGCAGTGATGACGATAAAATAAGAAGACATATAATGAATGATATTAGAACTTATTTTAAAATTAATTATAATGAAATTAAAAAAAAATTTAATATAAATTTTCTTGATTATTTTAAAAAAGAATTGAATTTTTTGAATGATCACACTAAAGATGGATTGGTTAAAATAGATGAAAAAGATTTATTAGTAACTGATCTAGGAGCACATTTTGCACCACAGATTGCTAATGTTTTTGATAAATTTGATCCACCAACTACTAGTTACGATCAAAGATTGAAAAAAATAAAAGAAATTCAAAAAAACCCTAGTTAATTTCTAAAATAAAAATCTAAATTTTAATTCTAAAGTGATTATAAAAACCTTTAAGGTATTATACTACTCGTTAGCATTATTTTTCTTCTTCATAAAAGAAAGAATTAAAAAATTAAAAAAGTTGAAATTTATAGAGGTAGACTTCTCTAGATTTGGAGGTTCTAGTTATTTTATTGAGGGTTTAATTTTGTTAAATAAAAATAAAAAAATTAAGGATTTCGAAAATTATTTATTTTTTTCAAGTTTTAAAACTTGTAACCAACAATTAAAAATAATGGCTCTTCGAATATTAAATGTAAGTAAATTTAATTGGTTTTTTATTTATCTTAAGAAAGCATCAATTTTTTGGAAAAAAAAAGAGGAAATTTTTCAAAGACCTAATTGGAATTTAGATTACGTTATTAAAAATGAGACTGATATTGAATATTCCTTTAGCAATTATAGGTTCACTGAAAGTGAGATCATGAAAGGAAAGAAACTTTTGCATGAATTTGGATTATCAAAAAACGATAAGTGGGTTTGTTTACATAATAGAGATGATAAATATTTAAGCTCAGAGTTTAGTAAAACAGATTTCACATATCATAATCATAGAGACTTTAAAATTGAGAATATGGCTGGAGCTGCTGAAATATTTACAAAGAATAACTTCTATGTTTTTAGGATAGGAAAAAAACAAAGTGAAAAATTTAACTTAAGTAATTCTAATGAAAAAGTAATCGACTACGCTTATAGCAAAAAAAGGTGTGATTTTTTAGATATGTATTTGCTTGGGAATTGTGAATTTTTTTTTGGAGGCGACTCAGGAACAAAAACTATTGCTTTATCTTTTTTAAAACCTTGTTACGGAGTAAATTGGTCTCCTATGTTACTATATGATGAACCTGGTTTTTTTATGAAATTCAAAAGTAAATTTCATCCCTGGCTTTTTATGTTTAAAAGAGTAAGATGTTTGAAATCAGGCAAAAAACTTTCACTTCAAGAAATTTTAAAAAATAAAACTTTGAAATCTCATAACTCCAACTTGACTGATAAAAATAATTTAATTTTTGAAGAAAATTCTAAAAAAGATATAGACAATCTTGCAAACGAGGTAATCCAGGAACGAAATGGCAAGAACATAATGTGTCAAGATGATATTAAATTACAAAATGAATTTTGGAAAATTTTTTTTAAGATTAGCGGAGAAAAAAAGGTAAATGAAAGACTTCCTAAAATAAGTCCAGCTTTTCTTCGTAATAATACAGATCTTTTGAATTGAAGAATTAACTTGAACTGTTATCAAATTTTGATAATAAAACTATTCCTTTAAAATTATGTCATTATATAGCAAAAATTTAAAAGTTTTAATGATTGAGCCTGCTATTCAAAAACCAACTTTTGATAGAGCAAAACCTAACGGTAATTTAGGACCAGCTTATATCATAGGAGCATTAAGAAAAAGTGGTATAGAGGCAGATTATCTTGATGCTACAGTGGGTCAAGAGGGAAGAGACTTGAAAAAAACTTTCTATAACTATGAGGAACTCGAGAATGGACTCATTAGAGTTGGTATGGATTTAAAAGAATATTATGAAATTTTTGCAAAATACGACATTGTTGCTACGTCATCTATATTTTCCGCACAAACAAGAATGCATTTTGAAATTGCAAAAATTGCAAAAGAGGTTTCAAGAAAAACAGGAAAAAAAATATTAACTATTTCTGGCGGGGTTAACGCAAGAGCTTTGAGAGAGCATTTTCTAACCAATGGATTTGACATAGTTGCTTTAGGGGATGGAGAAAGAACTATAGTTCAAGTAGTTGAACAATTTAGTAAAGAAAAACCAGACTTTTCAAAAGTCGAGAGAATAGCATTTAAAGAGAATGGAAAAACTATAATTACCTCAGCTGTTAAAAGAAAAGCCACTAAGTGGCTTGACGATCACGTTCCTCATCCTGCAATAGATGCTTTTCCATTGGACACATATCAAAAATTAAGTATTCCTCACGCTGGCTACATCCCTCCAGGAACAAGAATTGCACCAATAATGACTGCTCGTGGATGTCAAGATGCATGTACTTTTTGCCATATCTCAAAAGATAAACAAGAGAGAGAATTATACGGAGACATAGGATATTTAAAATTATTTTCAGAAGAGAGAGTTGCTCAGGATGTAATTAGAGCTGAAAAACTTGGGGTTACAAGATTATATTTTGAGGATGATAATTTATTTTTTAATAAAAAAAGACTTTATAAACTTGCACCTTATCTTCAAAGATCTGGCATGTCATACAGTGATGCTAATGGAGCTAACTTAAGATTTATGGTTAACAAGGAAGACGGTAAATATAAAGTCGATGAGGACTTTATTAAAATGTTATCAGGTTTCGGTTTAGATGAACTACTTTTGCCTTTCGAGACCAGAAGTAATGAAATGTTGCAGAAATATGCCACTGGTAAATATGATCCAGAAAAAATGATGCCTTACGAAATTGTTAAAACTGTTAAAAGACATAATATTGATGCAAGATCAAATTTTCTAATAGGTTTTAGAGATGAGAGTTGGGACTCGATTTTAAGTACAAAAGAATTTGCTAAAAATTTATTTAAAGAAGGTATTGATCAAGCTGGATTTGCTATACCGGTACCTTACCCAGGGACTCTTGATTTTGACTATCAAATGGAAAAGTCTGATGTCAGAAAAGACTTCAATGATAATGTCTTAAAATATACAGATTATATGCACCCGTTATTGCCTCCACTTTTTCCAACTAAAGTTTCAGGAGATCGTTTGGTTAAAGCTTGTAGAGATTTTTGGGAGGAATTAAATACCTCTGATTATGTTTCACATGCTGATAAACATCAATTATCAATAACGGGATATTAATTATGTTTCATACAGATAGTCAAAAACTCAATAAGATTATTTATTATCCAGGAAAATATTTTGATATAATTTCAAAATCTAAAGACAAAATAAAGAAATTAAAAAAAATTGTAGACAATAATAAAAAAATTATCATTTTTAAGAATGTAATAAATAAAAAGATAATTACAGAAATAGAACGAAATCGAAATACTGTTTTAAAAAACAAACCATTATTTTTCAAAACTTTTTTAGGATCAGACGATTTATATATTTTTAATCAAGAAAATAAAAAATCACATGTAAAAGGATATTTTAAAAAAATAGAACTTTATCCATGGAATAAAAAAAATATAAAAACTTACAAGTCTCTTTATAAAATAATTAGACTTAAGTGTCTTATGGATAATTTGAAATTTAATCAAAGGGGAAATATAAGATTTTTTGATAAGAAAAAATTTGTTAAATTACAACTTAACCATTATCCAGCTAAAAAAGGTTTTTTAAGAAAACACATCGATGGAATTCATAAAAAAATCATGGTTTTACATATTGGTATGAGTAAACAATTAAATAAAAAAAAAAATGGTGGTTTAGTTTTTTACTTTGAAAACGAAAAGGTAAATATCGATAAATACTTAGGACTTGGAGATGTTGCTATTTTCAACCCAATCATTCCTCATGAAGTAACTCCTTCTAATATTAAAAAAGGAAGATGGTCTTTACTAGTTAGCTCTGGATATTTTGGTAAAATAAAAGGTACTAAATTGCAATCAAAACAAATAAACTAGCCTAATGAAAAAATTAACTTTTAAAAAAATGTGGGATGAGCTTGAGAAAAAATTTCCAGTGCCTGTAAAAGCAAATAAACTGAAGATAATGGATTATAAAAAATTTGAAAAATTGGTCGAAGAGGAACAAGAGAATTTTGTAAAAGAAATTACCAATTCTTTAATGATGGGAGATCTTTATATTCTTAAAGGTGCATACTCCAAAAATTTTATGGAAAAATTAAAAGTAAATACATTTAATTATTTTCATAATAAACCATCTGAATTTTATAAAATGATAGAAGGTTGTCCTGATTTTCACAGAAAAATAGACATTGAAACTGGAAAAAAATATGCTCTGAGACTTTGTAAACACTCTTTTTACTTCTACCCTTGGAATAAAGACCCTATTGGTATTTTTGAAGATATTTACAAAAGGTGGAGAGTTATTAAAAAACTTATGGGTTTAGCACCTACTGCTTTTGAAAAAAATACTCCTAAAGACGGAGTTATAGACAGGGTGCAAGTTGTACAATATCCATCGAAAATAGGATATTTAGAACCTCACAAAGATCCTCATAAACACCAAAGATTATTTCATAGCGCTTATATGAGTAAAAGAGGTGAAGACTTTTCAGGATTAGGATTTTACTCAATAGATAAAAATAACAATATCCTTGAAATTGAAAACCACATAGACGTTGGAGATATCGGCATAGGATACGCAACAGTTTACCATGGGGTGGCACCAGTGAATTTACATAAAGAACCTAATTGGTCGGACGTTGACGATGGCAGATGGTTTTTGTCTCTATATAGCAACGAAACTGATATTCACAAAGTAAGACATACGAGTAGCGGTGTTTCGGAAAAGCTTAATTTTAATAAAGAATTAAAATCAAAGCTATACCCTCTAGAGGTAATAAAATAATAATCGTATCTGGCTTAAAAACAAATTTAAATTTTTCAAAAAAATATGAAAGTTGTTATAATTGGGATGGGTGTCCAAGGTATTAAAAGAAAAAATATTTTAAAAAAAGATTATTTGTATTCAGTAGACAAATTTAAAAAAGCTCATTTTAAAAATATAAAAGATGTTCCTTTTAAAAAATATGATACAGCGTTTATTTGTGTGCCAGATAACCAGAAATATAAGTTAGCAAATTTTTGTTTAAAAAATAATAAAAATGTTCTAATTGAAAAACCCTTAATTTTTAAAAATCTAAAATTATATGATAACTTAAAAAAGTTGGCTGAAAAAAAAAACTTAGCCTTATACACAGCCTACAATCACAGATTTGAGCCAGGTATTAAAAAAATTAAAAATTTTCTATTAAAAAAAAAAATTGGTAA
>MDTA01184892.1_pt1 | contig 11411 bp, 8 predicted proteins | sample 811151 | NCBI WGS metagenome assembly MDTA01 (sample SAMN05326648, study PRJNA326480) | marine metagenome | isolation source: seawater | place: Indian Ocean: South | collected 2010 | reverse complement strand
AGCGAAGAAGCCTCCGACGAGGCCAGCGAAGAAGCCTCCGACGAGGCCAGCGAAGAAGCCTCCGACGAGGCCAGCGAAGAATCCTCCGACGAGGCCAGCGAAGAAGAATCAGACTCTGAAATCTTTATAGATCCGGACTATCATCAGCTGTTTCCAACTGGAAAGGTAGTGAGAATAACGCCAGAGATAACCCCAAATGCAATTGGACTTTTTGAAAATAATTCCCGTCTTGCCGTGATTCAAAGTTTTCTTGAAATGGGTGACATTGAAGATGGTGTGCACATTCATCGTTTTTGGTACGATGTTAAGCTACTGGACAATGACGAAATAATCAAAGACGTGCCAGAAAATAACATAGTGGACCTTGATACGTTTTATTGGTTGAATTGGGCTTCTGGAAACAGTATGGAGGCTCTCACGCCTAGGTACAGCCCAAGCAATCCACAAGGGGGTGAAACAATACCACAAAATATCGATTACAAAATTGGCACAATGGTGATCCTGAAAGATCAGCTTGATGATTTTTATTCGGGAATTAGCGGAAAACCTGACCCCGTGACCCGTGCTCGTAAGCCGGATGACATTCCTGAAAGACTGCTGGGACGGATCGCAAGTTGCATGTTTACATACACAAATGATACACAAATTCGCGAGACCTGGTATGAAGTCAAATTAACCACCGGTGAGTTTGTGACTCTAGTGCCACACCAACTTTTCCCCCTGCGCTTGTACAAGGATTATTTCTGGAATTTTGCTCATCAGCGGGGTGCACTGCATCAACAGTTGTTCCCGATCGGAATGAAGGTTGTGATTCCAAAAGTATTGCAGACTACAGGAATTGGTCTTTTCGAATTAAACGCACGTTTGTGCTCTGTTGATGCATTTTCTTGTGGGTTTTATGACGTGCGGGTTGAAGGAATTAATGAAATTATAAGCAATGTACGTGAAAATAACATAGCGACCTGCTCTACATGGAAACAATTCGTATCAATGGATTACGACCTTAATGAATCATCAAACCCTGACAGGTACTTTGAGGTGCGACACATTTTATGGTGCATCTCGCCAAGCAATTCGCGGATGCATTTCCATGAGGGCATGGAGGTGATCGTATATCATGAAAATTTAGAATATTTTTATGAAAAAATGATATGCCTAAACCAGGAGGCTTCTTGTCCTATTTATTCGATTCCTGACGACAACAGGGGATGGGTCAGATCTATCTATCAGATCTATCCTCATAGATCCACGACGGGCTTCGATGAGTTCAGGATCGAATTGAGATCAGGAAGATACATCAGGGCCTCAGCGGACGAAATTTTTCCAGTGCGCTTGTACAAAAATTACTGGGCAAACTTCAAGAATGAGTTGATTGATGGGACTAGAGGTCCACTGAGGGACGGGTGGTGGCTGGACGAGTCTGGTTCTTCTGACGACGATATGCCCCCGTAACCCTTGCCGGACACAGAGACAGGCTGTGCAGAGAGAGACAAAGAGAATTTAGGCGATTGTTGGTAAATTCAATAAAAACAGTTACAGCGAAAGATAAACTAAACATCATCCATTGATAGTCCTGAAAAGTCAGAGCAAGCGCTCGAGCCCTCCCCTGCCGCAACAAACGCGTTGCATGCAGAAAACAGACGTGGCACTGAATTGGCCAAGTCAATCTGAGAGAGTCTGCTTCGCACATCGAGCAACATCGCGTCCATTCGGTGAAAATGGCACTTTACGTGCAAAATGGCCATGAACTCGTTGATGGCTTCGCACAGCATTTGTATTTGTTGCTGTATGGCAGGAAAACGCGATCGGTCGTTAGCCTTTTCTGCGGCTCGAATAGCATCACGGCACTTGAAGAATGTGTTTAACATATACTCATCGGCTTCGCGCAGTTCATCTAGGATGGTTCTGTTCCCGGGCAACCGCACCGCGTTTTCTGGGTTGCCCATATGGACGAGTCTGGGTTCATCAGGCAGAGTCTGTTGCAGAATTTCAGAAGGAATCTCAGACATGTACTTCGTGATCATTGGATCACTATGGAAGTAGGCAGGCTGCGTTGGCAGATCCCTATACACGTAGCTGAACCACCCTTCATCTTCCCGCTGTGTGTAGAACGGCTCAGCACCGCTGTCGCGAAAAAACTGCTCCAGAGTGTCCTCGGGGGTGCTCATTTGCTCTGACTTGGACCAGTACTTGAGATTGAGTTCGGTTAAAAAAGTCGCGGTTGACGGCAAAGGCGCAGCCTGGTTGACAAGTGGGGGAAACGTGCGCTGGACCTTGACAACACCACGTACCTCTGGAAAAACGGGGCGTTTTCTACTGGTACTGGTCTGATAACCCTGAAACACCTGCAAATGCTTGTCTTGATCATCGGAATCCTCGTCGGAATCCAGAAAAAGCTTGGGCCACATGACACGGCATTCAGCACGAAGCTCTTGCATCAAATCCAAACTGTGAGTCGTCACGACAGGCATTTTGTTTGGGACGATCTTTGTGTCTGCGTCGTCTCCGACAAAACGCACCCAGAGAAAAGAGCCCGACACACGGGAAACAACAAATTCGTAAACACAATCGACAGCGCGCTTGTTCCACAGCGCCAGGCCGAGATCCCCCGCCTTGCTGCACGACCAGTCTCTGTCAGCCATGGCCCGTAGACGCGAGAACTTGCCCTGATTCCGGCACGCGCGCGCCTCCGCCATGCCGTGGATCAAATCAAGTCAAATTGTTTTTTCCACACGTACCAAGTGATAAAGAGACTAAAAGATTAGATCAGCATATTTTTGTGTCGGTTAACTTTTGCTCTTGGGTGTAACGGCTTGACTTTATAATACTTACAAAAAAGAAAAAAATAAGCTGTAAAATTTTGATGGTGTTTGTGCTCTGATTCATATATGCCGACTGACATCCTTGTATTTGTGTTCGCCCGCAATGATAGAAATGCAGGAGATTTCCCCTGGCTCTTTCTTCGGTCACGCGACAGCCGCCGTGCAAAAGTCCATCATGCCCAAAGAAAAATTTGACAAGTTGTTCAGGACGCTTATCTCCGGTGACGTTCTCGCGTACCAACAACGAGAGTTGAAACTATACGGAAAGGTTTATAAGGTTCCAAGGCAAGAGATTTACATTGACGACGAACACAGCCTGCCGTATTCATATAGCGGAAGTAGTGTGCTTCCGAATGTGAAATGGAGCGACGAACGCGTCCCTGAAGACCTGAAGGCATTGAAGCATTCACTCGAAGGGATATTTCACCAAAGGTTTGATACTGTCCTTATTAACAAGTATGAAGACGGGAAGCATGGGGTTGATTGGCATAGCGACTCTTCCAAGATTTACTCTGAACAGGGGCGCGATAATGTTTTGATAGTTTCGATTTCCATGGGTGGCATCAGGAGGTTTGACGTGCGAGCAAACAAGAAGAAGATGGCTAAGCAAAGTGTCAAACCGTCAATGGAGGGCTTTTCTTGCTTTCTTGGACACGGAGACTTGGTTGTGATGGATGGCCAGATGCAAGACTTTTGGGATCATCGGGTGCCCAAAATGAATGTCGATTGCGGCGTGCGTGTGAACTTGACTTTCCGGACAACACTTCCGTACAGGAGCCAATCGAACAAGAAGCGTAAAACTAGAGAGTGATTTTTGATTTCAATTAAGAACACGATACCACCTTTGTTGTCATATATAAACTTAATTTCAAGATTTCAACAGCGTTATGTATGAGACTGGGGACATGGTAACCTACGATCCTTATGTTACCCCGCCAAGTTCACCACGCCACCGCGGATAACATGCATGTGTAAAGTATGCTGCGAGTAGTTCTGAAGTGCAAACGGAGCAGTTAGTTTAGACCCAAGCCCCAAGGAAACTAGGTTTAGTCGGGAGTGCTCGAGAGAGTCTGTGCGAAGCCGTTACCAATTCCCATTGTTTCCGGTTAGTAAAACTCGTGATACACGATCGCAAGTCTTCGGAGTACACGCGCGGGATCACAGTGGCGGAGTAGTCTGCGTCCTCGATGCAAACAGACTCAATGGCTTTGAGTGCTTTCATGCAGGTGGTGTTATTAAACGGATACACTTTCTCATCTTGCAGGATCCGGAGAAGAAGCAAGTGCCCACCGCGCGAAATAAACGAGTGGATGAGGGCTGGAAGCCTTTGCAGACCATACACCATGTCCAGTGCCTCGTTCAAAATGTAAGGCATGTGCCACGGCAGATTCTTGATGACCTCCCAGCCATTATTTTCGCGTGACCAGTCCAAGTGTGCATTCAACACGGCAACGACCTTGTCCTTGTTGGGAAGAAACACGATTTCGTCGCAATGCTTACACAAAAGCACCAGAGAGCAAAAGGAATTCTTCTTGGTTATCTGCTCTCCAAACTTTGACGCAAATTCACCGCAGATGGTAAAAAGAACTGTCCGCAAAAGCCAGGTCTGCAGAGTCAGGCTGTGTTCACGAAAGGCGCCAGCCGTTTGGTGCAGAGCAAAGCGAATGATCTTGGAACACAGGTAAGGCAAGCGATAATGTTTGTTAGCGCTCCTGCGTGAAAAATTCTCAGCGCGTGCACATATCGTCTGAAGAATACAAGGAAAACAGCGCGTGATGAATGTAGAATTCAAGCACGGGTATTTGAGCTTCTCCAGTATGGAGGAAATGAATGCAAAACTGCTTAGGTCCAGGTTTTCGTCCGTACTTGCGCCGCTCATAATATTGACGATAGCTTGATAGGCAGCGCACAAGCTGTCAGAAGTCAGGTCGTTTTTGTTCTTTACAATGTGACTCAGCACGTCGATCACGCGCGTCTGCGTGTGACATCTGTACTTGTTTGCCACTTGTGATGAAACAAGCACAACTGTGTTGGTAAAAACCGCGATATTCTGCTCGCGACACAAAAACCGCGTCAAGGCTTTCTTGACCTCGAACGCTGCACAAGAAAGCATCTCCAGAAAGATTTCACAGCACATTGAAACAGAATCAGCAAACGAAACCAAGTCCTCAATTAGACAAACAAGTTTCCTGCAGAATGCTTCAGAACAAATGTTTGATGCATGGTCAGGGTTCTGCGAGAGATGCACGAGGGTTTTCAAAGCCAATACCGTCCCACTGTCGTCGCTTGCATTTTGAATCACCCACTGTGAGATTTCAGTCGAGATATGCAAGAACTCGTTCCTGGAGTAGATGTGAGGTTTCTTGCGAACGATGCGGTGCAGTATTTTCAGCGCGTAATGTTGCCTGTGGGGGCTGCCATAAAAGGTTTGCAGCAGAGACACAAGAAACTTACTCATAGAGATTCGAGACACCCCTTGATATGTGATCCAAGGAATCAATCCTGGCTCGCGCGCCCAAAAAACTATTTGGTCTGCAATATTACGGCTGCACTCTCTGCCAGCTATGCACCACCAGACGCATACTTGCTTGCAGCGGCGAATGAGCTGCATGATTTGCAACACAAAATCCAGGTTCTCGTAATCCTGCATCCCAATGCACGGCATCTCAAAGACAAAACGCATGATACGTATGATGATGTCTTCGGAAAGAACGTGCTGCTGCACAGTGCTGCGAAGCCTGGCGGATGCCAAGCTGGTCCCGCGCTTCATTGCCACGCCAAAACAAAATGTGCAAAAAAACAATCAAAACGAAAATAAAAATTTTTAAAAGCAAAGTTTATTACTTTTTTTTTCAGCTCGTGCAAAGTTGGGAGTCGCAAGAGGGAATATATCAGCGTGGCTGCGTCAGCTCGGCGCAGAAAATGAAAACTGCCGACCTCATCTTCAACGGAATCAGCAAGGAATCGCTCGGAATGTGGTTTCACCGCCAGGACGATGCTCTGACAGAAGCTGGCTCGAGAAGCGGCTTTGTGCATAGGAATTCAGCGTGGGAACGAACCTGCGACGGCAAGCTTGTGGAGGGCTGCGAAGACATGGAACACGCGTTACAAAACAAGCAAACATTCTCGCAAAACGAGGTCGAAACTCTCATGCGCGGCCAGAGGCTGAGTTGCCACGAGCATCTTGCATGCGCAAACGGCGACCTATATCGCCCGATTGCCCCTGGTGTCGTGGTATCGTTTGACAAGAAACAAATCGTGCCTGGTACCGAATGGGCTCCATTGCGAAGTGTGACACCCAAACACGAGCTGCTGCAAAACGAGAACCTAACGCGGGCACTTCAGAACAAAAAAAGCTTCAGCGAGGCGGAGATTACTGATATGAACCTTTCAGAGGTCAAACCAAAGCACTATGTGCAGTGCGGGGCGCGCAGATTGCGGCCGGTCATCACAAACCCCGGGTCAAAAATGTTTGGCGTGTTTGAGACCAAAGATTTGGTGCAGGAGCTTCTTAGTCAACATCAGGGGCATTGTTTCTTCTACGAAGTGATTCTGAATCGGGACACGTGCTTGTATTTCGACCTCGAAGGAGAATTTCCGTCAGAGAAGGGCCTTACGCTTGACGAGGCTCGGGATGTTTTGCTGGGCACCGTCAAGCAAGTTTGCGGCGCCCTGAAAACTTTCTGTGAAATATGCAAGATTGACTGCAGTGACAAGATCCAGTTGCTTGAATCCAGCAGGCAGAAGCCCGACGGGAGTATGAAGGCCTCTTTTCACATGATCATCAAGTCTCTGCACTTCAAAAGTAACGTCGAAAGCGGTCTCATGGAATTTTTTGTGTACGCAATCAAACACCTTATTGGAGACACAGAAGATTACATCGACGTCGCAGTGTACACGCAGATGAGAAATTTGAGGATTCTCGGATCGGAAAAGAGGCTTCTTGGGGACCATGGGTCGGGCAAACTCAAGAAAGTGAATATCGGTGAGACGATGGAAATACAGTATGACATGGACGACAGAAGTAAAAGAGACATGACACCTGAAGATTACCAAGACAAGATGCGCATCGACCTTGAACAGTCCCTGGTTTCTAACGTTTACCCGGAATCTATCCTGGTCACAGCCGAGCATGTGTGCGCGTTTGAGCAGTATGTGGAACGTGCGCGCGTCGGGCTTCAATGGGAGAAGTGTAAGGTCGCGGCGCAGAAGGGTAATGTGAAGATAGAAAGTCAGTTTTTGAAAGACATTTTGGGTCGACGCAACCATTTGACCCGCGCAGAGCTGGATCAAGTCTGCACGGAGATTGGCGACTTTGTGTCGTCAAAGGCGAGCGTCGTCATCGGTGACGAGGGTCAACAGACAGTTTTTAGGCCAGCGGTGCACAATTCCAAGCGTTTTATGAACTCCAAGGGTGGGAAACAAAAGGTTTCAAAACGGACAGTGGTGCAAGTGGCAGCGCCATCGACAGACCTTGAGCCCGTGCTCAAAACCGCCAAGGTTGACAACGGGCAGATGCCCATGTTTGCGCAGAAAATTTTTTGCGGCGCCACGACAAGGATCAAGCCAATCACCACCGACCAGTATGACCTCTTTCACTACGCAAAGGACTGCATCGAGTTGCAAGTGTTGCGCGAAGAAAACATCAAAAAATTTTACATCGAGAACCCCGCGCGATGCCCAATCGATTGGTGCTGTATATGTGATTCTTTGATTCAGCCCGAGTGTAATCACGCGGGTTTCTTCATTTGTCTGTAGCGCGCCCACTAACACGCCAGGTGCACTGGTTGTAGGAAAGGCGAACCCCACAAAAGCAACAATTGTTTCATGTACGTCATCAAGCGCGCCTACTAACACGCTTTGCGCACGCGTCAGGTGCACTGGTTGTAGGAAAGGCGAACCACACAAAAGCAACAATTGTTTAATGTACGTCATCAAGCGCGACGACCGGGAAGAATCGGAGGTTTTCATGTTTTGTCTTGACAAACAGTGTCGCGACAGCCACGCTCAGGCGTTCAGCGGTGTTTTCTCTCCATATGGGATCTGCAATATGCAGACTGCTTCGTTTCCTTCTATTTTCACGAGGTCGGACGACAAGACATTGTTGCAAAAGTACTTTATGACCCCATTTTCATTCAAGAACATCACAGACGGGGAGCGCAGGGAGAAACTCTTGCGTATTTTGATGAAGTCGCCGACGGAAATACGGAAGCTCATGACTGGGCCGGAGTACGGACGGTCGAATCTAAACATGTATCGGGAGCTTCTGGGCAGCGACCAGTGGGTCAAAATACCCGAAGAAAAGACGGGATGTTTTCTTGGCGGAAGACAGTCCTAATCATCTATATTTACCGCGGGCGCATCACCCTCAAACTTCCGCTTGCTCGCAAAGCGCCTCTCGAATGGTTGTAGGCCGTCTCGTTCGCACGCAATGCATGTTGTTTCCGAGCATGATTTGATCTTAGAATATTCTTTCATGCAGGATAGATGCACCGGGTTTGACGTACACTTGGCGCAGAAGACTGCCATTGCAGACAAACAAGATTCGAAACAGATCTGTGCCATTTTTCATATGTCATGTGCCTTATGCTTCTGGTACAACACAATAAAATACCTGACAATCGTACGACCCGAGCTCTATCTTGTCAATGTCTTGATGTTGCTCATCATCAGACTCGTTAGTCAGATCTACCACGGTCTCTTTGCCCTTCTCGTCTTCGCGTCTGGCCATGATCTGTGTGTTGCTTCTGCTGCACGAGCGGCGGGTGTGTATAAGGATTTGACCTGGTTTGTGCATACCATTTTTTTTGGTTTTTTGAGTTCAAAAAAACAATAGTATTGGTTTATAACGTTACATCCCTCACCAGCCTGTCTCGAGGTTCGCTAGCGATTGGGCAGTGTTTGTCGACTGCATCCACCTTGTTCGGGTGTGCGCGCATTCCGCGGCGAGGGTGTGTGGGCGGATTCTGCGGCGGGCGTGCCTGTGAATTCTGCAGTGAGGGTGTGTGGGTGAGTGCGTGCGACCCATCGGCAGTGCGGGCGCGCTGTGTGTGTGGATTCTGCAGCGAGAGTGTGCGGGCGAATTCTGCGGCGGGCGTTCCTGTGAATTCTGCAGTGAGGGTGTGTGGGTGAGTGCGGGCGGCCCATCGGCAGTGCGGGGGCGCTGTGTGTGTGGATTCTGCAGCGAGTGTGTGCGGGCGTGCCTGTGAATTCTGCAGCGAGGGTGTGTGTGTGGATTCTGCGGCGAGTGTGGGCGTGCAAGTCTTTTTCTTTTACGCTCCGCGCTCACGTTCGAACCTGACAAAATACCAACCCCGCCTGCAGAGTGTCCTCATGGGCAAGGGTAAAGAAGCTGCCAATAGCGACGACGATACAAGGGATGTCGATTACCGTCCACAGCGTGCGACGCAACGATTTTCCGGCGGTGGGTCCAGTGCATCATTGCCGGTTCGCAGCAGTGCAAGACTGCGTCATGCTGCCAACATTGCCGACTTGTCCGGGCATGTGTTGGGCGTGGGAGACATTCCAAGTATCGTCGCATCAAACCTGGGTGTGAGGGTATTTGGTCAAGACAAACAACACATTCTTCCTCGCCGCCCAATGTTCATGCATGACACCTATCAGGAAAATGCTCCGCATCAATTCCGATTCCCCAACTGCGCCGTTGCGAATCGATTTCACGCCGCCATGCGTCTTGGCATGGTGAACAGAGCATGGAGACAGCGTATTTTTGGCGTTGGCGGCCTTTACAACAGGACCACGGGGTCTCCACACGACGCGAATGGCCTGTACCCAGTGGGATACATGGTGGAATCCAGCCGGCGCATGCTGCAGGCAATGACCGCGGCTGAGAACAACTGGTGTCCTTGGGACGATGAACGCATTTGCGTGATAAACAACCCTGATCACATCAATCTACAAAGCGACGCTCCGTCGGCTCGTTGGGATTTGATGCGAATGGCCAGCCGGGATATGTATCATTTACACGAAAGCATTGATTCAAGGTACAACGCACTTATCACTGAAATGGAAAAACGCATAGGCGCTGGCGATGCACTTGATGTTTACTTAGATCGGATGATGGCTGTATTTGAACGGCGCTGGCTCAATATGCGATTCATGTTGGGTGTGATTTATCTGATGGCCTTTGTATGCCAGGGTCTCTGTTTGCGGCCCCGTGACGATCAAACCAACTTAATTTTGACCATGAGAAATGTGATGGTGCGGTTCCGTGACATGGCGAATCGCAATCAGGATTACTCCTACATGTACAACACCATTTTTGAGAGGTTTTGGGTGCATCTTAGGGGGATGCAGCGTCAATTTCGTCCTTACAGTAGGAACAACCCGTATCACACATTGCACGAAATGCTTCGCGTCGTCGGCAGAACCGACGACCCCTGTTCGCACTTGGCAATGTCATTTACGGATCGCCAGCCAATTGGAACCAATCCCTTCTACATGATGCATCTGGTCGGGGACCTCATCGGATTTGCTGGACCTGGAACAGACAATCGGTTTCGTTCAGGGCGCACTAATCTGCAGACGCTGGCAGCCCAAACGCCTTTGCTTTCGGGTGCACCAATCGTGTACGCGACAGGACAACCACTTCTGCACCACATGATTCCTGGACAACAACCCAGAGGTTCGCTTGCTGCAAACCCATCCTGGACCGTGACAAGTTCGTCACGGCAATGGGCTACCAGCGTCGAAGTGGCCTTTGCGTGGGCCCTGCAACGCGCCATGGGCGACCGGGGTGTGGTACCCGTTCACATGTGGGTGTCTAATGTGGGTCGCCATCCCGGGGAGAACATATGGAATGTTTTTGTGAACAGGTGGCGGGGGTGGGGACAAACAAGCACGGGCGGCCCTGTTGGCATAGATGAAGGAGAAGCGCAGGATTCTGTATGAGGATTTGAATCATTTTTCACAGATAAATGTATGCATGTATGTGCGCGTGCACCCTGCATGAAACTCGTCCGAACCGTACGCCGTGCGTGCGCGATGCAAGCCACAAAAAAACAAGACAGCTGAAACGGCAATAGAAATCATTTGCGTCTTTCAAAGTGCGGGGCTGCAGTCTTCAAATTAAAGCCCGGGACTGCTGATAGTATTCGACACCTTTTGCATGTCGTTACACCCACCTTCAGTCCTGATCATCACTTTGCGTTTTGAACATGTCCACAAACGCCATGATAGACTTGAACTTGATCAAGACTCTGCATTTCTCCGCCGCCTCTTTGCTCATGCTAATCATAGCAAGCAAAACACGACTCACACGTTGCGCTTCCGACGCCTTGCGAGCAACCTGCAAACTCTTTCGAAAATACGTCAATGCGTGATTGGCGTCATAGAGCTCCATGCAATACATACCGCCCGAGTGGTAGGCTTTCACTGCTCCGACAATGTCGTCAAGGGCCTCCCACTGCTCACCCTCCCTGTTGCGCATTTCGCATGCCTCCAGACAAAGCTTGAGCTTCTCTGCGTGTTTTCCCTTTTCCCCGGCAGCGTGTGCCTCTAAAAAGGTCAGCAGCGCTTTCTGCCCCAACTTGAGCAGTTTGCCGTCTTTGTCATGCGGCAGTGGCCTTT
>MDTA01103847.1_pt1 | contig 11411 bp, 5 predicted proteins | sample 811151 | NCBI WGS metagenome assembly MDTA01 (sample SAMN05326648, study PRJNA326480) | marine metagenome | isolation source: seawater | place: Indian Ocean: South | collected 2010 | reverse complement strand
CGTCTCCTTGCGTTGCGCGATGAGCTGCGCCTCCGCGAGCGCGTGCGCCTGATGCAAGCGCTTGAGGTTCTCCGAGAGCACGTCAATGAGCACGTCCTGATCCATCTTCTCCTTCTCCAGCCGCGTGGCCGATTCCTCGGCGGCGTAGGTGGCTGTTCGCGTGGTCGCAATCTCGCCCTTCATCTGCTCGTTGTACGCCTCCACCTGTCGCAGGGTGGCGTTGAGGTCGTCGAGCTCCTTCTGGTGCGAATCGTGGGCGCGCCGCTGCTCCTTGGCGTCGAGCGCTCGGGCCTCGAGCCACTCCTGGAGCTGCCTGAGGTCCGATTCCGCCTGGGATCTGGCGCGCGCGGTGGCGGCCTGGTCCTCGACGGTCCGGTCGAGCTGCTGCTGGAGCTTGCCGAGGTTCTGCTGGACGCCGTAGAGCTCCACGCCGACGGCCTCGCGCCTCTTCTTCTCTTTCTGCGCGGGATGGCGGGGAGAGCCGGGGGGGTCAGGCGCGGGGGTCCAAATCGGGACGGACGGGACGAATGAGCGGGATTCGGCAGACGCGGGGGAACGCGGGCGAGGGCGCACGTTGAGCTCGGCTTCCTTCTCGCGTATCCGCTCCTCCACGTCCCTCTTGCGGTCCTCGAGCTGCTTGCGGAGGGCGGCCTGGGCGCGCGCGAGCAGCGGATGGTCGGGGTCCATCCCGCCCCCCGCCAGGTCCACGCCGTCCTCATCGTAGCCCGTCATTGGCTGACCGCCGGGAATGGGCGGACCCCCCAAGTCTCCGCTCGGGCCGACGAGCGGATCGTCGTCGCCGGAGCCCATCTCCGGGCGGCCGTCGGTGCTCGGCGATACCGGAGGCGAGCCCTCGCTCATGGTCTGTCGCTCTCTCTCGCTGGCTCGGCTGCGCCGCGAGCTGTGGCGTCGAGGGGCTGGGATGCGCACTCCGTGCTCGTCCAAACGGGTCGATCCCTCGCGCATCCAAAACGGGAGTCGACCAATTCCGGCCCGAATTTCGACCCTCTCGCGGCGCGAGGGGCCGTTCGCACAACCCGGGTCGCGACGCTCCCTTCGTGCGCGCGCGAGGGGCAATCGCTTCAGCGAGGGAGCGGGGATCGTCCACGCGCCGAACCCGATCCACCCGTCATGGCGGCGAAAGAGGAGGAGCTCGACGAGGAGCAGCTCCTCGCCCGGGAGGAAGCCATGAAAGCTGAGGAGGCCTTGATGGCTGACCTGCGACGCAAGGCCGCGGAGATGGACGCGACGCGGATGCGCGAGCAGCAGCTCTCGAAGGTGAGCCGCCGCAGGGTCCAGCACCACTGGCTCAAGATCATGCGCCAGGTCAAAGCGGAAGAGCTGCTCAGAGACGTCGAGGTGCTGTCGCAGGCGCACGATCACCTCTGCGACCGGAAGGATGCGGAGATCGAGCGGCTGGCGCGCGAGCTCGACATCGCCGAGGAGCAGCACCGCGCCTCCCTCCGCTCGCACACCGCGCAGTTGGACGCCCTCGCCGACCTCCAGCACAGACTGGTCCGCCACCTGGACGACGAGTTCCGCCGCAACCTCCGATCGTTGACGCGAGAGTTCCAAAACGAGCGCGACGGCGTCGACGAGACGCACCGAAGGAGGCGCGACGAGATGCTCGAGCTCATCGACGCCATGGAACGCTCGCACGCGGATGCGAACGCGCGCGCGCAGAACGACTTCGAGACGGCCCGCGAGGAGATCAAGAACAGGAACGGCGAGGAGTACAACGCGCTCCGGCTGACGCTGGAGCAATCCATCGACGCGCTGGAGAAGGCGCTTCACGACGCGCACGTCGAGTACGTCGACGAGACGGGTTCGAGGTCCGAATCGTTTAAAGAGCTCACCGCTAAGGACGCCGACGCCGCGGCCGTGATGGCGAAGCGATCGCGACGCATCGAGCGCATGCAGGCGCAGCTGGCGCACTGGAGAAAACAGCGCAAGGCGACGGAGGCGGAGTGGTCGACGCGAAACGAGACGTTACGAGAGGAGAAGGAGTCGATGCAGCGGCACTACCGCGAGCTGACGAAGAAGATGAAGGAGTCGAGGGCGACGGAACGTTCGAGGTTACGAGGGCTCGTGGAGGCGTCCGCGGAGGCTTCCAAGGCGGTGGACGCGAAGATTGCGAGGGCGGAGAAGATCTTGAAACTCGCCGAGATGGCGCGGAAACTGGAGACGGAGGAGGAGAAGATCGACCCGTTCAACGTCAGCGGACGCCCGTACGCGGACGCCTCGGCGGACGCGTTCCAGACGCCGACGCAGCGCGCGTTGGCGGAGGCGTACGCGAGGTGCGAGGCGGCGCAGGGCATGGCGGACATCGAGGCCGAGGCGAAGGCGTTTGCGGCGGCGGAGGTTGAAAAATGCGCGGAGGAGTTTGAACGAACCCACCCCGGTCTGCTCGCCGCCGCCGCCGCGGAGCGCGCGGAGAAGGACGCGAACGAGGGCGTCGCCGGGACGTTCGAGCACGGTCCGGGTTCGCTGTCGTCGTGGGGTTCGCTTCCCGCGTTTCCGAACGAGCCCGTGGACGAGTACGAGTACATGAACAGGTTTTTCGACAGGTACAACAAGGTGTTCCTGGACACCCGCGCGGTGGACGCCGAACGCGAGAGGCTCGCCGAGGAGAACGCCGACCTGCGCGATGTTCTGAAGCGGTACCTGGACGGCGTCAGCGTCAACGACGAGATCGTGAGAGAATCTTTGCCGGGCGGCCAGGGCAACACGTTGATGGTGGTGAACGAGCGCACCGAGGTGCTGCGGAGGCAGAAGGCTCGGCTGGAGCGCGAGCGCGCGGCGGAGCGGGAGATGGCGGCGCTGCGTATGCAGGACACCGCGAGGTTGGAGGTGACCGGGCGAAGCGACGTTCAGGAGGAGGGGGCGCGGGAGGTTGAGGTGATGGTTCGGTCCTACTGACGACGGGCCGTTAAAGTCTATTACCTTCGTATAATATTAATCAATTTCCGCCATCCGCCATCCTCCGAAAACTCATCGGCCCACCTGACCGGTGATGAGCGCCTTCCACCTGAACATGTTCGCGCTCTTGATGGCCGGGGCCTTGCGGTCCACCCACCGCTCGCGTCGCCGCCTCACCGCCTTCTCCACCCCAGGCTCCACGAACGCCGCCTCCTTCACCCGAAGCCAAAGAGATTCGCCCTCCCTCGCGACGAGCAACCCGCACGCCTCGCACTTCTCCGCCGCCACAACCGCCGACTCCTCGAACAGCACCTCCGCCGCCACGGCGTCCATCGGCAGCGGAGACTTGTTCATCACGCAGTTGATCGTCTCCAGCGCCTTGTACCGCGCCGCGTCGAAGTACTTGTGCAGCAGACACGCCTGGAGGTACGAGCACCGCTTGCTTCGAACCAGCGCGAAAAAAGCGGGCGCGTTTCCGGAGACGTACGCTCGCCTCGCGTCCAGGGCGAACTGCACCTCGGTCGAGCGCTGCACGCGACTCGGGGCGGCGCGTAACACGGAGAGGAACGTGGACGCGGAGTTGCGGAACGGCCCGTGATCGTCCATGCGCAGCAGCAGCGAGTAGCACGTCATCTCGGCCCTGTTCGGGAAGGGCTCGGGAGAATTTTCGTCGCCGTTTTTTTCGTCCTCCGCGTACACGGCGGATAGGGTCGTGAGCGTCTTGCCGAGCTGCTCTATGTGCAGGTGGCTGTTGTGGCCGTCCGGCTCGTGGATCGTGGCGACGTTCTCGCAGAGCAGGTACTCCGCCGCGATGGCGAACCGCGCCATCTCCTCCAGCCTAGCCGCGGCCCATCCCCCCGCCGTCAACCCCTGGAGCCCCATGTCCTGTCGCACCGACCGCAGGCGGTCCCACAGAAAGTTGGACCGCCTGAGCAGCGAAACCTCCCCGTCCGGGTAGTCGCACCGTCCGCCCAGCAGCCCGTACAGGTGCGCGCACGTCTTGTCCAGCGCCGCGACGGTTCGTATCGACGACGGCGGAGGGTTATCCACGACGCGGGTGAACTTCTTGACGCACAGCTGTGCGCTCGACGAATACGGCGACGCCGGGTCGACCCTCTCGAAGAGCTCGATCTCGCCGTTGCGCTCGCGGTCCACGCGCTCGGCGTCGGGGCACATAGACTCGCACGTTCCCACCAACGCGTGACCCGCGCGACGCCGGGTGTCCTCGTGGACGGCGTCGGAGGCTCCGCGTTCTTCATCTCCGCGATCGCCATCGGGTTTGGCCTTGGACGGGGCCGGGGTTGGAGGGCCGAGGCGGGACTTGAGCGACGCCGCGTTGCTCGCGGCGTGTTCCGCGCGAGTGGACGCATCGTTCGCGAACCTCGCCGCGCGCTCCGCCATCTTAGCCGCGCGCGTCGCGGGGTCCTCGTCGTCGTCCGCCTTGGGCGCGGGCGGTGGCGGAGGAGATGGTCGTCGTCGTCGCTGCTGCTGCTGCTGCTGTTGCTCATGCTGCTCCCGATGCTCGCGCTGTTCCCGCTGCTGCCGCGGGGGATGGGAAGGCGCGGGCGGAGGCGCATCCCGTCGATGCGTCTCGCGTGTGGGCGTCTCGCCTCGCCCGCTCCTCCCCTTGCCCTCTATGCGCGCGAGCTCCGCGTCCAGCGCGGACCACTCATCGAAGGGAGCGTCTGGGCGCTCAGCGCGCTCGTCGCCCCCTTCGTTCGTCCGCGCGCCTCCTCCTCCTCCTCCGCCGCCGCCGCCGCGCCGCCGCCGCCCCCCGCCATTCCCGCCCTTCCCGCCCTTCCTCTCCAACCTCGCCACCTCCTCGTCAAGGAAGCTCCAGTCGTCGCCGCCCATGGCGCCCCGCGAGCCTTGCGTTTGAATACTCGGATGAACCCGCAGGCAGTCCAGCAGGCGGGTGCCGAGCACACGCGAAAAAGCACACGTCGTTCCCACGTCAACTCTATCTGATGGCTGAGGTTTCCCTCGGCGCGACCAATGGAGACGGCGCGCGGGGGCGAGGCGTCGTCGTCCGACGCCGCCGCGGGCGGCGGCATGAAGCGCAGTCCGACCTGGCTCGAGGTATCCAACCTCAAGCTCGCCGCCGACATCAAGCGAAGGGACGACTTCGAGACCGCAATCGAGTGGGACTACCTCACGTCACCGTCGCTGGAGTGCGGACTGACGCACCTCGACCTGGAGCATCTGCGGGAGGTGGCGGTGCGCAAGGGATGCGGCGACGACGAGATCCGACGGTTCGCGTGGCCTCTCGTGCTGGGGATCGGGCTGGAGCCCGGTGAGCGGGGAGATCCGGACGAGTACGTCGATCGCGCGGCGTTCGCAGAGGCGGCGCGCGCGCTCCTGGACGGGGGCGGCAAAGGCAACTCGACGGACGGCGGGGGGGAGAATTCGGACGACAGCGCCATGAGCCCGCCCGGGCGGCAGCCCAACGACGCCGCCACGATCGAGGCGGACGTCCAGCGATCTCTGTGGGCGTTCACCGAGGGATGGAGCGAGTCCCGTAGGCGCACCCTGCGAGATTCCCTGCGCCGAGTCATCGCCGGCTCGGTCCACGCGCAGCATCGCGCCAATCCCGGCTGCGTCAATTACCTGCAGGGCTTTCACTCCATCGCCGGCGTCATGCTCGTGGTGCTCAAAGACGAGGGCCTGGCCGCGGCCGCGATGGAGAGGCTCGCGCTGTACCACCTTCGGGACAGCACCAGGTCCTCGCCGGTCAACCTCCTGGACGCCATGGAGCTGGTCTCCCCCCTGCTGCGCAGAGCCGACCCAACGCTGCACGACGCCGTCTTTCGCAAGCACAACGTCCCGACGCACTTCAGCATCGAGTGGCTGATGACGTGGCACATCCACAGCGATCTGGACGTGTCCAACCGACCCGAAGGCGTCCCCGGGTACGACAGCCACGGGCCCGTCGGGGGCGCGAGACGAAACGCCGCGAGGTTAGCCCGCGCCACGAGGCTGATCGACGCGTTTCTGCTCTCGCACCCGCTGTTCAGCGTCTACGTGGGAGTGGCGGAGATGTGCAGGATCAAGGACGGGCTGATGGCGGTGGAGCACGACTGGGAGATGTTCCAGCGGCTCAAGAAGCTGCGCATCGCGACGGACGAGGCGCGGGAGTTGGAGCTGGAGCAGGCGGTGGTGATGGAGGGGATGGACGGAGGCCGGGTCGGCGAGACGACGCCGGGGTCGGAGAAGAAGAAGAAGAAGAAGGCGTGGTGGCGACGACGGCCGAAGATGAAGAAGAAGGGCGTCGCCGTTCCCTCCGGAGGCGCGCCGGGAGGGAGCGGCGGGGAGTCGGACGTGTCGCTGAAGAACCGCGCGGGTGCGATTGAGCCGGCAAGCTCGGTCTCGTCCCCTCTCGGCGCGGCAAAGCCGCCCAAGTCACCGTCGCCGCCGCTCCCGCCGCGTCACGTGCGCACCGTCTCCGTCGAGAGCAACGTCTCGCGCGGGTCGGACCTGACCGGCGGATACACCACCGACGAGGATCGCGACGGGGATCGAACCCCCGACCTCGGGTTCTCCCCGCACGCGTTTGACCGACCGTCTTCCGTCGCGGAGACCATCGGCGAGGCTGAGGGACCGGACGCGATGCACGACGGCGACTGGGTCGAGCTCGCGAGGCTCGACGACTTACTCCGATCGGCGCAGGATTTGTTCGACGCGCACCCGCCGACGTGTCTGTACGAGGACGTCGGGCTCATACCCCCGTCGGGTAGCGCGTGTACCATGTACCCGTATCCTTGGTGGTTTCACGGTTTTCACCTCGAAGCCGTCGCGCCGGCGGCGATGAACGCGCTGGACGAGAAGGAGAAGAAACGGGACAAGGACGCCAAGAGGGACGGACAAACGCGGAGCGGCGGCCGCGTGCGCGTGGACAGGTCGTGGAGGGACGAGCTCGCGCACGAGAGGCGAGGGGACATGGCGCGATCGCCGCTGCCGGCGGATATCGCGCGGGGACCGCCGCCGATGACGGACGACTCCATCGCGATCCGGTCCGCCACGTCAGCAGCCGCGCCGCGTCACCGTCGCGTCTACGCGGGGGACCGGCGGTGGGATAAGGCCCCGCCCGGTCTCCCCGAACGGATCCGAAACTTCATCGCCGAGGGCTCGTCCACGCGAGTGGCGGCGGCGGTGGTGTTCCTCGCCGTCGTGTGCGACTTGTACTCGACGCTGTACGTGAGCGACACGTGCGGGACGAGCCTCGCCGCCGCCGCGCCCATCAACGGCGGCGTCTGCGTGGCGCGCGCGTATGAGACCATGCGAACGTACGTCTTCTTCGCCAGGTGCTACCACTGGACCGCGTGGTTCCTCGACCTGTTCACGGATCCCATCTTTGGACAGCTGTACGCGTTTGTCTTGCGAGTGGCGGCGGCGAGGGTGGCGTGGGCGAGCGAGCTCGTTCCCGTGCCGGGCGGCGCGAGGCGAGTGGTCCAGGCGCTCACGTCGGGGGCGCACGCCCTCGGACCGAGGCCCGTCGCGCTGTAGGATCGGACGAGATTCGTGGCGAGATTCATGAATACGATATCAAACCCCGCCTTCAAAGCAGCTGACCCTTCAAAGCGTTGAAGCTATCTTCGTGTTAAAAAAACGCGGCTAGGCACGTACATCGCCAAATCACAAGTACTGGGTGATGAGCTTGTTGCGAGAGATGACCTGGTTCGCCAACGTCCCGGCCATCACCTTGTGCAGACGCATCGCCAGCGCGGGGCTCTCTCGCTCCAATCGTTCCATCGTCTCCTCGTCCAGCACGTACCCGGTCCCGCCCTTCTCCACCACGATCCGACCGAACCTCACCTGCCCGACCCCGCCCCTGCGGTAGAAACCCACCGCGCCGATGAAATCCCTCGTCACGGACATGCCAAAACCGCGGCTCGTGGGCGCCTCCTCGCCCGCGGCGTTGAGGGCGTCGTCATCGAGGTCGACCGAGCCCGAGGACCCCTCGTCGACCGAGGACGACCCGCCGTCGTCGTCGTCGCCGTCGTCCGAGGACCTGAGAACCGCAGAGGAGAGCCCGCCGATGGCGCCGCCGATCCCGGCGCCGCCCGCCGCCGCCGCCGCCGCGTTGATGGCGGTGGACGCGGCCGTGGCGGCGTTGGCGGCGGAGGCCGCGACGCCGGGGCCGGCGGCGGCGGCGGTCTGCGCCACGGATCCGGCGAGCTGGGTCGCCTCCGCAGCCGCGCCAGCGGCGGCGACGACGGTGCCGGGGTCGACTCCGGTCATGGCGGCGCCCGCGGCGGACGCCGCCGCCGCCGCCGCCGTCGCGGTCTTGGCGGCGGTCGACATGTTCACCGCGGTGGCCGCCGCCGACGCGAGTAACCCGCCGGCTCCCGCGGCGGCGCCGGTCTTCACGGCGACGTCCTTCACCCGATTCTCTCCGCCCCCCGCGCCCGCGTCGTCGTCGTTGAGGGACTCGTCCCCCGAACCCCCGAACCCGACGCGGTCCACGTCGTCGAGGGACTCGTCCACCGTGTTGATCAGCTCGCTCATCTTTCCGCGCGCCATGTCGACCCGCAGGGTGGCGTCCTCCACCCAAAATATCCGATCGGCGATTTCCCCGCGTTCGCACACGACGTCTCCGGCGCGGAACTTCACGGGCCTCCACGCGTCCCTGAACGTCGTCTCCAGCGAGGGATCCCCGCCGCAAACGGCGTTGGCCATCCCCTGGAACGACGTCCACGACGTGCCCGACCCCTCGTCGGCGTCCGTGTCGAAGAGCGCGTCGTCGAACGAGCTCGCGCCGCGGACCCCGAAGCGACCGGATGCGTCCTTTACATCCGGGCTCGTCTCCGGGTTATCCGTCGAAGCTCCGGCGCCGCCGCCCGCCCTACGACCCCAGTCGCTCAGTTCCTCCTTCCGCGCGATCATGGAGTTCTCCACGAACCGCAGCGCGGCGTCCAGGTCCCGCGCCTGCACGACGCCGCCCGTCTCGCACGTCGCCAGCACCTCGCCGCGGTACCGCCCGTCCACCTCGTCGTACAGGTCCCCGAGCCGCGGCACCCGGAAGATCTGCTTGCTCTGCTCCAACGCGTCGACGCGATCGACGAAGGCGAACGTGGGTCGATCCTCGCCGAACAGCGTGATCCCGACCACCCTGCGAAGCTCCTGCCGGTCCACGTCGGAGAGCACGAGCGCGATCTTCTCCCTCGCACAAAACCGGCGAAGCTTCTCAAAGACGGAAATCGCCGAGCCGTCCACGCCGACGACGTTGAGAAAGTCGAGGACGACGTACGTCAGCGGCGCGCCGTCCGCCTTGGTCCGCTCGTGCCGCGCCCGAATCTCCTCCAGCAATCGGTACGCCGTGGCGAAGAAGAGGTACCCCTGGAGCTTGGCGCCGTACACGCCGCCGCCCAGCCGCACGATGACCTCAACCTCGGCCCTCGTCCTCGCCGCCGAGCTGCGGATGCCGCCGCGGCCGCCCACCCGCAGCCTGGCCCGCACGATCGGCACCCTCGAGTAGTCGCTGACGAAAACCGCCGCGGCGCCCAAGATGCCGGCGACGACGCCCGCCAGGTACCCCTGCGACGCGACGGTCACCACGATGAGAACGACGACGGCGTATTCGCCCCTGGGCAGGTTCTCGTAGCCCTCCACGATCCACTCGTACAAAAAGGATAAACCGATGAACAGCAGCAGCCCGCCGACTAAGAACGTGGGGACGTACGCCAACGGCGCGGGGCCGACGACGAGCGCGGCTCCGTACGCGGCGGCGCACACGAGGCCGGGTAGCCTCGATCGAGAACCCATGCTGTGCGCAATCTGCGTCGCGGATAACGAGTGATACGAGATGAGCCCGCCGCCCAGACCCCCCAACACGTTGGCGACGCCCGCCGCCTTGAGCTCCTTGTTGGCGTCCCCTTCCCGAGACGTGCTCACCTCCACCGCCGAGGTTATCAGCAGCAGACCGAGCGTGGACAGCCCGAACGTCGTCAGCATCCGCGGGAACTGATCTACAACCACGTCCCATCGAACCTTCGCCAACGCGTCGGCGTCAAACGCGAACGGCACGTACCCGGCGTCCGCGAGATCGAACGGACCCAGCAGCAAACCCTCGCGGAGGGCGTCGTCCGGGGACATCCCGAGCGCGAACTCGAGCGCCCCGAAGTACGCGAGGCATCCGCCGAGGAGGAAGCTGGGCACCACCCAGAATTTCCCGATGAGTCGGTTGCCGACGGCGATGGCCGCGCCCGTCGCAGCTCCGGGGAGCACCACCGTGAACAGCTGCGGGGAGTTCGCCGCCGCCAGCACGTTCGCGGGTTCGAACGCGGTGCCGGTCAGCACCTTGAACGCCCCCGCGGTGAGGACCCAGCCCGTGCCGGCGAGGAACCCGCCCGACACGGGCGACGGCAGCAGTCGCACGATGTTTCCCAGCTTGGCGGCGCCGAGCGCGGACATGACGACGCCGGTGCCCATCGACGTGAGCGCGATGGCGGCCTCGACCGTGGGGAGCTTCTCGGACTCGTCGATGCCTTCCGTGGCGTAGATGGCCGCGGCCATGATGGCGAATATGGCGGACGGGCCGTCTTGGACCTCGGCGATGGCGGGGAGGGTGGATCTCGCGGCGACGACGCACGCGCCCGCGAGTCCGCTGAACATGATGAAGCCGGTGCCGGCGGCGATGGCGCCCTCGGGGGCGTCCGGCCCGGAGAAGACGAGCGTGGCGAACGAGACGGCGAAGACCAGGCCGCCGAAAGCGACGGTCGCGCCGATGCCGAGCGCCTGCGCGGCGTCGCCGAGCGCGGGGGGCATGAACGGCAGCGAGGTATCGTCCTGCTGCTGGACGGGTTTCGTGTTCGACGAGGGTTCTCCGACCGCGCGGGGCGGGCGAACGATGCGAGCCCTCACCTTGCGCGACCGCGACGAGGGCGCCGCGATACACGCGACGCCGACGCCGACGCGCTTCTCGCCGGATCCATCGCCGCGCCCGGAGTCGCGGTCGGAGGCGGCGGCGATCTCCCTCCCCGCTCCGCGCGACCTCTCCGACCCTCGTCGGTTCCCCGGAGGTGCCGAAAGCGATGCGCGCGCGATGCCTCCCCTCTTCGGCCGACGACCGATCGCGCCGGTGGATGCGATCCTCGCGCGGGGAGGCGCGCGGGGAGGCGCCGCGACGCCCCGCGCACTCGCGAGGCTCGGCGCCGTCGACATCACGCGCGCGTGCCAACTGGCGCTCGTTCAAAAAAGGTGCTCGAACACGTTTTGGCCAACGGCGGGACGTTATTTCGGGCGAGCCACTTCGCGGGGCGCGCGGGCTGTGGGTGGGAGATGACGACGGAATGGCGGCCCGACATCGACCGGCTCCTCGCGAGCGTCGCCGAGATGGAGGGCGCGGATGCCGTGAAGGCTGAGGTCGAGGCGGATGATTGCGATGGGGCGAACCAGGGCACGAAGCGGAAGAGAGCCCCTTACACGAAGGGGCCGTGCGAGCACGGGGTGAAGCCTCGGTCGCGATGCAAGGTGTGCAGCGCTTGTCCGCACGG
>MDTA01146440.1_pt1 | contig 11412 bp, 12 predicted proteins | sample 811151 | NCBI WGS metagenome assembly MDTA01 (sample SAMN05326648, study PRJNA326480) | marine metagenome | isolation source: seawater | place: Indian Ocean: South | collected 2010 | reverse complement strand
GATATTGAAAGAGAAAGAGGAATCACGATTAAAGCTCAAGCTGTTTCCCTTAACTATAAAAAAAATGGAGATGAATATCTTCTTAATTTTATTGACACTCCTGGACATGTAGATTTTTCATATGAAGTTTCAAGATCATTATCAGCATGTGAGGGTGCCTTATTAGTAGTTGATGGTTCTCAGGGAGTAGAAGCGCAAACTTTGGCAAATTGTTATACAGCTGTTGAGGAGGGGCTAGAGGTTTTGCCAGTAATTAATAAAATTGATTTACCACAGTCCGAGCCAGAAAGAGTTAAGCTAGAAATTGAAGAGATGGTAGGTATTAATGCAACTGATGCTCCACTAGTAAGCGCAAAAACAGGAGAAGGCATTGAGAATCTTTTAGATCAATTAGTTTCAAATATTCCGAGTCCTAAAGGAGACCCCGGCCTAAGTCTTCAAGCTTTGATTATAGATTCATGGTTTGATTCATATTTAGGAGTGGTCTCACTAATTAGAATTAAAAATGGAAGAATTAAAGCTGGACAAAAGTTCCAAATTCACTCAACTGGTCAAACTCATGTAGTGGATGATATTGGAATCTTTTCTCCAAAAAAAGTCTCAAAAAACGAATTATCTGCTGGTGAGGTTGGATATTTGGTTGCAGGCATTAAGGATATAAAAGGTGCACCTGTTGGAGATACTGTTATTGAATCAAATGATGAATCGACTGAGGCGCTTTCTGGTTTTAAGAAAGTTAATCCAAAGGTGTTTGCATCAATATTTACTCTTAATTCTGATGACTATGAGAAATTTAGGGATGCTTTGTCAAAACTTGTACTTAATGATTCATCATTAATTTATGAGCCAGAAGTTTCAGATGCTTTAGGTTTTGGTTTTAGATGTGGATTTTTAGGAACATTACACATGGAAGTTGTAAGAGAAAGACTAGAAAGAGAATATGATTTAGATTTAATTTCTACTGCGCCGTCAGTAGAATATGAGGTTCTAAAAACTGACGGAACAATATTAAAGTGTGATAACCCATCGCAACTACCACAGCCGAATGAAATTGATGAAATTCGTGAACCTATTGTTAATACAACAATAATTTCTCCAAATGAATATATTGGAAATATTATCACCTTATGCACAACAAAAAGAGGAGTTCAAAAAGATATGAAATATTTTGGCAATCAGGTCTCAATAGTATTTGAGATGCCATTATCCTCAGTAATTATTGATTTCTTTGATCAAATCAAATCATCAACTAAGGGTTTTGCATCTATTGAATATTCTTTAATAGGATTCCAAAAATCAGATCTAACAAAAATAGATGTTCTTATAAATAATAATAAGATTGATGCTTTATCTATGATTGTACATAAATCATTTTCCACGTCTAAAGCAAGGGAGATTGCAAAAAATCTTCAAAAATTAATACCAAGACAAATGTTTGATGTTCCTATTCAAGTAGCACTTGGTGCTAAAATTATTTCTAGAGAAACTGTGAAAGCATATAGAAAGAATGTCACCGCAAAACTATACGGCGGTGATGTGACAAGAAAAATGAAATTGTTAGAAAAACAGAAACAAGGCAAAAAGAAGATGAAACAGCTTGGTAAGGTTTCCATTCCTCAAGATGCCTTTTTAAATTATTTTAGTTCAGAGGAATAATATGTTTACAGACCCATTGTTTATGATTGGAATTGCTGGCATGACAGTATGTTTAATTACATGGATTAGGCATAGTATTGGCAAAGAAACAACTGAACCTTTTGTAGTAAAGCATTTATCAAGCATTAGCTTTATCTCCGGAATTGCTGTGCTAATAAGTATATTTATTAATTCAGGGGATCTAGGAATAGTTTTGCTGGCTGGTCTTATAATTTCATTTATAGTATTGATCGCAGGCTATTATTTAAATAATAGTGAAATCATAGCAAGTTCAAGGGGTTACTTGATTCCTATCTTGATAATTTTTATTTTAAGAACTTTTTTATATGAGCCTTATCAAATTCCATCAGGCTCGATGGAGCCTCAACTAAAGAAAGGAGATTTCTTGCTAGTAAATAAATTTGCATATGGCATTAAAGTTAACAGGGTGGGTATACCCAAAATGTTTAGAAATGAGCCTGAATATGGCGATCCTGTTGTAATAATACCCCCACATAATCCAGTTCCATATATTAAGCGATTAATCGGAAAACCTGGTGATGAAATATGGATTGTCGATAAGAAGGTATATATAAATGGAGTAGCTTTGGAAAGGGTTAAATTTGATACAGAAAATATAATTTTAAAACAACGAGTCAAATATGGTCCAGATGGAGATATTGTAATAAAAGACATAGATGCTATTGGTGATTTATATGTTGAAACAATTGGAGACAAAGAATATAAGATTAGAATTACACGCGGCAGGAACGAACAACGTAGACGAGTATGGACTGTTCCTGAAGGTCATTATTTTGTAATGGGAGATAACCGGGATAATTCGAATGATAGTACTAAATGGGATTTTGCATTTGTTCCAAGAGAAAACTTTTTTGGTAGGGCTGATTATTTGTGGATGACTTGGGAATGCTGGACTTGCATGCCATCTTTCAAAAAAGCAGGAAAGATTAATTGATGTCTCTTAAAAGCCTTGAAACAAAGCTAGGATATACTTTTAAAAGTTTAAAACTTCTTGAATTAGCTTTAATACATAAGAGTTCGAACAATACAACAAATAATGAAAGGCTAGAATTTCTAGGAGATGCTGTCTTAAATGCAATCATCTCACAATATCTTTTTTTAAAGTTTCCAGAAGAAAAAGAAGGCATGCTAACGCGTATGCGCTCTCATTTAGTAAAAGGTGAAACATTAACCAAAAAGGCTAATGAATTAGATCTTATAAGCTATATAAAACTTTCTAAAGGTACAGCAAACCTTTCAGAGTATAGAAAACATTCAATACTGGAAGGGACAGTTGAATCAATTATTGGTGCAGTTTTTCTTGATAGTAGCTGGGAACAGGCGAATTTATTTATCTTGAATCTTTTTGATTATGAAATTTCAGAAATTCGAATTGATCAAGAATTTAGAGATTCAAAAACAGAATTACAAGAATTACTTCAAGGAAATAAACTCAAACCCCCTAAATATATAACGACCAAATCAAGGGATGGTTTTAATTCTCATATGGAGTTAGATAATAAGAAATTTTCAGCTTCTGCTAATTCAAAGAGACAAGCAGAAATATCTGTAGCAGCTCAAGCACTCAAGCATATAAAACTAAGAAATGGATAAACAATACTGCGGCTATATTTCAATTATAGGAAAGCCTAATGTAGGAAAATCTACAATTATTAATGCGATACTTAAGAAGAAGATATCAATAACTTCAAGAAAGTCTCAAACGACAAGAAATAACATTCTTGGAATTAAAACTATCAAAGATAAACAAATGATCTTCATAGATACCCCAGGAATGCATATGAAATCTCAAAAAACTATGAATAAAGTTTTGAATAAATCAGCACAAAGTATTATTGAAGATTCTGATATCGTACTTTTCGTACTTCAAAGATTATCCTTTGATAAAGAGGATAAATTGATTTTAGAAAAACTACATGAAACTAATCCTAAGGCCATTTGTGTGATTAATAAGATAGATCAAGTAGACAATAAAAATAAACTACTTCCATTTATTGAAAATATATCAGGCGAATATGATTTTGAAGAAATTTTAATGATTTCCGCAAAAAACCAAAATGGCATTAATAATTTGATTAGCATAATAAAAAAACATTTACCTGAAAATAATCATATATATGACAATACTTTTTCCGTCATAGACAATGATGATAAATTTATGATCTCAGAATTAATTAGAGAAAAAATTATTAGAAAACTTGGAGATGAGTTACCTCATGATACTTTTGTTGAAATTGACCTATTGGAAGAAAAAAAAGACATCACTGAAATCCATGCAACAATTTATGTAAACAGAAAATCACAAAAACAAATTGTTATAGGCTCAAAGGGAGAAATTCTTAAGAAAATTGGAAAACAGGCTCGTTTAGAAATTGAAGAATACCTTAATAAAAAAATTTTTTTAAAAACATGGGTAAAAGTTAAAAAGAATTGGAATACTGATTCAGGATTTATTCAAAGTCTTGGAGTTGGTGGAAATTATGACTCAAAATAATTCAGATGAGTGTTTTTTACTTCATCAAAGGTCTTATGGAGAGACCAGCTTGATAGCAGATGTTTTTACTAAAAAGAATGGAAAAATGTCATTAATTGCCAAAGGTGCAAAAAAACCAAAGTCAAAATTCTTTGGATATCTAGTCCCATTTCATAAATTATCTATATCTTATTCAGGCAGGTCTGAGTTAAAAACACTTACAAGCATAGATAGAAATCTTTCAAACTATGAAAACACAATGACTAAAACTAGTTACAGTTTGTTATATATAAATGAACTATTAACAAAATTGCTTCCTAAAGATGCAAAACAAGAAGACTTATTTGCTCTTTACGAAAGGTTTCTAAAAAAAGTTAATTCTAAAGACGAACTTGAGCTAACTCTCAGACATTTTGAATTAGATTTATTGGATATGCTAGGTTATGGGTTTGATTACAATATAGATTTCGAAACTAATGAATTAATACAGCCTGAAAGCGGTTATTCTTTTAAAGCTGAAAAAGGTTTTAGGAAATCAGATAATCCAAAGTTGCTAGGAAAAGATATTTTGAATATAAAAAATAGGAACCTTGATGAGGTTCCAAGAAGCAGTTTAAAAGATATAACAACTAAAGCAATTACCGTTTGTCTAGATGGAAAAGATCTTGCAAGCAGACAGATTTTTAAAAAGATTAAATAAATGATATTTGGAATAGGTACAGATATAGTAGAAATTCACAGGATCAAGAAAATAGATTCTTTGGATAAGTTTGCTAAAAAAATTCTTTCTATTAATGAGTTAAAATTTTTTCAAAATCTAGCAAATTCTAAAAGGGTATATTATCTCGCTAAACAATTTGCAGGAAAAGAGGCTATTGCTAAAGCTATTGGTATTGGTATTTCAAAAGATTCAAATTTTGCTGAAATTGAGATATTAAGGAACAAAAATGGAAAACCTTATTTTATGCCAATTGGAAAACTTAAGGCTTACATAGATGACTTGGGAATTACCAAAACACATGTTAGTCTTTCAGACGAAAAGGAATATGCTATAGCTTTTGCTATATTAGAAAAAAAATGAAGAACATAATTTTGTTAGGACCACCAGGTGCAGGAAAAGGCACTCAGGCTGATCTTATATGTGAGCTTTGCAAAATACCAAAAATTAGCACAGGAGATATGCTCAGAGAGGCAGTTGCCTCAAAAAGTGCTTTAGGATTGAAGGTATCAAATATTCTTGATAGCGGTTCATTGGTATCAGATGACATTATTGGTTCTTTAATTAAAGAGAGACTTACCAAACCAGATTGTATAAATGGCTCTTTATTTGATGGAGTTCCAAGAACTATCGGTCAGGCAGAGCAATTAGCTGAAATGAAAATTGATTTTACTCATGTAATTGAAATCCATGTTGAAGATCAAATTATAGTTGATAGGATGTCAGGAAGAAGAGTTCATCCAAGCTCAGGAAGAAATTATCATATAGACTTTAATCCACCGGACAAAGAGGGGTTTGATAACGAGACAGGGGATCCACTTATTCAAAGAGAAGATGATAAGCCCGAAACAGTATTGAAAAGATTGGATGTATACCATAAGCAGACTAGACCATTAACAGATTTTTATAAAAACCTTTCAAATCAAGGAGTTTTAAAGTTTTTTAAAATTGATGGCTCAAAGTCTGTTGAAAAGGTTTATGAACAAATATCAAATCAAATATAAATCATGAACATCTTAGCTATTAAAAGTTCAGGAGATCATACCTCTATAAGCGTCATACTTGATGAAGAAATAAATACTTATTCAATGAGTCATGAAAGAAAAGAGAGACCAGATTGGGACTTATTCTTATCAAATATTGGCCATAAAAAAATTTTTAATCTTAAAGATATAGATTTATTTGCATTTGCAAATTCTCAACATTCTTATACAGCCACCAGAACTATAGCTAGTTACATGAAGGGCATAGCTATAGGCTTGGATAAACCATTGATTGTTGTAAGTGATAAGGGAGATATTTTTGATGCAGATGAGGTAGCTAAAGAAGCTAAAGAAAATTTTTTAGCTTCAGGCTCAGATCATAAAAAATTTGATCCAAATCTAGCTAATCCGACATACGAAGAAACTAATTTTAAAAAATTAAATGAGTGACTTAATTTTAAGTCTTCTTCTTGGTCTTTTGCAGGGACTTACAGAATTTTTACCCATCTCAAGTTCTGCTCATCTGCTGCTGCCAAAATTAATTTTTGATTACAATGATTTAGGGCTTTCATTTGACATAGCAGTACATGCTGGAACTCTTGTTGCTGTAATATATTTTTTTAGATCAGAAGTTATTCTTATGACGAAATCTTTTTTTGTTAATGACAGCAATTATAATAAACATAAACAATTAGCTTTATATCTAATCATCGCAACTCTCCCAATAGTATTTGTAGGCTTTGGTTTTGCAGATATGTTAGAACAAAGGGTTTTTAGTGAAAAACTTATAATAGCGATTTCAAACTTATTTTTTGCAGCAATCCTTTTCATTGCCTTTATTAAAAGAAAAGAAGATAAAAGTTTATTTGAGTTAACTTTATACGGAGCTTTATTAATTGGATTCTTTCAATGTTTCGCCCTTATTCCAGGGGCATCACGTTCAGGCACTGCAATAACTGCAGCTCTGTTGATAGGTATGAATCTTAAAGATGCATCAAAATTTTCTTTTATGTTAGGCATACCAACAATCTTAGGAGCACTTGTTTTACTTATCATTCAGATTCAAACTCTTGGTATTGATTACAACTATATTCATTTGATGATTGGTTTTTTTGTTTCAATGATTTTTGCATTTTTTACAATTAAATTATTTTTAGATTTCGTTGAAAAAATAGGAATGACCCCATTTGTTATTTATAGAATATTTTTAGGTATATTTTTATTACTAATTATTTAAATGCAGGCATATGTTGAGAAAGCTTTTTTAGATACTAATATTCAGCAGATCTCTAAAGAATTTAGTATAGAAATAGTTAATATAATTCCATCTTCAAAATACTATTTTACATATGATACAAATGGCCTTTCATTTGTTAAGGACTCAAAAAAACCAAAACAAATATTAAACGTTAATTTTTTAAAAGGTAAGTTAGGTTGGAGGCTTAAGAGAGCCAATCATGAGACTAATCTAAAAAAAGCATTAGGAAAAACAAAAAAACCTCTTTGTATATTTGATGCAACAGCAGGACTTCTATCTGATTCAATGATTTTTTTATCACTTGGTCATAGCGTTGTTGCTGTTGAACAAAGCAAAATAATTTATTTGCTTGTTAGCGATGCTATTAGAAGGGCTAAGGCCTTTATTCCATATTTAACTAATATAAAGCTAATTAATGCATCTTCTATTGATATATTTAATAAAATTGACACTTCATTTGACATCATCTATTTAGATCCTATGTACCCTATATCAAAAAAAAATATAAAAAAATCTGGAGAGCTAAGAGCCATAAGATCAATATTAGAAATTGAAAACTTAATTCATGATGACGATTCTATAATTAATAGTTTTATGAACTCTGAATATAAAAAATTAATTTTAAAAAGACCTTTAAAATCTAAAAAAATTTATAGTAATATTAATTATCAGGTTAAAGGGAGCACGACAAGGTTTGATATTTATATATGATTGAGCTTAAGAATGAATCACTACACATTTCTATAAAGAACCAAGAGTTTGAATTACCATTTTTATGGTTAAGAGATAACTGTCAATGTGATCAATGTAGGATAACAGAAACTCAAGAAAAGCAATTTTTATTACATACCGTTCCTGTTGACATATCGCCTGAAAAAGTTGAACAGATTAATGAAAGCCTCTTAATTAAATGGCCGGACGGCCATGATTCTATAATACCTCTTAGTAAAATTTTAGAATGTGGTACCCCAAGATATCCTGATCATGTATTTTGGCCTAAACCATTTATTCCTAATAGATTTAAATGGAAAGATTTTCTTGATGATATACCAACTGCAATAAAGGCTTTAAAAGATTTAATATCTTATGGAGTAATTATCTTAAAAGAAGCACCCAAAGAATCAAATTCATTAGAAATGTTGTCAAAAAGACTTGGACCAATTCATGAAACTTTATTTGAAAGAATTCATAATGTTTCTGTAACAGGCCATGTCTACAATGTAGCGCATACCTCTAAGGGTCTTCCGCCTCATAACGACTTTGCTAGTTATAAATCACAACCAAGTATTCAGGCGCTACATATGCTTGAAAATGAATGCGAAGGAGGGGAGTCAATTATTGTTGATGGGTGGAAGTTAGCAGAAGATTTAAGAGATGATCATCCAGATTTTTTTAAAATTCTTCAAGAATTTGATGTTCCATTTAGAGAGTTTGATGAAAAAAATGAAACTTTTGCAGAGGCTCCAATAATTCGATGTTCAAATGATGGTTCCATAGAGAGCTTTAGATATTCAAATCAGTTAATGCAAATGATTAACCCATCAAAAAATGGCATAAATGATTTTTATAAGGCTTACCATGAAATCTCTTTAAGAATTCATGATGCAAAATATCGTTCCACATTTAGACTAAATGGTGGAGAGGTGCTGATAGTTGCAAGTCATAGGGTTCTGCATGCTAGAGAGCCATTTATTCCAAACGGAAAAAGACATTTGCAGGATGCTTATTTTGTATATGATAATGCAGCTAATAATATAGTTTTATTATCTAATTAAGTGAACTTATCAGAAAGCGATATCTCAAGAATAATTGAAATGGCATGGGAAGACAGAACTCCTTTTGATGCGATTAAAGCTCAATTCAATTTATCTCACGACGAAGTAGTTGATTTAATGAGAAAAAATCTTAAAAAGAAAAGTTTTAATTCATGGAGAGAAAGGGTAAGAGGTAGAAAAACTAAACATTCTGAATTAAGAAGTTTTAAAGTTGGCAGACATCATTCATATGACCAAAATAAGCATAAATAAAGACAAAATAAAGTTTTTAAATTTACATAAATCTTTTTTTTCAGAATTAAAAAATACTATGTGTGATGTTTCTAATGATCAAGTAATTATCTATGATAGCTCCAAAAAAAATTCAGATCCTGCATGCGTTGAGCTAAAAATAAAAGACACTTTGTACGAAGTATATTTCTGGGATGGATATTCTTTGGCTGATAAATTTACTACAGAAAGTTATGAAAAAGCACAGCTACAATTTAAAAAATTTTCTAAAAAGCTAGCAAAAAACTTAAGAAAATTTTAAAAAAAATGCGACCGATTAGGTCGCATTTAGGTTTAAGTCAAAGTGTGCAGTAAATTAATAACTATCGTTGTTGTCATCGCTACCAGCTACGTAGTGTGATTTAGGCTTAAATTTCTGATCAGATGATGCAGATTCTGAGCCGTGATAGCCTTGCCCACCTGGCATGTAAAATGTAAGTCCTGGATACTCATGAAATGTATGAGTGTGTTCAGACCCACCCTGAGAGGTAAGGTACACTTTATATGTAAAACCAGAAGCGCCTTTGAATGGTCCTGAAGCAACAGTACCTTTAACCTGAAGTGCTGATGATCCGCTATCAATATCGATTAGATTTTGGTCAAATTGTGAAACTTTAACTATTTTACTATTTGCATACATTCCATTATGAAATTGGCAATGCGGATATATTGTATCCGGTGTATTTGAATTAACCGTTAATGTTAGCGAGTCTTTGTTCCAACCCTCCATAGCTCCAATATCATTACTGCTATCCATATCATTGCTTTCTGTTGACATTAAGAATGGATGACCAGAGGTAACTGAGCTTGTGGCCTCGAACTTAATAGTATCACCTTCTCGAACATATATAATGAACTCAGTATCTCTTGTATTCACATTATCAACCAAATAGTTGACGCTGCCGTTATTTGATAATGAATATGTAGTGGTTTTCATATCCTCTTCATTGTCAGTTACCGAACCACCATCCCAAGATGTGTTTTCATCTAACCAAGTGATTGTGTTGAAAACCAATTTATCAACCTCAGTATCACTAGATGTACCATTCATAACAGATACCATAAGGTCTTTAAGTTCTGACACACCAGCTTTTGCAAAATGCGAATGAGAATTAGAGGAGTTTGCATTTACTTTTTGCATGAAAGCCGATATGCCAGCGGAAAGGTCTACTAACTGATCACTGGTAGGGGAGAATTCAGAATCTAAGTTAGTCAGCATATCTTTCATAAAAGTAGTATCACCTAGAGATGTTTCATTGCCAGATCTGTTGTAAATTGCCGAAGCAATTTTGCTTGCAGCACTATCGCCGTTAAATGTATGTAGTGCATTGATGACTTCATGCATCACCATGATTTGAGTATTAATCACAGCTGCTTTATTTAATGAAGCAGTATCAAGACCAGCAAATGGATTGTTATATCTAATCATGTAGTTAGAATCTAATCCTAATTTTGTTTTAAAAGTATCATAATCAGTATTGTTATATTCATTCATAATGGTACTTAAGGGCGTTACAACAAAATTTTGGTCGGTAACAGGTTGACCCAGAGCAAAACTTGAGTTCGTGCTAAGTTGAAGATTAGTAACAGGGTCAAATCCACCTTCGCCTCTTAGAACTCCAGTTACCCCTGAGTCAACTGTTATTGAAAAAGAACCATCCGTCATGGTGGTTGCTGAATACTGTGCCCCTGTGCATGTTCCAGCGGTTACTTCGATACATACTGTAGCGCCTTGTATAGGGCCAGCGCCTAAATATGTTCCATCATAACCCTCTGTTGTTATGTCATCAGATGTATCATTTGTAACTGTTACCATAAAATCTTTAGAATCAGATAATGATCCATCTGATACCGAAGCCATAAGATCATATATATTGTTTGCATCAGAATCTGATGGATTTTCATAATCGGGTGCGTTATTAAAAGTAACTACTCCAGAAGATGAAACACTAAATAGGGAAGCATCTGTCCCACCTATTGTATAAGTAAGTGTATCTCCGTCTGCGTCTGTAGCTGTAATAGTAAATGCGGAAGTTTGGTTTTCAACTACCGAATAGTTGCCTGTAGAATTTGTTATTATTGGTGCGTTATTAGTTGGAGTAACAGGCGCTGTGTATGAATCACTACCGCCACCACCACCGCCTCCGCAGGCAGTAATAGAAACTAAACCAACTAATAGAACTACCCTGTTAAAAGTAATCATATTTTCTCCTTTTAGTTCATTTGCCGGGCGTCCGTAACATATAAGAAAAATTTGT
>MDTA01140043.1_pt1 | contig 11412 bp, 6 predicted proteins | sample 811151 | NCBI WGS metagenome assembly MDTA01 (sample SAMN05326648, study PRJNA326480) | marine metagenome | isolation source: seawater | place: Indian Ocean: South | collected 2010 | reverse complement strand
TGAGGCTACGATGCACCTGGTTGATACCATGAGAAGAATGGTAGAGGGAACACCTATTGCAAAGGTAATTAAGTTTCGGAACATCGAAACCGAGAAGGGACTGAAGGGTGTGCCTAGGGCAGTTGAGGCGAATCAGGGTTCACAATTTGTTGACCTACACTTTGATAGGAGAATGTATCGTACCAATAAGGCTACTGGTGGTAAGGGTCAAGGGTACAAGGGTGCGATGATGGGTCGTAATAGATCGGCTGTTGACCGAGCCCTGATGGCTCAATATGGAGAACACCCAGCCTATGATCCATCTGACTATGGTGTGATTAGTGGTGGTGGAACTATCTTAGAGATGGCTGCAATTGATGACGTAAGTATCAGACCATACCTGGAAGAGGTTAGGGACAGAAAGCAGGGCCCAGCTTCTGAAGCCATGGCTAGGCAACTCCTACTTTCCACATTGAGTGGTATTGAGGGTGGTGAGGCATTAAAACAATTATTGATGCAACCTGGTGTTACCCAACCATCAGGCAACATGATGCCATCGGTGCAACCACAAACTCCTGCTGTACCACAAACTCCTGCTGTTCCACAACAATCAGCTGAACGGGATGAAAAGATTGCTAGGGCACAGAGAACATTGACCATGATTAACAAGGCGATGGAAAATGTTCAAGAGAAGAGGAAAAACAATACTGGATCTGGTGCTAGGGTTGTGATCCCTGATGTGGGGACATATGTTGAGGGAACCAGTTTTGGATTCATCCCAACCAATAAGTATTTCGCTCCCGATGGTTCAGATCTTACTAAGGAGGAATTTGATGAGAAGGTGGCCATCGCTCAGAAGAAATTGAGAGTGACTATAAAGGATTTAAAAAGTAACAACACAGCTGCCGGTACGGGGATGTATGTCCCACCATCGGCACAAATTACTGCACCAACTACACAACCAGTATCAAGCACCGCACCCGACCCACCACCAACTGGTCAGGGTCAGGTGTCTGTTTTACCGGCACCAACATCATCAGGACAGGCAACACCGAACTTGGCCTCACCAACAGCAGGACAGAAGCAGGTTCCCTCATTCTCCTCTAGAGATCTTGGTAATACTGAGTTTATCGTTATCAAATCAATCTATAACATTGTAGGATAATGGCAGGACCACTAGCAGCATTATTACCATTAGTCAAAGTCATGGGAGCTCAGGGTGGAAGGGCTGCCATAACCACTGCCGCAAAGGGTGTTGCGAAGAATATTGCTAAGGATGCTGTAAAGGATAAGGCAAAGAGTTTTGTTACCGGTAAGGGTAAAAAGAAGAAGGGTAAGAAGGGTAAGGGTGGTGCCCTGGTAAAATCTGAGGGTGGTGAACAGAAACAGGAAGGGACTGGTGGTGGTGCCATTGTTGCCACCACACCGATGGTTGGCAACTATAGGGTAGAGACACCACCAGAGAAACCAGATATAGAGGGTAAGCAATCTAAGATATCCTTTGAGAGTATCAATAATCAACTTGATAGTGTTGCTGGTCTTACTGAGGCCCTGAAGAAAACATCACAGGCCAGGTTAAAGACCGCTGTCAATAAGAAGAAGGCTGAACGTAAGGCTGCCGAGAAGGCCAAGAAGAGACAGAGGGAAAATCTGTTAGAGAAGGGTGCTGGTTTCCTTGGTGGAGTGGCTAGTTCGGTAACGAAGGCCCTCCCATTTGATCCACTGAAGTTCTTTACCATGATATTACTTGGTTCACTCCTGTTGTGGATCATGCAGAATGGGAGTAAGATAATTGGTTTCCTTAAGGGAACATTGGCCTTCATGAATGCTCTGGGTAAGTTAATCCTTAAGGGGATTAAGGCCCTAGGTAGTGGACTTAAGGCTGCCCTTAAGTTTATCCTTAAGGGAATTCCAGGGGTAGGTAAAGCCGCCAAGGCCATAAAGAATCTCTTCAAAGCCGTTGGTAATAAGTTAAAGGGTGCCTTCAATGCCATTGGTAGTGGTTTGAAGAACATGGCCAAGGGACTTATCAAGAAACTTAAGGACTTGGGTAAGTTCATAATGAATCCCCAGGGGAAGAAACCACCAAAGGGAACACCAAAGGGGCTTAAACAGGCCGTTAAGCCAGGTCAACTAACCTCCAATGCTGCCAGGACCATTAAATTAAAACATGGAACTGAGGCAGCTGAAAGGTTCCAACGATTAGTTGATAAGGGGATGGACCCCGCTAAGGCTTCAAGAAAGGTTAATAAGGCTATCAAGACTGGTAAGATAGTATCTAAACCAGCTAAGGCAGCTGCTAAGGCAGGTTCAAAGGTTGCTCAGAAGGCCGGTGAGAAGTCACTGATTACTGTAGGTAAGGGGGCACTCAAATTCCTTAAGAGAATACCAGTCATTGGTGGTCTCATCACACTGGTTGTCTCCCTGTTGGGTGGTGACCCAGTAAGTCAGGCATTATTTAAAACAGGTGGTGCTGTCCTTGGTGGTTTCCTTGGTTCATTCATCCCCATCCCAGTCATAGGAACACTACTTGGTGAATTGGTCGGTGAGTATATCGGTGACCTGATGTATCATCTCCTCATGGGTGGTGGTCCTGCGGCCGTTGGTAAGAAGTTGCAGGAGGATATCAAGGGTATATTGAAAACTGGTAAGGCTGCCCTTGATTGGGCTGGTGATGGATTCAAGAGATTGATGGATGGTCTTCCTAAGTTTGGTCCGCTTCCTGATTGGATTCCAGGTGTTGGTGGGGCTGAGGTAATCAATCCACTTCCGTTGCTCACAAATCCATTTATGGTAATACCTAAAGTTTATAAGGCTTTCTTTACCAGGGATTCCATGCTTGATGGTGTGGTTCGAGAGACACCAGATAAGAATGAGGAACCCGAGCCTCCTAAGGAACCCGAGCCTCCTGAGGAACCGCCGATAGAGTCTATCCCTGATATTGTGACTCCATTAACAGGTTCTGGTGCTGCTCCGGCAGAACCAGATTATTCACAGGAACCTACGGTAGGTGTAAGACCTAGAGCATCTCGTGGTTCTGGATTTGCTGGTCCCCTCTTTGATTTGATTGCAAGCGGTGAAGGTAATTACAACTCCATCAATAGAGGTAGAGCTGGTGATAGTCCTGGTGGTGCTAAGAAGTACCTTGGTAGAGACCTCACCTCAATGACTGTGGGTGAGATAATGAACTTACAGGCACAGGAGAAAGTATATGCTGTAGGAAAATATCAAATTGTTCCAGGCACAATGAAAGATTTTGTTGCCAGAGGTGGTGTGAATAAAAGTGATCTGTATGATGGGCCAACACAAGAGAAGTTCCCGAGATATGTTCTTTATACGAAGAGACCAACAGTCGGAAAATATTTGGATGGTAAAGCACCACTTAATGATGCCATTTATGCTCTCGCTGCTGAGTTTGCTTCTATTGGAGTCCCAGAAGATACTCCAGCTCGTTCTCTCGGTAGAATCGGACTCGGTCATTATCCAAAGAGTTTTAGACCAAAGGGAAGCACTCTATATGGTGGAACATCTAACTTTGCTCACACAGGTCCAGATAAAATAGCATCTGCACTCCAACAAATCAAAGGTGGTGGATCTCAATCACCAGCACAAACCACCTCATCTGCCACCACACCACAGGTTCAACCAACCACACCAATGGCTGAGTCATCACCACTGGAGGGTCAGGGACAACGTGGTGCTGTCACTCCAACCATACAAATGATTCCACAACAGGCTACCGGTCCAGCACTTGGTGGGTTGAAAGGACATAGTGGTAGTGTAGCATATAATGGACAACAAAATGCACCACTGAGTGTATCCTATAGTCCATTTTCACAGAGTGATATCTCCAGTCAGGGTATGAAAATTATATCTGGTAGGGGATATAGGGCAAGTACAAGAAGCGTCCACAAAGGATTAGATATTCCATCAGTGGCTGGAACTCCAGTGTACGCCTATCTTCCTGGTAAGATTACACAGAATAGAACAGCGTCTGGTTACGGTAACCTTGTAGAGTGGCAAGACAGTATCTATGGTGAGAAACATATGTTCGCTCATTTGCAGGCTCCTTCTAGTCTTAAGGTAGGTCAAGAGTTTCCCGCAGGAACAATGTTAGCCAGAACCGGTGACACTGGGTCTCCTGGATCCTTCCATCTCCACTGGGAGATTGGTGCTCAGGGTGCTGAGAAGGACCCATCCAAGTGGGTTGCGGCTCATCCAAATACTGGTGAGGTTAGGACCAGACCACAATCATCGGCTTCTCAGGTAACACCTACCACAACAGGAACCACAAGAACAGGTGGTGGTTCAGTGACAACAGGTAGTGGTTCGGCTACGGTGGTGACCAGGAGTTCTACGGCTGGTAGTGGATCTATTTCCGCCATATCTTCTCAGCTAGCCTATGAGACACCAGGTGGTGGTGGGGTTATTATGTTGGCACCAACGGCTGACAATCGTAATATGGTGGTCGGTAGTTCCGGTGGAGGGGCTGGGACCCCTGTGATAATGGGTTCTGGTGACGTGGTAAATAGTTATCATAAGGCTCAGCTATTGGGCTTCTTGTATAAGCAGGGTTAATGGCAAACTACTCACCAGCGTCAGCAAGTAATATTAATAAACTTACTATCTCCTCTAACACCGGGGGTGGTGGCGTAGATATATCTGCAATCGTTCCAGAGTTTAATTACTATGAGAGTGTGTTGTCTAATGTAATCACAGCCTCAATGGTTGTGGCTGAGACTGGGTTTGAGACCAGTGGAAATGATTCCATAGCTACGCAGGGTCTCCTTGATGGACTCCCTATCAGGGGTGGGGAGAGGGTTGATATTAGTATCACCGATCCACAGGGTAACAATCTGTCATTCGGTGAGGGGTTGTATGTGAATAGGGCCAGAAATGCGACACCGGGAACACAGAAGGATGTGTATTTTATTGACCTCTGTTCTAAAGAATCATTCGCTAACGAACAGACCAGGGTGGTGAAGAGATATGAGGGTAAGATATCTGATAGTATCAGTAGTATCCTGTCAGAGGTCCTGAAGTCTGGTTCCGCTAACGTTGATTCGACAGCTATTAATTATAATTTTATTGGTAATGATAGGAAACCCTTATATGTTTGTACCTGGTTGGCATCTAAATCAGTTCCACTAGGGACCAGCACGGGAGAGGGTAATAGTGTGGGTGGAGCGGCAGGTTACCTGTTCTTCCAGACCAGGGATGGATTTAACTTTAGATCCATTGATAAGATATTCGGTCAGTCTGTGACCAAGAGATTTATATACAATAACACCGGTAAGAATCCAGCAAGTGGGTATGATGGTAATGTCCTGACCTATGATATCGATAGGGATGTTGATATGAAGGACAGCCTGGCGACGGGTGCATACAACAACAGGTCAATCTTCTTTGACTTCTACTCAATGAACTACAAGGTGGTTGAGTATGATATTAGTCAACAGGAAGAGAAGTTAACCACTGCTGGTAAGAAGTTTGCACCCAGTCAGGTGGCTAAGGCGTTTACACAATCACCCACACGTCTGTTCAGTCATGTGTTGGATGTCGGGACCATACCTAGGGGTGTCACATCTGATGCCCAATTAAAGAGTTGGCAGGAGGATAAGACGGCATCCAACTATGATGCCGAGAAGAGTATGGTTCAGTCGGTGATGAGATACAACCAACTCTTTGCTATCCAGATTAATATCACCATTCCCTGTGACCTATCAATCAAGGCTGGAGACCTCATCTATTGTGATTTTCCAGAGATGAAGGGTGAGGATAACAAGGAAGTTAACCCCGAGAGTGGAGGCATATATATGGTAGCACATGTCTGTCATCGTATTACACCAGAGGATTCTTTCAGTAGTCTCTCATTGGTTAGGGATTCGTTTGGTAAAACATCAGGATTTAGTATAAAGTAATGATAGAGCAGGGATTATTCAAAAAGTATTTCGTTGGTAGGGACGGATTCTACTGGTGGATAGGACAGATTGCCCCTGAGGAATCGTGGAGGGACAATAAGAACGGCATCCCATCTGCCAATAATGAAAACATACCTGGATTCGGTGAGAGATATAAGGTCCGTATCATGGGACACCATACGGCTGTGCCGTCTGAGTTGTCTGATGATGAACTACCATGGGCAACCGTTATGTATCCCGTCACCGCCGGTGGTGGTACGGGTGCTGCCTCTCAGTCATCCAACCTGAGACAGGGTATGTTCGTCTTTGGATTCTTCATGGATGGGGAGGACGGACAACAACCAGTTATCATGGGTGTGGTTGGAACCAACAGCTACACGGCTGTGATGAAGAATGTTCCTGATGCTAAGTTCATTCCATTCACGGGACTGTCGGAACAATATGGTGATAGGTTGGCCACCTATGCCAGAAAGGCTGAGCAGGGTGGTGGTGAGGTTGCACCGGTAGCTGAGGAAGCTGATGGAGAACCACAACAGAATGATACAGTTATTGATAGTCCAGAGGGACATGGGAGTGAGATTGAGAGTGGTGCCGATGCTGAATCTGCGGAGGAGACAGAAAGTGATATTGAGGTCCCTAAACCATCACATTGTGATGACATACCCCTACTTGGACTTCAAGTTGGTTTGTCCAATACCATCAAGGATATTGAGAAGTTACAAGCAACACTGACTGATTACAGACAGGCTGCTACGAAAGGTGTATATGATCTTGAGGGTCAGATACTAGAGAAGAAGGAGAAGATGAGAAAGCAGATCATGAATGCTTTCAAATGGATATTTGATGAGATGATGAAGAGGGCTGAAATCGTGGAGAATAATCTAAACAAGATGCTTCAGGGTCCGTTAAATGCTGGCGCTAATTTTGCTGCCAGTGGAACCTATCAGGTGATCGTCGATACTGCTGCCTGTATAGTTATAGGTATGATTAAAGCATTTTCCGCGTATCTGGAGGACTTAGTTGATAGTATTCTTGACAAGGTAATTAATGTAGCCACATGTTTTCTTGAAAACTTTATCGCATCAACTCTTGCACAGATTGATAATTTTCTGACCCAGGCAATCAATGCTCTCTTTGACACCGTAGCTAAGGGTATTGATGCTGCCTTTGGTTTAATTGATACGGGTCTTGGTATTGTCACAAGTGTCACATCATTCATACAAGATATCCTTTCACTTCTCAGTTGTGAGTCTGACGATGGTTGTAAGGAATACAGACAATCTCAATGGAACATGATTACCGGTGGCGAGAGTAGGGAGAGTTCCGGTGACATATTAGAAAAGGTCAAGGGTTTTAGTGAACAATTCAATCAGGTATTTGATTTTACAAATGGTTTCGCTGACGCCCTAGAGAATCAATTTAATTTTGACCTGGATGGTATCTTTGATATTGATGGATGTGACATCGGACCCCTACTCTGTGGTCCCCCATCAATTCAAATATTTGGTGGAACCGGTGCTGGATTTGCGGCTAACCCCGTCATCAGTGAGAGTGGTGCCATCATCGGTGTTGATATTGTCTCCTTGGGTAGTGGGTATGGGAATGGATCTTACGCTAAGATTATAGATGATTGTGGAAATGGTAATGGTGGTGTCATCGTACCATATCGTGGGGATAGTATTCAGGATTGGATTGACTGGTTGAATGGTGGTGATGATCCCAGTAGGGGTGGTGAAGGACTCATCGGTGAGGGTGTTAGGGGTGTCACCGATCCATACTGGTTTAATTTTGAGAGACCCGATAGTGGGGGAGCGGGAGGTCCATCGATTACCTCTCCAGTATTTGCAGATGGTCCAGTATTTACCGGAGTGATCGGTCCAGACAGATTGTCAATTAGTGATCCATCAGTGGTCATCGGTGATTCTTTAATAACAGGCACTGGTGGTGGAGGTGGGGATACTCCAAACGGAATCACCACATCAATATATTCCCCAGTGTTCAATGTCCTATCACCAAATCAAGATGATGGATTCAGTGGAAATATTGGAACAGATAGATTGAGTTTTAAATCAATTACGGATCCAGGATTTGCGACCACTAGAAATATCGGATCTGGTGCCACTCAGAGTATCTTTGATCCTCTCTCACAGTCTAAAAGGAAAGCTTTTGCTGGGGCAGGCAATACTGTCGTAGGGGCAGGTAATACTGCCATAAGTATCATTGATCCTGTTGGCATTGCAACATCGCCAGTATCAATTGGTGCTACCGGACCATCCATTCAGCTGAATGGTATTGTCGGATTCCTAATTAAGGATACCGGATCAAGGTATCTGAGGAAAAAGGATGGGTCACTGGGTGGTATGAATAGGACATGGGCTAAGGTCAATGAGACGAAGGTCCAGAAACCTGATGGAACCTATCTGAAACCCATCAAACCTGGTGGTATAATTAATCTTCTGAAGGGTGACCTGGTGGAGTTGCCATCAGGAACAAAGGTTGTTAGTGAACCAGATGCCAATGGTGATGGTGGTGGTGAGGAAATTATTGGTGGATCCGCATACACTATGAAGAATTCAGGAGTCATTACTGCTCCAGAGGTAACACAAGATACTATTGATGGTAATGAACCAATGATATCTGATGGAACATATCCTGTCATCACATATCTAATTGGAATCTATGTAGATGATCCTGGTACAGGTTATGAGGAGGGTGATGAGGTCGTAATATCACCATCTAAAGGGGCGAAAGCCACACTTAAGGTCACACCACAGGGAGGTGTTTTGGGTATCAAGGTAACAAAATCAGGGGAGGGATTCAGAGAGATGCCTAGGGTTTATATCAAATCTAAGACGGGAATTGGTGCTAGACTCCTCCCACAACTTGGTGTAAATAGAGTATCGGCTAAACTTGCAAAGGAACCAGGTGTCGCTGACAAGATTGTTCAAGTCGTTGATGTCGCTGGAGGTTACTAATGTCTGACACTAGTGGTGAAAAGAAAAATCTATACGCCTATAGGTTAGGCACCAATGATGGTGAGCTTAAGTTTGGTCATGTCACCGGGGATAATCAAATCTCTGCCTGTTTATTGAGGAGTGGTTTCTTTCACAACCATTATATTTCCCTAGATGGGACCGGGGAGAGACATAGGGCTGGTGGCACAATATGTAGGTCACCCGGTTCATTCCAGGTTAAGGCTGGTGATAATTGTGGTCCAGAAGACCAGACAATCATGATGAGGGCTGAGAATGGTGACATTCTTATCTCTGCGCCCACCGGTAAAATTATTCTTGATGCTGCTAACATCCTTATCAAATCCTCTGGGGGAGATGGGAGTGGTATAATTGAGATTGATGCCAGTGATAAGGTAAATATTACTGGTAAGGGTGATGGTGTCAAAATTGAGGGAACAGCTTATTGTAAGATGGTATCGGAGAAAACTGTTGAGGTGATTGGTGGGACAGTTTGTAATATCTATGGTGGTATTATGGATATGGCCGATGGTAATTCTGTCTCAGTGGTGAGTAAGGGCAGTAAGTCAGGTATCAAAGGTAAAGATCTTGGTTTTGCTGGTAACATCGTGGCTGAAGCATTAGAGGGTTTTTTAAACGCTGATCTTGAATCAAGAATGAAATCATACGAAACATACGAAGGACTTTTTAATTGATTGAAAAATGATTACATTTACATTCGGAAAAGATAATACATACTCCTGTCTGGGTGGACCGGAGAATGCTGTCTTCTGTAGGGGTAGGTTAAAACACTCCAGGGAAATTTCCCTACCAGAGGAGTGGTTAAAGATGGTTGATGAGAATACGATCACCGTGTCAATCACACCCATAGGTTCCCATCAGGACATCATCGTTAAGGGTGTTCAAAATAATAAGGTAATTCTACAGGCCAAGGCAGGGATGCCGATTGATTGTTATTATCATGTGTTCGCAGAAAGACTAGACGTAGAGAGGATTTCATGAGTAAAGTACCCGATCTTTTTGTAGGTAAGAGACTGACTGTTGGTGATTCTATTTCACCAACTGGACCCACGTTTATGGGTGCCGGTCTAGCGGAGATAAGGGGCACCGCTTATGCTGAGGGACCATGTCTCGTAGGAGATGAGGCTAAGTTCCTAGCACCTGAAGCTACCTTGATGATTGGTAGGTGTACCAATGCTGATATTCCTGTCGTACCTGGATTGTTGAGAGTTAGGAATCTTGTCCCTGGGACTGAGACACCTCAGGATATTACCCTCGGTGACCCATCAGGTCCCGTTGGTATTACCTGTTTCTGTGGTACTTCATTCTTTAGTGTCGAAGCTGCTGCTATTAATTTATTGGTCGTCAAGAAATCACAAATAGCTGCCACGGTTAATAACGTTGAGTCCCTGTACTCTGATATTGGTGCTAAGGTATTCACTGGAGCAAAGACTGAACTAGGTATTGATAGTAATCTGTCGGCAGCATTTAACATGGCTCCCTTATCGGGTAAGACCTATGCCAATTATGTTGATTTTAATTCCGGTGTAACAACCCTGAATAAGACCTTTTTTATTGCAAAGAAAGCTTTAGCTAAGAACTTTGATATCAAACACCCCACCAAAGAGGGACATAGATTAAGACATAGTTGTGTGGAGACACCACAGAATGATGTTTATGTTAGGGGTAAGTTGGATGGTAATAATGTAATTAAACTTCCTGAATATTGGAAGGGTCTTGTGGATCCAGAGACCATCACGGTACAATTGACACCAATCGGTTCCTTCCAAGAACTATTCTATGAGGAGGTGGAGTGGTGTAGTACAATTAAGGTCATCAATGCTGCCGGTGGTCCCGTAAAATGTTCATACACCGTGTTTGCTGAAAGGAAGGATGTAGAAAAACTCATCCCAGAGTATGAGGGTGAGACACCAGAGAGTTACCCAGGAAATAATGATGTCTATGATATCAGTGGGTGGAATAAATAATCCAAAAGTGATAAGAAATGTCTAATACCTCTGATATGAAGGATACCCTCAATGGTATCCCAAAAGATAATGTGACTGTTGTTGATGAAGCTAAGGCGTTTATATCGGTCCTTGACGCGGCGAAGGAACCATATTTTAATGCGACTAGGAATTTAGATGAGGAGATTCACGATCTCATAACACCGGTCAATAACACATTGTATGCGGTAAGGGATGCGTATCAGGAGAGGGTTGATGTTCAAAATTGTAGGAGTGACTTGTTCTGGAGGGTGACCGGTATTACTACGGGTGATATTGGTGGGGTTCCTGGAGCTGGGGTGCAAACTTCATTCACAGTGACCTGCACTAAATTGGCCACGACATATTCTAAGGCGGCCGCAGCTGGGTTAACAACAGCGGCTTCTGAATCAAATGAGGATGAAGGGATTGGATTTGGAACTGATGTGGTTGTAAAGTGGAACGGACTACAGAGTTTCACACAATATCCAATGAATTCTCAGGGAGATTCCCTGATCAGTGCCGGTTCGGGTATGGATGCCTTCTATGAACCAG
>MDTA01044121.1_pt1 | contig 11413 bp, 26 predicted proteins | sample 811151 | NCBI WGS metagenome assembly MDTA01 (sample SAMN05326648, study PRJNA326480) | marine metagenome | isolation source: seawater | place: Indian Ocean: South | collected 2010 | reverse complement strand
CAGTATTGTTGGGTATGTTAGGATTAGGTACACTAAGAACTGTAGAGAAATCAAAAAAGCTAACTAAATAGGAGATATTATGGATACTTTTGCAGAGCGCATAGCCGCAACATTAATAGAAGATGAAGGAACTGTTAAGAATCTTAATGACAAACACATTCCCTATCGTTGTAGTGAAGATAAATTAACACTTGGTTATGGCCGATTAATTGATCCTGATGTTCGTGGATCTGGAATATCTGATGATGAAGCTATGTATTTATTAACAAACGATATTACAAATTGTACAAATGAGTTAGCTGCTAATTTTCAATGGTGGTGGGATATGCCGCAAGATGTTCAGGAAGGAATGATTTATATGTGTTTTCAGCTGGGAATGCCTACAATGAAAAAGTTTAAAAATATGTTAGGTCATTTAGAAAACAAAGATTACTACAAAGCAGCTGAAGAATGTTTAGATTCTAAATGGGCAGAGCAAACACCAAAAAGAGCCAAACGCGTAGCTAATCTTTTTAAATTAGTGTGAGTGAAATTGTTACCGGTAGGATTGGTGAATTCATTGCTGCTTTAAGACTTGAGCAGATTGGTGTTCGTACTGGTATGTGTTCTGTTGGTGCTTTTGATCTTATTGCGTGTACCAATGGTGAAATTTATAGAATACAAGTTAAGTCAAGATCTAAACCTGACACAAGCCGTCCATCACATTTTATGTGGGCAACAGCTAAAGGTGGTAAAAAAGAACCACTAAGTCATATTGATTGTGATATTGTTGCATTAGTTAGCATTCCACACGAAACAGTTTTTTTTATGGCTGTTACAAAACAATTAAATGTTACAGCACGAATTAGAGTAAAATTATTTGAAGATAGAAGTATAGCTCGCACCAGTTGGAAACGAGCTATGATAGTGTTACAAAATTATAAAGGTTCTTGATTTAGCACTAGGCCTTTCAATTTTTTTGTCATTCGCTAATTTTTGTATAGCGTATCTAACTGAACATTGAACTGTATTTAAACCTTCAGCAATTTCTCTTTCTGTAGGATAAAATCCATTTGCTTTGTTAAAATTAATTATAAAATCGTAAACCGCTGGTATCAGCTCTCCTTTTTTATACCTTGCCATTGACTTACTCTTTAACGGGGTTTTCAGCCAGCTGTAGATGCTTTGCAACATCTTCTGATGTACGAGTCGTTTTAGATGTAGTTTGTGCGTTCACGGCTGATTTTGACCTTTGTTTTTTAGCACCTGGTGTATCATCGACTTCATTTTCATCTAAGAAAGCACCAAGGCCACAAATTGACAAAGTTACGCGTCTTTTTGCTTTAGTTTCAGCTTTTAACATTGCGTTGCCTAAACTTTCTCCACCAAAATTACCAACATTTGCAAACCCGGTAGCCATATCAATACGACCATCTTTATCCGTTGCTTTTACTTGTACAAAATAAACACCTTTAACATCCCAGGTTTTTGTAATCTGTATGCTTACTCCGTGAAGTTTTCGCAGCTGGTCAGCACACCCTTTGGTTGCGTATAAAGTATGCTTGCCTTTTAAATCCATATACTCAAAAGGTTTAGTAAATGGATTAAGTTTAAGAGCTTTACATAATGAGCTATAATATTGAACTTTTTGATCTTCAGTTAGTTTTTTTAAATCTCCCTCTAGAATTACTCTAGCTAATGCGTTTTTATTTTCCATATTATTTTTCCTTTACTGTTAATTTTTCATATGTAGTTGCCGGTTTAGCGGGTACAACTTGTTCGGGGGTAGCGTTTCGCGTTATAAGATCTAACGAAATATTATGATCACCAATAGTTATGTGTGGTGCATTTTCGTTTTTTAATATTGACGCAAGAGTTGCCTTACAATCTTCTCTGATGTTTGTCCACTCAGTAACTTTATGTTTAGCTTCCTGGTATGTGTTAATGGCATCAATGAGTGCATTAGATGCTTTATGATTGTTATAATCAACAAACTCTTTTTTTTGTTTTAATGATTCTGGATACTCTATGTCGTTATCGACCCGGTTCCAAAATTCATCAACCTTTTCAAGTAGCTTATTAATTATTTCTTGATTGCGTTTATAAAAGTGTAAATCAAAATGTTGCTTTTTATTGTATATGCCAATGAAGCCCCAGTTGTAACCAGAACAAAACATTTGGCCTTGTATCTGTAAAACATTATCAACACTTGGCACAAGATAATCAGCACTCGTTTTTATTTCTAAAACACCTTTACCAAACAAAGTATGTTCGGTGTGAGTGTGTGGACAATGATAGGGAAGTTTACCATTCATAATTTCAATTACAGCATCTAATGACGCTACCATACGATGTTCCTTTTTCCTATATCCTTGATTGGGTATATGTAAATCACAAGACATAGTTTTATGGTATTCGTAACACAAATTATCAATCATATCACAAGCCCACTCACGCAACATAGGTTCCATTCTTTGACCACGCTCTGCTGCTTTTTTAAATTTAGTATTATCAATACCTTGTACAGTTCCATCTTCATTCCAAATAATCTTTTCATCAAGTTCAGGATATTTTTCGGGATTACGAATCTTAACAAAAAGTTTACGCAGATATTCAACGGACATACCAAAAGAATCCTGGCCTTGCATTACAGCTGCATTTTTTGATTGACCTAATTCATATCCATCTCGTGAAAATTTATTAGTTAAATCTTTATCTCGGCTCATATGGCACCTCAACAATAGATTGCATATGCATACGATAACAACCATATTCATCCATAGCACAACCTATAAGCATAAAGCCGTACATTAAAAACATAAATATAGCTAAAAAAATTAGGGATGGAATAACTTCAATCCATTCTCTTAATTTAAATTTTATTTTATTAATATCAATGCGCATATTTTTCTCCTTTCATAATTGCATTACTATTTTTCCTGGCCAAGATGTTTTTGACAGATGATGGATACCATTTACCACCTCTTGGCGTAGAAACTTTACGAGTATTTAGATAACAAGCGATTTGTGATAGTGATGAACAATTCTTAGTTGCATCCTCAATAAATATCATAATAGATTCATAATGATTCATTGCATTTGCAGCAGCTGCTTCACCCGCTCTTTTATGAGCGTATGACATATTTTTATGTACACCTAATTTTGATATTTTGCGACCAGCTTTAGTAACATAAAAACCCTTGTTATCTATTTCACTTTTTATCTGCTCCATTTTAGCTTTTGTTCGCGCACGAATAAGACGCTTTTCTACTTGCGAAAGTGTTGATTTTATCAAACGAATATCCGGATGTGAAATTGCTTCCGGGTCATTTATGACAACAAGCTCAATATCATTCGGCTCAATAACCTCTTCGATCCAGCGTTCAGTTTTCCACGCCTTACGACATAATCTGTCAATGTCAGTAACAACTAAACGACAGTTATTTTCAATACAATATTTAACAGCTTTACATAATTGTGGACGCGTCATTGGATCTGTTTCTCCGCTGACACCTTTATCAAAAAACTTGATATACTTTTTCCCGGCCATTGCCTTATCCCACAAATACTGCTGACGAGCTTCATCTTGTAATTCAATAGAAACCCGTCCATAACATACATCTTTTATCATTATTTACCTTCCCTTTCTATAAAATTAGCTACATTTAAATGTAATTCTTTTGCTAGATAAATATCAGCTTTTGTTTTTAAAGGCAGCATTCTGCGTTCTCTAATGTATAGTTCATTTAATATCTTCATTTGAGTATCAAACATTGTATTTAGTAATTGGTTATCCATAATTTACCTTCCCTTCTATGGTTATTATTATATATCAAAAGATATAGTATATTTATTACATAAATTTGATATGATTACAATACCTGGATGTAACTTTCTTTTTAAGAATATAAATCCTTCCCCATAGGTTGCATCCAGGCAGAGTTTAGATGATGAAAAATGTATTGATAAGATTAGACGCGAAAACATACGCTAAGCTAAAAAAAGAATCAAAGAGTAAGCGTGTGTCGATGTCACGATTAGTTGATCACTATTGTAATGAGTGCATAGGTGATGATAGTAAATTTTTACGATTGTTTGGATGATGTTTGTAAAGTTTGCAGTTTGGATAATGGTTTACTCAAATTACCCACCTCCAGCTAATCACTTTTACATTGGTGATGTCACAGATTGTAAACACGCAGAGAAACTTGTAGATGAATGGATAGATACATACTTTAAACCAAAAGATTATTATGGCTGGGTATGTTTAAATTGGGATGAGCATCTACGATTGTTGTATGAAGGCAAGCGATATAAAGATAGAGTAAAGCGTGTGCGGGAATGACAAAGTATAAAGCAATTAGAACTGAAGTAGATGGTATTATGTTCGCGTCAAAAAAAGAAGCTATGCGATATAAAGAATTAAAATTTCTGCGTGGAGAATATCGTATTAGTGATTTAACATTACAACCAAAGTTCCCGGTAGAAGTATGCGGTAAAAAGATATGTACTTATGTAGCTGACTTTCTGTACTATGAAAATGGTGAAAAGATTATTGAAGATGTCAAAGGTGTAAAAACACCGGTGTACAGATTAAAAAAGAAATTAGTTGAAGCAATCTATAACATTACAATAAAGGAGGTATGATGGCTGATCCTAAATACAATATAGAATTAATAAACCCGGATCATTACAAACAAGGAACTGTTGAGTGCATTGATTACATTCGAGATAGACTTGGTTACGAAGGATTCAAAGCATATCTCTTGGGATCGCATTACAAATACACCTATCGTTTTGGATACAAGCATAAAGATTTAGATCCATTATCAAGAAAAAAAGAAGAGGATAGAGATTTACGCAAGGCAATGTGGTATTTATGTCGTTATCAGGATATTTGTAAAAAAGAAATACAAGCTCACGAGGAGTCAGATAATAGACAAGAAGTAGAATATTCAGATGGGGATAGACCAAGTGATACTGAGCAAGAATAGCGAAACTTATCAGCTGTTAGCAAAAGAAGCATTAGAGTTTATGTTGGATTGTCTTAATCAAGGTATGCAGCTGTCAGAAATTAAAGCAATGTACCTAAACAAAATGGGATCTGGTGTACAGATGAGCTATGGTAATATACTAAACCAATTAATTCGCGAACATTTAGAATGCCACAAACGATTAGTTAATAAAAATAATTAGATGAGTGATGAATAATATATACAAGATGGATAACGATTTTGAAGAGAAACGAAAAAAGAAGATTCTCGACAATGGGAAAAACAATGTGCAATCTGTATATTCAATGGGGCCATTTACTGTTTTACCAAGGCGTGCATTTAATGATAAAAGAATGTGTAAACATCCAACAACATTACTCATATTGGGAACACTTTGTACTTGTGCAAACAATTTCACCGGAGTATGCTTTCCAACCTACCAATACATTATGAATGCAACAAACAAATCATTAAAAACAATCTCACATTCTATTAACCATTTGATTGATTGGGGTTATGTAAAAAGACTTCGTAAAGGATCACCATTGTACAAAAATGTAAGACATAAGAGCAGTATTTATAGAATACTTTATGATCCATCAGCTAGTGACAACGAAGTGCATTCACGAGCGTTAAATAATGATCCTGAATTACAACAGATAGAACGCGATAAGACATTACAATCAATGGAGAAAACTATGAAAAAAGAAACTAAAAAGACCCCAACTTTTTCACCTGAGGTTAAAGAAGATTTTAACATAGGGTTAAATAGAATAAGACTTACTGAACTAGACTCAAATAAGAATACTATAAGTAACAATAAGAACATCAAGAAAATGTCAGAGATAGAAATGATGAATGAATTTAAAGCTGTACACAGAGAAGTATTCAACATAGATTTCATACCTGACAGAAGAGATTGGAATCATATAAAAGATTTGTGGGAGCTAAACATTGGATCGAACATTTTGTTTGCAACAATAAAAAGAAACTTCCATAAAAAAGATAAGCCACCAGCTTTTCCTTTGTCTTGGATACTGAAGGTGATGAACGATGATCCGGAAACTCCACAAAGTGTTGTAGCTGAGATAGCAAAGTTATTGAAAAGAAAAAGAAGGAACTATGATTAATTTACAAACGATAGATGTTCCTCTAAGTTTTGTAAACGCAAAGAACGCACTATCACTCCCTTTTCTCACCACGGATACAAACACAATCGAGCCATACCTAGGGGGGAGGGGGGTACTGCGTAGATATGGGGGTGGCTCACAAATATTTTTTAATTTTAACCAAGGAGTTTTTTATGAGTAAAGAATATTTAAATGTTGTTAGCCCAAGAAATGTTAAAGACGGCAAAACAGAATGGCATCGAGTTGGAGTTGCTTTTAGAAATGACAATAAACCGGATATACCTTATACTATTGTTTTTAGTAGCCAGCCAATGCCGGAAATCAACGAAAAAGGTAAACTTGAATGCAAGGTATTATTGATGAAACCAAAAGACTTTAAGCAAAACAATAATACACCACCTCAACCACAGCCATCACAAAATAATTATGGCCCAAGTATCGATGATGAGGTGACCTTTTAATGACAAAACGAGTCCTTCCCAGATTAGATAACTTTGCATCAATGCGTCAAATTCAACGCAAAATAAAAGGTAGTGAAGTTATTTATAAAAATCGTGATGCTTTAGCCCAGGAACTAATAAACATAGGAACAGCTAATATTTCTGATATTGTTACTTGGGAAAATAATGAAGCTACAGTTAAAAATGTGAAGGACATACCCGAATATGCCTTATCAGCTATCAAAAGAGTTAGAATATTAAAGGATGGAACTCTTGATATTGAGATGGTTGATAAGGTTAGGGTACTACAGCTGCTTGCAAAATCTGCGGGATTGTTAGATGTAGAAAAAGACGCGGACAAACCATCGGTCATTGATATTAAAATGGTAGGGCCAAGTGAATCAAAAGAATGATATACCAGCACTAAAACTTGATTTTAGTAAATCACCGACTATTTGGAAATTTTTACAAAATGATGCTTTTGTAAGAGGGATAGTTGGCCCAGTTGGTTCTGGGAAATCATATGCGTGTTGTGCTGAATTATTTAGACGCGCTGTAGAGCAAAAACCAAGTAAACGCGATGGTATTAAATATTCTCGATTTGTTATAGTACGAAACAGTTATCCAATGTTAAAAACAACAACTTTAAAAACCTGGACAGAATTATTTCCTGAACACATATATGGAGCTATACGACATTCACCACCAATCACTCATCACATAAGATTACCTAGTCGTGAAGGAGCAGCTGGTGTAGATTGTGAAGTAATTTTTTTAGCATTAGATCAACCAAAAGATGTTCGTAAGTTATTATCATTAGAAGTTACTGGTGCTTGGATTAATGAAGCCAGGGAGCTGCCTAAGTCGATCGTGGATGGCCTGACGCACCGCGTGGGTCGATACCCGGTAAAAGAAGATTCTGGCCCTGGTCATAGATTTATTATTTTAGACAGTAACCCTTGTGATGATGATCATTGGTTATATCGAGTATCTGAAAAAGAACCAATAAAAGGAAAATTTGCGTGGAAATTTTTTAGACAACCTAGCGGAGTTTTTGAAGCAAAAAATGTTCCCAAAGAAAATCCTGAAGCACAAGGATATGTGTATGCTGGTGGTAAATGGTGGGAAACAAATCCAAATGCTGAAAATTTGAACAATCTGCCAATCGGTTATTACGAACAGTTATTAGTATCTAAAAATTTAGATTGGATTCGATGTTACGCTGAAGGTAAATTTACTTATGTGCAAGAAGGTAAACCAGTATGGCCAGAATATGATGATGCAATTATGACGGGAGATTTAGAACCAGATCCAGGATTACCTTTAATAATTGGTGTTGACTTTGGTTTAACGCCCGCAGCTGCTATTGCGCAACGGACACCAAAAGGTCAATGGAATGTTTTACACGAAATCGTTACCGAAGATATGGGATTAGAGCGTTTTTGTTCACTTTTAAAACAAGAGCTTAATTTATTATTTCCTAATTATGAATTAAAAATTTTTGGAGATCCAGCTGGGTTAAGTCGTGATCAAATATATGAAACGACAGCTTTTGACCATATGAAAACACACGGCCTAATGGCTAAACCTTGTGTAAGCAATGAATGGAAAGTTAGGCGTGAAGCTCTAGCTGCGCCTATGAGTAGGTTAGTAGACGGCAAACCCGCTTTTAAAGTAGACCGCAGATGTGTTAGAACGCGAAAATCATTAAGTGGTGGTTACCATTTTCGGAGGGTGGCCATCGGTGCTGGTCAAGAGCGTTTCAGAGATACACCAAACAAAAATGAACATTCACATATTGGGGATGCAATGGCGTATTGTGTGTTAGGTGGTGGAGAACATAAAAGAATGACCAGAAGGCCTATGCACTCAATGAATAAACCTTTATTAGCTAAAATAGAATTTGATCCTTTACAATGATAAATATAATAGTTGAAACATTTGCAGTAATCACAGCCATAGTATCAATTTATTGTTATGGTAATGGTTGGAAATATTCAGGATATGTTGGTTTGTTTTCACAAATTTGGTGGATTTCATTTACCTATCTTAACCAACTTTCAACTATGTATGTTTTATGTTTTTTTATGCTATTAGTTCATATACGCAATATAAGGAAAATGAGAAAATAATGTTTACGCCAACTGAAATAAATGAAGCAGTAAAAATTGATGGTATAGATAAAAAAGTTGTACCCTTTAATCACACACATTTAAAAGTTATGGATTTTAGATCTCACGACATTCAAATTATAGAAAGTTTTGTAAATTACGATGAGCTTACAAAAAATTTAAATGGAAATGGTTTGTCATTTACCGGAATAGCTGATAAAAAATTTGTATGTTGTTTTGGTTTAGTAAAAATATGGGATGGTAATTATGAATGTTGGTTGCTACCTTCATCTGATGTTGGAAAAAATAAATTTGCGTTTCATCGGGCAGCGTTACGATTTTTTACATATGCAGCGAAAAAGTTAAAAATACATAGAATGCAGATGATTGTTTTAATATCAAATGATATAGCATACAAATGGGCGCAAAAATGCTACTTTACTCAAGAAGGTTTATTACGAAAGTATGGGCCGGATAAAAGTGATTATTTTATGATGAGTAGAATATTTAATACAAACTATAAGGAGTAACATATGGGCGGTTTATTTTCAGCACCAAAACCTCCAGCACCTCAAGGGCCATCTCAAGCAGAATTAGATGCTATTGCTAGGCGAGAAAAATTAGCAGAAGAATCAAAGGCAAGAGAATCTCGTGAGATTGCTGCAAGAAAAAGAGTTAAAAAGGGGCCATCGGGATTAATGACAGCTTTTGTTTCAAGAGAACCTGAAGAACAAAATCAAAATACATTAGGCCCAGGAAGGAATCCTAGATAATGAAAAAATATATAAGAAACCCTAAAAAAAAAGGAAGAGATAATGCCAGAAGTAAAATACAAAACTAAAGATGGTATGAAAAGCAAACATTTCTCTTATACAAAAAAGGGAATGAGCGAAGCTAAACAATTTGCAAAATTAACGGGCGGAAAAATGAAAGCTGGTCTTAATGATGCAAAAATGAAATATGCAAAGAAAGGTTAATTATGGCATTTCAAAGTATAGGCAAACGAAATCAAGAAAGAATTGAAAAGTTAGAAAAGAATCAAAAAAAACCAGCAGCAGCCAAAACTGTTGCTAAACCAGCACCCGTTGATCGTAACTTTCAAACAAAAACGGCAACCGGGGGGATAACTAAAAAAAAATCTTTAATGGGATCGCAAATAAGTCGAGAACCTGACATTACTAATTATTAAGGAAAATAATGTCTTTATATGAAAACATAAACAGAAGAAAAAGATTAGGTATAAGTCGGCCAAAATCAAAAAGCACAATAAGCGACAAACAGTATTCTTTGATGCGTCAGGGTTTTCCTAAAAAGAAAAAAAAGAAGAATGCTTAAAGAACATAAAAATCCTAAAGGGGGGTTGACGGCTAAAGGTAGGGCATTTTTTAAACGCAAAGAAGGTGCTAATCTAAAACCACCAGTAAAAAGTGGCGTAAATCCTAGACGCGTAAGTTTTGCAGCTAGATTTGCGGGTATGAAAGGCCCAATGAAAAAACCTGACGGAACACCAACACGCAAAGCGTTAGCACTCCGTGCGTGGGGATTTAGAAATGAAGAATCAGCTCGTAACTTTGCAAACAAACATAAAAAATCATAATGACAAAAATAATTAAAGATTCATACGAAGATTATATAAAAAAAGCAGATAAAGGTTTTAGAATGCTTTATGAAAAAATGCCATTAGGTAAAGTAATTTTGTATGGTAATGGTGGTTCTGGTTATAAAAAATTTTTTCAAAACTTTCAAAATGATGTAAAAAGTAAAATACAATCAGGTACAGTTGCTTTTGGTTCACCATCTAAAACATCTACTCGACAACCAATTATTAAAAGACGATCGCTTATGAAAAGGAAACAAGGATAATGGCTAAATTTAAACCTGAACAATTAAAAGAAAAATACGAAAAAGCACATAGTCATAAAGAACAATGGCGATCTATTTATGAGGACGCATTCAGATACTGTTTGCCACAAAGAAATTTATATACGGGGTATGGAGAAAGTGATGTTCCGGGGCAAGATAAAATGAGTCGTGTTTTTGATTCTACGGCTATTGATTCGACACAAAAATTTGCTAACCGACTACAATCGGGTTTATTTCCTCCGCAAAGCAAATGGTGTCGACTTGTTCCTGGAACACAAATTCCAAAAGAACGAAAAATAGAAACACAGAAAATTTTAGATAGCTATGCAGATAGAATGTTTGATGTTATGCGCCAATCAAATTTTGATCAAAGTATGGGAGAATTTTTATTAGAGCTTGCTATTGGTACCGCGATTATGCTTATCCAGCCAGGTGATGAAACAACACCGATACGATATACAGCTGTACCAACATTTCTAGTTGCTTTTGAAGAAGGGCCTTTTGGAACAGTTTATAAAGTGTATAGACGATTAAAAAAACCTTACGGAGTTTTAGATCGAGAATTTCCTGATATAAAAATTCCACAAGAAATTTCACAAGCATACGAAAACAGAGAAAATGAAACAATAGAATTAATTGAAGGAACATATTATGATAAAACCAATGGCAAGTATCATTACCAGATAATAGACTTGTCAGGTAAACACGAGTTAGTTCATAGGGAGCTAGATTCATTTCCTTGGGTTATTGCGAGGTATATGAAAGTTGCTAACGAACGCTATGGTCGTGGCCCCGTGCTAACCGCGTTACCTGACATAAAAACTTTAAACAGAACAATCGAATTGACTTTAAAAAATGCGTCATTAACTATTGCTGGAGTATATACAGCTGTTGAT
>MDTA01008687.1_pt1 | contig 11413 bp, 5 predicted proteins | sample 811151 | NCBI WGS metagenome assembly MDTA01 (sample SAMN05326648, study PRJNA326480) | marine metagenome | isolation source: seawater | place: Indian Ocean: South | collected 2010 | reverse complement strand
TCTGTATATCTGGCCAACTGGTAAGATTGGCCTGGGAGCAGCAGCAAAAACTGATTTGTTCTTCGAATCCATTCCCGATGAATTCCTCGACTTCATTCCCGAAGAATGGGATTGGGAAGAAAACTCCTCGCTGATTCCCATCATGGTACCAAAGTTTTACCTCGACCTGTGGAATTTCGGACTCGCTCCCTCACGAGTAGAATATCCATCTCTCTCCAACGAAGCCGCCACTGGTATGCCTATTGAAGTCTTTATCGGCAAAAATCGGGAAGCCACTCTGGATGGTCGCTTTGTCGCTTTTAGTAAGAGGATAAACAGCGTACTCGTCCCAGAAAGCTTTCTTACCTGGGCAAACAAAAGATTTGGACAACCAGACAGTGGAGATTTTTATTTTCTCTGGAAAGAGGGTGCTATTGATGGCCCTCCCCATTCAAGAGAGCAAATCCTGGAGATGAAAAACGAACCCGGTTTTGAATCTTGGGAAGTCTCTCCACTCAACAACCCCGCCGATCGATCTCCAATTTCATCGATTACTCGAATTCTGGATAAAGAGATACAGCCTTCCCGGATTATTCTTGAAGTGGTGGACAGTCCATCCCCTGCCCTTCTCCAATTTATCAAGGATCAAGGATATGAACTCAATCGTGAATTCCCCGAGCAGGATTTAATCAAAAAAGTACTTATTGGACTCTTTATTGGAGTTATTGGAATAGGTACTCTTCTCTCCCTTCTTTCCATTGCCACCTTCGCCAGCAGTTACCGACTCGTAATTGCTAAGTCTGCAGAACATGCTCGCAATCTTCTACTGCTCGGATTTTCAAATCAACAAATCAGCCAAGTTTTCTTTGCTAGCTTTACTCGCTTATTTTTTGTTATCCTAATCCTAACATTAGTCGTTGGATTAAGTGGTAAATCAATTATCATTGAACGAGCAAGAGAGATTGGAATAACAATCAATGAATTAGTTTCTCCAAACACTATTTTCTTCTTGGTACTTTATGCAATTGTTTATCTATTTATCAATAAGAGGGTAATCGACAGATCTATCCACGACCTTCTTTAATAAAGCAATTTTCTTGATCTGCAGTTTTACTTTGAGTTTCATTATTCCAAAAGCCCCTCTATGCCCAAGTCTTTCAAATATAAAGCTTTCATTAGTTATTCGCACCATGACAAAAAGGCGGTTGATTGGTTGCATAAGAAACTTGAAACCTATCGTATACCGAGGAGTCTTGTAGGAAAGAAAACTCAATCAGGGGAAATTCAGAAACGGTTATACCCAATTTTTAGGGATCGTGAAGAATTGCCCACGGCTAATGAACTTGCAAGTGTCATTAAAAATGCACTGGAAGAATCGTCCCATTTAATCGTTATTTGCTCTCCAAATTCTGCCAAATCAAAATGGGTTAATGAAGAGATAAAATATTTCAAACAGCTTGGTAGGTCTGGCAACATTTTCTGTTTCATCATAGGAGGCATTCCAAATATCTCAGAAACTGGTCGCCCTGATCCACAGGAATGCTTTCCCGACGCAGTCAGGTATGAAATCGATAAAGATGGTAATCTAACTTCAAATCCAATTGAACCGATTGCAGCGGATTGTCGTGATGAGAGGGATGGGAAGAAAAACGCGATCATTAAATTGATTGCAGGCCTCATCGGCGTTGGGTTCGATCAACTTAAACAACGTGACCTCGCTCGCAACCAAAAGAAACTTCTAGGGCTAAGTACATTTTCCCTCGCCCTGGTTGCGATTATGTCAGCCTTAACTTTGCGTGCACTGGAACAGCAAACAGAAGCAGAGAAGCAAAAAATTAATGCAATTTCTGCACAAATTGTTGCTGAAAAAGCACGCGATGAAGAATCTTTCCAAAGGGAAAAAGCAGAACGCGCTCAATATATTTCTTCTCAATTGCAGAGAGAAGCAGAGTGGAAGTCTTATGTTTACCAAATAAACCTGGCAAACTCCAAAATTAATCAAGGTGACATTGTAACTGCCGAGAATATCTTATGGAATACAAATCCAAAATTCAGAAATTGGGAATGGGGCCGTCTCATCCTAGACGCCGACCGCTCATTGCTTACAGTTAATCTTCATGAGAAAGAGGAATCTTTTCACAGTGGACATGTAGAATCCGGAGTTTTTTCACCCGACGGCAAGAAGTTTCTAGCAGCTGGCTCAGGTGGTCAGATTAAAATCTGGCATACTGCAACAGGGAAAATTATTAAGTCATTTAATGAGGGGAAAACCATTTTTCGTAAAGTTGCTTTCTCACCAGATGGATCTACATTCATATCATCTCCAGATTATGGTCCCGTAAGAATCTGGGCAGTTGAATCGGGAGAAGAATATCCTAGTATCTCTCTATCCAATGATAAAAAAGATAAGATTGTTCATATTTCTTATTTTGGGAAAGGTAAGCAAATAGCGATTGGAACAAACAATGGAGCGGTCAGTTTTTATGATCTTAAAAATGGTAAAGAGCTAAGAGAAATTTTATTTCCTGATACCCGTCTCAATTATTTTGATTTTTCTCCCAATGAAACAAAAATGGTGACTTCACATAGCCGAGGAACCTTTAACATCACACATTTAGCTGGAGGAAACACTCAAACATTTCCTATTCATAACGAAAGAGCCAATGTGCTGTTCTCAATTTACGCACCCAAAGGTGGAAATATATTTTCTACTAACTCAATGAGATCATTAATTTTTTGGGATCCTATAAATCAAGAGTTTTCCTATCAAACCTCGGGGCAATTTAAAGACCTTGTAACGGCTTCTTACTCCCCTAATGGAAATTTTCTTGCGACTGCCTGCTCAGATGGAACAGTTCAATTATGGGATAACTGGAAGAAGCAATTAATCAGCAATACCCGTACTCATGCTCTTTCCTTAACAGGCATTGATTTTCATCCGGACAATAAAAGATTTTTAACCACAAGTCAGGATGGCAGGATTCGCGTTTGGGCAAGACAACCAGATAATAATATCCTTAATTTGGAACCCAACCCTTATGTTCGCGAAGCTTCAGTTTCCCCTGATAACTCAATGATTTTACTTGTTGGCAAGAAGGGAAAAGAAATTGATCTATGGGACGCAAAGAAAAATCTAAAAGTTTTATCTTTTTCTGAAGGACACTCAGCACAGATTAATTTTACCTCCTTTTCTCCATGTGGAGAGAGATTTATTTCCGTTAGTGATGATATGACGTCTTGCCTTTGGAATATTAAGGACAGGAAAATTATTTACACGCTTAGAGGTCACCAAAAAAAAGTTAATTTCGCTACATTTTCTCCTGATGGTAAAATGATTGCTACCACAAGTGCAGATAAATCGGTTATTATTTGGGATGCTGAATCTTCAAAACAGATAACCACTCTACAACATGATGACTCTGTTATTCTGGCATCCTTTGATCCTAAAGGAGAAAAATTAGTAACATGTGATGAAAACCAAAAAACAAATGTCTGGGATCTTGATAAACTAAAAATAATTTCAGTTGGTCCAAATGCACTGAACAGCCTGACATTCTCTCCAGATGGGAAAAATGTTCTTAGCACATCCAGATACTCAAAAATAGCTAAAACATGGAACCCAAATTCAGGCAGAGTCAAATTCGCACTAAAGGGACATTTGTCTAGTGTAAATAGTGCGTACTATTCATCGGATGGGCAGAGAATTATTACTACCAGCAATGATGATACAATAAGAATCTGGGATGCAAAAAAAGGAGATGAACTTCTTTCACTCAACTTTGGCAGGTGTGATTTCGCCAGGTTTTTCCCTGACGGAAAATCAATCATAGTTCATCGAAAATACGGAAAGGAAAAAGGAATCAACCTCTTAAAGGCCTTGAATTTCTCTTTTGATAGAAGTCAATATGAGAATCATAAGAATCAACGCTATTTAAAATGGCAGATGTTGAATAATGAAATAACAAATAATACTGAAAGAAATAAAATTTCCCAATAATTTTAGGATTTTGGAGCAGTATTAGTTAACAAATAAATCTTAATTTACTTTCATCACCAATTCGTCATCTTTAACGAAAAAAGTAACTTCACTTCCCTCTTCCACTTCACCAGACACCAGTGCCCTAGCAAGCTGAGTCTCCACTTGTTTCTGTAAAAATCTCTTCAAAGGACGCGCACCATAAGTCGGATCATATCCCTTTTCCCCAATCCATTTCTTGGCTGGGTCGGAGAAGACGACCGAGACCTTACGGTCTTCAAGTCTCATATTGAGGGCACTCAGCAAGAGATTTACAATCTCAGTAATTTCTTCAAGTGAGAGTGGTTTAAAAAGAACAGTATCATCAATTCGATTGAGAAATTCGGGACGGAAATGATCTCTTAGATCTGCCATGACAGATTCGCGGGCAGATTCAGATATTTCATTTTCCATTAAGTTGTCCTGCAAATAACGACTTCCCACATTGGAAGTCATAATGACAACCACATTCTTAAAGTCCACAGTACGACCCTGAGAATCAGTTAGACGTCCATCATCCATCAATTGGAGAAGAACATTGAAAACATCCGGATGAGCTTTTTCGATCTCGTCGAAAAGAATAACCGAGTAAGGCTTACGACGAACAGCCTCTGTTAGTTGCCCCCCTTCTTCATACCCGATATACCCTGGAGGTGCACCAATTAGGCGGGCTACGGAGTGCTTCTCCATATACTCGGACATATCGATACGAACGACATTGTTTTCGCTATCGAAAAGGCTCTCCGCCAGTGTCTTGGCAAGTTCGGTCTTTCCGACTCCTGTCGGTCCGAGAAATAAAAAGGAACCAATCGGACGGTTTGGATCTTTGATTCCTGCACGTGCTCGCATAATTGCTTCGGATACGGCATCCACTGCCTCGTCCTGTCCAATCACCCGTTCATGTAAAATATTTTGGAGGCGAAGAAGCTTTTCGCGTTCACCTTCGATTAATTTAGCTACAGGAACGCCTGTCCAACGTGCTACAATATCCGCAATTTCCTCGGCGGTGACTTCCTCCTTAAGAATAGAATCATCTTTTTTCTCTGCCTTCTCGAGTTTTTCAAGTTCCGTCTCCAAATTGGGAAGTTTTCCATGTTTTAATTCAGCAACTAGATTCAAATCATAGGCACGTTCAGCTCGTTCCATCTCAGCACGGGTGGATTCGATTTGTTCACGAAGTACACGAACATCATCAATTCCCTTCCTTTCGTTTTCCCATTGCCGCTTAATGGTTTCCATTTTGTCCCTGGCATTTCCCAAATCCTTTCGTAATGCTTCGAGTCGGTCCTTGCTGGATTTATCTTTTTCCTGTTTAAGTGCGGTTTCCTCGATTTCGAGCTGAAGTACTCTTCTGCTTATCTCATCGAGCTCAGCCGGCATGCTATCGAGTTCAGTCCGAATCATAGCACAGGCTTCATCCACCAAATCTATCGCTTTATCCGGGAGAAAACGGTCAGAAATATAACGATTAGAAAGAACTGCTGCATTGACCAATGCTTCGTCGCGAATATTGACTCCATGATGGATTTCGAAGCGGTCTCGAAGACCGCGAAGAATCGAAATAGTATCTTCAACATTGGGTTGATCGACTAGTACAGTTTGGAAGCGTCTCTCTAGTGCGGCATCCTTTTCGATGTTTTGTCGATATTCATTCAAAGTGGTGGCTCCAATGCAATGAAGCTCACCACGAGCAAGCATAGGTTTAAGCATATTACCCGCATCAATCGCTCCCTCGGCTTTGCCGGCACCAACAATGGTATGCATTTCATCGATGAACAGTACAATTCTTCCTTCCGCTTTACTCACTTCAGAGAGTACAGCTTTTAAGCGTTCTTCGAATTCTCCTCGAAATTTAGCTCCGGCGAGAAGAGACCCCATCTCCAAAGTAAAAATTGTTTTATCCTTAAGCCCTTCGGGCACATCGCCCCGAACAATTCTTTGGGCAAGCCCCTCGACAATGGCGGTCTTCCCTACTCCAGGTTCACCAATAAGCACAGGATTATTCTTGGTTTTTCTAGAAAGGATTCTGATGACCCGACGAATTTCAGAATCACGACCGATAACTGGATCCAATTTTCCGGATTTTGCCTGCTCAACCAAATCGATTCCATACTTCTTTAAAGCCCGGAATGAATTCTCCGGAGTCTTAGAAGTTACTTTTTGTCCTCCTCGAAGACTTTCCAATGTTTTCCTGATCTTTTTCTCCGTAAGTTCAAAGTTTTTAAAAAATTGCTTGAAAGTAGAGGGCTTACCCACACTAGCAAGTCCAAGAAGTAAGTGCTCGGTGCTAATGTAATCATCCTGCATTTCCTTCGATATAGCCTGCCCTTTTTCCACTGCCTCGGTTAGACTAGCAGATGCATAGGAGCGTGCCGTGTTAACATCACCTGCAATTTTAGGAAGGTTTTTAAGCTCACGTTGAAGGGCGAGTTGCACAGGAGCTGTACCAATTCCCATTTCTTCCATGAGGGCGGGCACAATTCCATTCTCTTGTGACATGAGGGCGGAAAGTAAATGCCAAACTTCCACTTCCTGTTGACCATTCCGCTTGGCGACCTCCGCCATTTCCCGAATTGCAGAGATTCCAAGCTCAGTAAATTTTTCGGGATCAATATTCATATCCTTAGTTTTGCAAGATTCATTCCGTTTTCATTTTAGTACAAAACATCGTATTTCTGCGATACAAAGCCGTTTTTTTATCTGTGGTATGCTTACATGAAGGGACAAAAGCCCCCGACAAACCCCAAGATAGAGACATATTGTCTCATCTAGGGCGGCGAAATTGTATTAACTTTAAATAAAAGAAATTTCTTTTCATTCAATTATGGATGTGTTCGAATAATCAAACAACATCCAAATACCTCTTCTAAATATTCATTCTATTTGCGGTGTAAAATGAAACTTAAGGAACGTATCGAATTCATTGACAAAAAATTAGATGAGTTATATCCGAATCCCCCAATTCCTTTGGACCATTCGGATCCCTTTACCTTATTGATTGCAGTTCTTTTGTCCGCCCAATGTACGGATGCTCGAGTCAATAAAGTGACTCCCGGTCTTTTTCGATTGGCTGACACCCCAAAAAAAATGGCTTCCCAAAGCGTCGATAAAATCAATGCTATTGTCCGACCCTGCGGCTTGGCTCCAAGAAAAGCTAACGCCATTCATGGACTTTCTCAAATATTAGTTGAGAAGTATGATGGTTCAGTACCCAATACATTTGAAACATTGGAAGAACTGCCGGGCGTTGGACACAAAACTGCTTCCGTTGTCATGTCTCAGGCATTTGGACATCCCTCTTTTCCTGTGGATACTCATATTCACCGACTTGCTCAACGATGGAAATTGACGAGTGGTAAAAGCGTAACTCAGACAGAGAAAGATCTAAAGAGACATTTTCCAAATGAAAGATGGAATCAATTACATCTTCAAATTATTTACTACGCTCGGGAGCTCTGCCAAGCCCATACTTGTTATGGATTGCAATGCGTAATTTGCAAAACTTGCTTTCCTAATCGCCGATCGAAAATTAATGCCAGAAAAGCTTAACCTGAATTTACAAAAACTTTTGGTCTGGCACTCTTTAATTTAGTTATTTCTTCCTCTGCAAGGCCGGAATCAAAAAGATAAACCTCTCGTAAAGATTCAATTGAAATCAGAGAATCGATAGCAGCGGCTTCTAATTTAACTCGTATAAGATTCAGGTGTTCTAGCTTCGGGAGTGATTTGAGCTTACTTAGACTATCCGCATTAATTCCCTCAACACCTTCTAAGAGAAGTTTATTTAGATTAGACATCTTACAAATGGAATCGATTCCAATGTTCGTTATTTTTGAATCAGTCAGATCCAATGAGATAATATGAGGGGCAATAATTAATAACTTTTCCAAATCTTCATCCTTCATGGCAAGTTCTGGATCAACCGAAGAAATTACCTGTACTCCTTTCTTTCCAACAATAGGTAAAATTTTTATACCAGAAGATCTTAAAGTGTTCCATGCATCTTCACTCAGCATGATCTCACCTGGATTTTTGGTCTCTTCATCAACTACTTCAGTAGATGAGGATCCATTCGAATTACCATCCAATTCAATTCCAAACCTTGCGAAAATTGGCCCCATCTTTGAAGGCATTGCAAAGTAGGCTCCAACAATGGCACCTATTGCAAGGAGGAATAGAAAAATTAAAACAAAAATGGTCGAAATAATCTTGGATAAAAAGCTTTTTTCTTGGGCAACTACAATAATCTGGCCACCTTTTCCTTTTTTTATTTTTGCTACTTTGGCGGCTGGCTTTGCAGGCTTCTTTTGCTTGGAGATTTCACCTTCAGGTTCCTCCATTTTGGAAGAATCAACTTTGATCTCAGGATCTAAAAGGTTTTCCTTATTTTGAACTTGGTTATCTGGAGGATCTTGTGAAATTTTTGGTGCTTCTGTATTCTCAATAACTTCCTTCAGAGGCTTCCATTCATTAGTCCCCTCAATCAAAGCATAATCAGTCGATAACAATTGATTAGCAGCAAGAAAATCCTTTGCTTGTCCTAAAGAGTATGGTCCAAAAGTTTGACCATTTCTAGATACAAATAATTTCATTTCATGTATTTAGATCTATAATTAAGGGTAGAAAGTTTACCAAGAAAAATAGGATTTAGCAGATAAAATCCAATTATCTACACATGAGTTATTACAATGAAGCCTTTAGATCTCTATTTTCTTTTTTGGAATTTATCTGTATTGAAAAGTATATTCTTTTTAGGGGAGAGGTGGGAGTGGTGGTAAATCACCAGAATCACTGTTTGAGCTAGGTAATGGTGGAAGCCCAGGAAGTTCAGGCAAGCTTTCTCCAGATTCAGCCGAAGGATCCATAGGTAAACCAGGTAATGCGGGCAACTCATCGCCTGGTGCTGTGACAGTCGAACCAGGAAGTTCAGGCAATGAAGGTGTTGCTTCATTCGAGTCTGAGATACCAGGAAGTTCTGGTAAGCTTTCTCCAGATTCAGACGAAGGATCCATTGGTAAACCTGGTAACGCGGGCAATTCTTCAGTGCTTGATTCATTACTTGGAGCTGAGTCAGTTGGCTCGGGTAGTTCAGGCAATGAAGGTGCTACTTCATTCGAGTCTGAGATGCCAGGAAGTTCTGGAATGGAGGGTATTCCATCAGGGTCAGACTCAATACTTGGTGCCGGCTCGCTTACTACGGGTAAGACTGGAGAGGGCGAAATGTCAACTGAAGGAAAGGCTACTGGAGGAGACTCACTAACACTTTCTTGTGAAGATGTATTTCCTACTGGATCGGTTTCTTTCTGATCATTATTCCCATCTGACGAAACATTAAGTGGAGTGCCATCTGATTTCCATTTAGCTTCACGACCATTCCTTACTCCTTCAGTGTAGGCTGTCACATACATTCTTTGACCGTTAGGCCACCATCGGGTTACTGCACCGTGCCATTTGCCATCTTTGTAATTCCTTTCATACATCTTAGTACCGTTTGAGAACCATTTAGTCGATTGTCCATGTTTTTTACCATTAGACCAATTCTCATCAGAAGAAACATACTTTCCTTCATTTCCATTATTCACTTGAACAATTCTTCCAGTAAAAGGAACATCTGAATGCTTTTGGTACAAGAGACCATATCTCATAACAAAAAATTGGTCGTACTGCTTGCTATCTACTCTGTAAGCATCAGTCGAAACATTACTCTTCTCTGAAGATGGAGAAATGTAACTTTGTTTTTGTGAAGCATTTTGTCCAGGTCTACGATAAGGGTTTTGGCAAGAGGTTAAATTAATTAAATAAACGAAAACCAAAAACGACGAGAGTACTAATTTCATGCATATACTCTGAAGAATTAGCCAAGTAATGCAAGTAATATTAGAATCATTATATCGTATTACTAACCTAGAAATAATTACAAACTTGCCAAAAAGATCACAATCGATCAAAATCAATCTTTTTCGATCATTTGTCTTTGCCTTGTCTTATTATAAAATCACTTATTCCTCAAAAGTATGAATCTTGAAAACCTCCTACTCTCTTTGCCTTCCGTCGGAGTCCTAGCCCTGCTTTTCACATGGTGGAAGACTCAATCTATAAATTCAATACCCGAAGGATCGGAGCGGATGATAAAAATTGCACGGAGCATTCAGGAAGGTGCCATGGCTTTTCTCAGAGCTGAGTACCGTATCCTTATAATATTTGTAGCAGCGGTTGCTGCCTTGCTTTACTGGAGCGGTTCTAACAACGATCAAAGCCATTCACTGGTAGCTTTATCCTTTGCGGTAGGTGCTTTGTGTTCTGCGTTAGCTGGATTTCTTGGTATGAAAGTGGCAACGAAAGCTAATGTGAGAACTGCTAATGCTGCTAAAGACAGCTTAGGAAAAGCACTCGAGGTAGCTTTCTCCGGAGGTGCGGTTATGGGACTTGGTGTGGTAGGTCTAGGCATTCTCGGACTGGGTGGTCTTTTTTATCTTTTTGGAAATCATTTTGGTGCATTTCAACCGGGTGCCTCATTAGGCGTCACTTTATCGGTTTTAACTGGCTTTTCATTTGGTGCATCATCTATCGCATTATTTGCGAGGGTTGGAGGCGGTATTTACACAAAAGCTGCAGATGTTGGTGCAGATTTGGTCGGTAAGGTGGAAGCTGGCATTCCAGAAGATCATCCTCTTAATCCTGCAACTATCGCTGACAATGTTGGGGATAATGTAGGAGATGTTGCAGGCATGGGAGCAGATTTGTTTGAATCTTATGTAGGATCTATCATTGGCACAATGGTTCTTGGGGCTGCAATGGTGGCTGGAGCAACAAATTTTACAGACTTTTTAGGAGGGCTCTCTCCCATACTCCTTCCCTTAATCCTAGGCGCTGTCGGAATTATTACTTCAATTCTTGGAACTTTCCTCGTGAAAGTAAAGGACGGAGACGATCCGCAGAAAGCCCTGAACACTGGTGAGTTCTTCTCATCAGCAGTCATGATAGTTGCATCATATTTTATAATTAATAAATTTTTACCTGAAACTTGGTCTTACAACGACATTACATACACAGCCATGGGTGTATTTTGGGCTACCATTATTGGATTGATTGCGGGATTGGCTATAGGTTTTATCACCGAACATTATACAGGTACAAATAAGAGACCTGTCCGTGCCATCGTCGATCAGTCTATCACTGGTTATGCGACTAATATAATATCGGGACTGGGCGTTGGAATGATTTCAACAACTTTTCCAATCTTAATCCTAGCCACTGCCGTTGTCGGAGCATATGAACTTGCTGGTCTCTATGGAATTGCCATCGCGGCAGTTGGTATGCTCTCTAATACTGGTATTCAACTAGCGGTTGATGCATACGGTCCGATTTCGGATAATGCCGGTGGTATAGCAGAAATGTCTGAACTTCCACCAGAAGTTC
>MDTA01142181.1_pt1 | contig 11414 bp, 11 predicted proteins | sample 811151 | NCBI WGS metagenome assembly MDTA01 (sample SAMN05326648, study PRJNA326480) | marine metagenome | isolation source: seawater | place: Indian Ocean: South | collected 2010 | reverse complement strand
TTCCTTTAATTGATAAATTTAGATAAATATTTTTTTGGAAACAATATTTTCCAAAAAAATATTTATCTAAATTTATCAATTAAAGGAATATTGGGTATTTTTTTTTTATATATTATTTCAAGTTTTACTCATTTAATTCTACCACATAATTACATACATAATATTATAATTTTAGTGATTGGACTTGTACTATTTTATAATTATTTTAATAAAGGTTTAGTTGAAAAAAAAAATTTAAATATAATTTTAATTATTTTTGCTTGTCTATTCTTGGGGTTTTTAATATCTAAAACTAACGAAGATTTTCCTTATTATCATTTACCAAATTCACTTCAATTTTCTTCTTATAAATTAGAGTTTGGACTAGGTAATTTAAGTCATGGTTTTAAGCATTTTTCCTCAATATTTCTTATCAACTCAATTTTTTATTTTCCATATGTAGAGGTTTATTTATTCAATATCACAAACTTTTTGCTACAGGTACTTTTCTTCTCAGGACTGATTATTTTAATTAATAAATATAGTTTAAATAATTTTACTAAAATTATAATATCTATTTCTTTTGTAACTTATCTTGTAAAATTCTATAGGTTATCTGAATATGGAGCAGATTATTTTGGCCAATTCTTGGTTTTATTAAGCTTCATATTTGCCACTTTTTCTTTTTCAAAGAAATTGAATTCTATCGAAAAAAAACAAATATTTTTAATCTCACTCACATTGATTATTTTTGCTGTCACAACAAAATTCTTATATGCTATATATGCAATTATACCATTGCTTTTATTTACTTATTTATTTAAATTAAAAGAAATCACTAAATACATATCAGACAAAAAATTTTTAGTAGTATCTTTAATCTCAATAATATCAGTATTTTTTTTTAATTTTACTGCAACTGGATGTTTTTTGTACCCTGTAACTTTTACATGTTTGAGTGAGACCATTGATTGGTCTATTTCAGAGAGTACAATTAAAAGTTTAAATCTTCATTATAAGGCTTGGTCTAAAGCAGGAATAGGTGCAGGTTATGGAATTTCTAATCATCAGGAATATATTTCAGGAATTAATTGGGTGAACAATTGGATTAAAAAATATTTTTTTACAAAAGTTTCAGATTATATTTTGGTAGTTTTATTTATTTGTCTGATATTTACTATATTTTTAAAAAAAAATTTTTTAGCAATAAAAAAATTAGATTTTAAGGTCAAATCAGTGCTGATAAGCTATTTATCGATATTGATAGTTTTCTTATTATGGTTTTTTAATTTTCCTACCTTAAGATATGCAGGATACAGTATAGTTTTTTTAGTTATAGTAGTGCCATTCTCATTATTCTTAGCAAAAAGGGTAAATTTTAACGATAAAGAAGTAATAAAAAAAGTTAATATATTAATAATTTTAGCAATTTTTGTATTTAATTTTAAAAATATTCAAAGACTGAATAAAGAATTAAATCTTAATATTAATGAGCACCATAATTTCTCAAATTTCCCCTTTTTTTGGGTAGATAAAGTTAAATATAATAAGATATTAATTGAAAAAAAATATTTTAATGAGATAACAAACAATAAAGCATGTTGGGATGTTCCTTCAACATGTATCAAAGATCTTTCTTATTTGGAAATAAAAAAAAAGAAAAGTTACTTTTTTTATAAAAAAAAATGAGCAAACATCCATTAGTTTCAATAATAATTACATATTTTAATAAAAAAGAATACATTAGCAAAACATTAAATTCGATTTTTTCGCAGACATATAAAAATTGTGAAATAATTTTGGTTTATGATGATGAAAATTTATATGATTTACAATTAATTCAACTTTTGATGGTAAAGTTTAAAAAAAAAAAAATTATTATAAATAAAAAAAATATTGGTGTATCAAAATCAAGAAATAAAGCGTTGAAATATTGCAAAGGTAAATATATTGCGTTTATTGATGCCGATGATTTATGGAAAAGTAACAAACTTTACAAACAAATACAATTTATGGAAAAGAATTTATCATCATTTTCATTTACATCTTATGATATTATTAACACTAAAGATAAATTAATTAAAAAAAGGCATGTATATAATGATCCTTCATATGAGCAATTATCAAGAAAGAATATCATAGGGCTCAGTACAGTAATCATTAATAAAAAGATTTTAAATTACATAAAATTTCCTAATCTAAGAACACAAGAAGACTTTGCTGTGTGGTTAAATCTACTAAAAAAGGGGATTAAGTTATCGCATATACCTATGGTTTTATCTTCATGGAGATTGTCTAAAAATTCACTTTCTTCAAATAATTTACAGAAAATTTTAGATGCATTTAAGTTGTTTTATCTTTATCAAAAAAAAAATTTAATATTATCTGTTTATAGTGTATTAGTCCTAGGATATAATAAAATGTTTAAATAAATCAATTTTTGAAAAAAAAAGCTCTCATAACAGGTATTACGGGACAAGACGGATCCTATCTTGCAGAATTTCTATTGAAAAAAGATTATGTAGTTCATGGTATTAAAAGAAAGTCGTCAACATTTAACACAAATAGGATAGATCACATTTATAAAGATATTCATAAAACTAAAAACTTTTTTCTACATTATGGTGATTTAGCTGACTCAAATAGCTTGGTAAATATTATAAATAATATTAAACCAAATGAAATTTATAATCTTGGTGCACAAAGTCATGTCGGCCACTCTTTTGAAATACCCGAATATACTTCCGAAGTTAGTGGCTTAGGAACTCTGCGAATTCTTGAAGCAATGAGATTTTTAAATTTAAAAAAATGTAAATTTTATCAAGCCAGTACATCAGAATTATTTGGAGAAACTTTTGGAAAGAGCTCTTTTACTGAAGACTCACTTATGGTTCCTAAATCACCATATGGTGTTTCAAAGCTATACTCTTTTTGGATAACAAAAGTATATAGAGAAGCCTATGGCTTTCACGCTTCAAATGGAATTCTCTTCAATCACGAAAGTCCAAGAAGAGGTGAGACATTCGTTACAAGAAAAATAACCATGTTTTTTGCAAAGCTTATGTCTGGGCTTGATGAAATACTGTATATAGGTAATCTTGATGCTAAAAGAGACTGGGGACATGCAAAAGATTATGTTGAAATACAATGGAAAATTATACAGCAAAAAAAGCCTGATGATTTTGTAATTGCAACTGGCAAAACAATAAGTGTAAGAGAATTTATAAATGAATGTTGCAAATATCTTAAATTGAAAATTATCTGGACGGGCAGTGGTCTCAAAGAAAAAGGATATTTAGATTTTGGAAAGAAAAAGAAATTAATAATCAAAGTTGACAGAAAATACTATAGACCATTAGAGATCGATTATTTAAAGGGAAACCCCAAGAAGGCTATAAAAATATTAAAATACAAATTAAAGTACAATTTGAAAGATCTTGTTAAGGATATGTTAGACTCTGATATTAAATTAGCTAAATTAAATCAAAAAAAATGAAAAAAAAAAGTTACATTTTTCTAGCAGGCCACAAAGGGCTTGTTGGAAGTTCGCTATTAAATCTTTTAAAAAGCAAAGGATATAAAAATATTATAACAATTGATAAAAAAAAAGTAAATTTAAGAGATTATAAAAAAGTTAAAAGTTTTTTTAAAAACAAAAAAATTGAATATTTAATTATGGCGGCAGCCAGAGCTGGAGGTATAATTGCAAATAGCACAAATCAAAAAGATTTTTTTATAGAAAATGTTGAAATTCAAAACTCTTTGCTACAACTTGCTTTAGACAAAAAAGTTAAAAGAACAATTTATTTAGGAACATCTTGTATTTATCCTAAATTTGCTAAAAATCCAATTTCTGAAAGCAGCTTGTTGACCGGTGAGCTTGAAAAAACAAACCAATGTTATGCTATTGCCAAGATATCTGGTATTAAACTTTCCGAGGCATTATTTAATGACTATAAATTGGATATTATTTGTCTTATGCCGACAAATGTGTATGGAAATAATGATAAATTTGACAAAATAAATGGCCACGTAATTCCAGCAATGGTCTCTAAATTTATTGAAGCAAAAAAAACATCACAAAAGAGTGTTAAATTATTAGGAACTGGGAAACCAATTAGAGAGTTTATTCACTCGGACGATCTAGCAGAAGCGATATTAAAATGTCTCAATATTTCAAAAAAAAAAATAAATAAAATTTTTAAAGGTAAACTGCCAATTTTAAATATCGGAACAGGAGAGAATATTAAGATTATTAATTTAGCAAAAATGATATCCAAGTTTTCGAATTATAATGGAATAATAAAATTTGATAAAAGATTTCCTGATGGGACATATAAAAAAAATCTTAACTCAAAGATTATTTATAAACTAGGTTGGAAACCAAGAATAAATTTAAAAAATGGTCTTAAAGAAGTTATCTCAAAACAATTTAACTCATGAATATAAATTATATTTTATATTTATTAATATTTTTTATATTTATTTATTCTGTATTTAAAAAATATGAAATATTACAAGAAAATATTAATTATTCAGAACATAAAAGACTTGGTAAATCTAATAAAGCCCCAATATTAATTGGTGGAGTATTTATTGTTATTTCTTTATTAATTTTTTTGCCACAAAATCTACTTTTTTTTAAAATTACAACAATTTTGATTTTTTTAGTTGGGATTCTCTCTGATAAAAATATTATTTCAAGCCCAAAACTAAGATTATTTTTCCAAATTAGTGTTATTTTTTTTTTAGTGCATTTCGAGAAACTCAATATTATTGGAATTCAAGTTAATTTTATAGATTATTTGTTAACTATAGACTACTTTAATTATTTTTTCACAATTTTCTGTTTTGCAGTTTTAGTTAATGGTAGCAATTTCGTAGATGGTCTTAATGGACTACTATCTGGATATTTTATATTAGTTTTATCTTCTATCTATTTTGTTACAAATTATCATATAAATGTTAGCAATGATATCAAGATGATAATTGATTTATTATTAACTGTAACTATAATATTTTATCTTTTTAATTTATTTGGCATTGTGTATCTTGGGGACAGTGGCTCTTATCTTTTGTCAATATCGATTGGTTTCGTATTAGTTAAAATTTATCAAGATACAAATTTTATATCGCCATATTACATCGCTAGCATGCTATGGTATCCTGTATTTGAAAATTTATTTTCTTTATCAAGACGTTTTCTAAGCAAAAATAAAATATCATTGGCGGATAAACTACATCTTCACCAATTAATTTTTAGATTTTTAAGGTCAAAAACTGAAATTAAAAACGATCGAATAAACACTTTATCTGGTTTTATAATTATTCTATTAAATATACCTTCGATATATATTGTTACAAATTTTTATTTTCACTCTATTATTTTGGTAAGTGTAATTTTTTATAACCTGAGCTTATATTTGCTAATTTATTATTTTCTTTCGAAAAATTTTAGACTTAAAAAATAATTTTATAATTTCTGTTAGAATTAAAAATCCATCTTTTATTTCATTCACTTTTTTTTTTTCCACCTATTCTTTTTTTTTCATAAGAGGGCACACTCGTATAATCCATATTAGATATTTGAATTTTAATAGGAAATTCAACACAAAACCTAAAATCATTTGATTTAATATTTAACTTTTTGAATTTCGAAGTTTCTCCTAATACATAAGTATACAATATATCATTTAACTTTAGTGAAAAAAGTAATCTGCCAATAAGAGAAAAAATTTTATTTCCGAAATATGTAATAATTGTGTCGTCATCGCTCCCCCCTCCATCAAGGTATCTTGATGCAAATATAAAATCCTTATTTTTACATTTTTTTAACATTTTTTCTAAATCTTCAATCTCAAAGGAGCCGTCAGCATTGAATATACAAAAGTACTTCGTAGTACACTTATTTATACCTTCAATTATTGAATTGCCATAACCCACACCTGTCTGTTGATGAATCAGTACGTCAAAATATTTTATAGAATTTATAGTTTCATAATCATTTTGTTGCAAAGATACAATTACTTTATATTTGTGTTCTTTTAAAACCTGCAAAACTCTTGGAAGCGATTCCTTTTCATTTTTGGCAGGTATAATTAACGTTAAATCACTCATCGAATTTTTTTCTAAATATTTCTTGAGAAATTTGTTCAGTATTTATTTCTAACGGATTATTTATATTAAAATTTTTGTGTGCAAAAATAGTTGATAAACTACTTCTTTTATCATTTTTTATTCTAGATCCATGATCAGAAATTATAAATATATTTAGGTCATCTAAATTTCCCAGGTTATGAAAAAAATTATCCATAGATCTTACAACGCATTTTCTCTCAATATTATGCTGTTTTAGAGCTTCGTCAAAAGTCATATAATAATTTAAATTACTTCTATGCACATCATATTCACAAAATTCATTAAATCCATAAGGTTTATGTGGAACCAAAATGTGAACAAATATTAAATCATATTTTTTTGATAGCACATTATTTTTAACAAAATTTAAAATTTGTTTATGAAATAGCTTTTCACCTTCCGGCTCATTAATTGATTTTATTATTTCTAATTGTTTAAAAGATCTCCAGATTATTTTTGCCAATATTGACCCGTGTAAATTCCACAAAGACATAATCTTTGATGCAATGTCTGAGTCAGCATCTATTATGTCTAATCTAAAAGGGTTAAATTGGTAACAATTTGATACATTCGGGGAATTGCAAAAATTAATGTGTAAATTTTGGACAACCGAAATATTTTCGTAATTTTCGAAAAGAGTATTTTTTCTCATTTCATATTCTATAAAATAATTATCAGATACTTTTACCAATTTATCTCTAATTTCCTCATTGATTGTTTTTTCAAAATTTATTAAAGAACTTATCGAATTTACTGAATTATCAGAAATTGAAAATGAATTAGTGTAATACTCAAAGTTATATTTGATAAACATATTTTCAATTTCTTCATTAAATTCTTTACCCTCTACAGTATCACTGGAGATTGAGTTGAAACCAGACATCTCATCCCAAATAATTATCAATGTCCTCTCATTATAAAGTTTGTTAACCTCTTTAGAAAAATTTGGTATTTGCTTATAATCTTTAGTATTGTCAAAAATGTTAAAAATAAATAAGCTTAAAAATGTTACAATAAATATTGTAGAATTTTTTTGATCATCAGTTTTGTTTTTTATTAATAATACAGCTAACCAGATTATTAAAAAAAATAAAACTGCTGGAACATAGATTATTCTAAAATTTCTCAATAAAAACTCAATATTTGGCTGAATTATTCCGTTGAATAATCCTAAGTGATTGTCTAATCCAATAGAAATAATCAAACTCAAATACGCATTCAATAGTAAATTATTTTTTTTTTTTCTTAAAATACCTGATATAAAAAAATTGATAATAATTAGCGTTAACAGAAAAAAAAAAATAAAAAAAATTTCCAAATTGCTAAAATTCGACTTTATTGAAAATATTGGAAAAATTGCTAAAAAAAATAAAAAATTATCTTTGAAATTCATAGATAGTTCTTCCAGATTCGCTAATGACATCTTTCTTTATAATTTTTCCAAATTTTAAAATATATTTCTCAAAATTTTCTTTATTATAATCAAGAAATATATCACCTTTTATTTCTAACATTTTTTGAATAGTCTTATCATTTTTAGGCACAAACTCGATTAAACCTTTTGGGGCTAAAAACATTATCCATTTAATTACACTTTCGAGAGGAATATTTTTTGCTATAGTTAAATGATGTTCAAAAGCCAAAGCAATAATACCATCAAAATTTGCACGTTCTTTCAAACTTTTTCTTTCAGTGTCATCCCATCCTAAATTTGAACTTGGATTTGAAGCATCAAAATATAGAGGTAAAAAATTTAATTTATTTTTAACAGAATTTTGAAAGGCTCTATCTATTGCATTGGTATCAAAGTCAAAACCAACTACATAATTGCAACCTGAATTTAAAGCACACTTAGAATAAACACCATCATTACATCCCAAATCTAAGAGGTTATTCATTTTATTATTTAGACAAAAATTTTTAACTATCTTAATTTTTTCATTTTCCTCTTTATTTTTATATGTATTTTCTGTTGAATAATTTTGCCATGTCGTTAAATTTTTTCTATCTTTTAAACTGAATATATAATTTTTTAGTTGTTTAAGCATAGAAACAAAATTTTTTTTTGGAAATTTATTTTTGTTTACTTTAACTTTAAGAGATTTATTTTTATTTGATTTTAATTCTAATTGATTTAATAAAAATACATGGACAAATATATTGTAAGATAATTTATCAAAAAAACTTAGAATGTTATTTAAATCCGAAGTATGTATACCTTCAAGGTTTCCTCTAAACCAATTATTAAAACTTATACCTTTTTTTGATTTTAGGACTAAAGGGTTTAAAAAATTTTCGCAGAACTGTTTGTGACCTGTCCAAAATTCGCCTTCTTCGTATTTTTTTAGAGAGAGCAAATCTATAAAAATTGGTTGTGATCCATTAAATTGTATATTGTAAGCACTTGCATCAATAAGAGTAGCATTTCTTTCAAGTAAAAAAAGATGAAAATCAATATGATGAATTGCTGCTGTTTTTAGTTGTGAAAAAGTCCACTCATATGGATAGGATATAAATGGAATTTTTTGATGCTCAAAAATTATATCTTCATTTTTAGTATTTAATTCATTTTCTATTTTTACTATTTTTGAATTAATTATAAAACTATTTTTAATTGACTCTTCTAATATATTTTCTTCTAAAATAAATTTTAATCTTTCTTTCCCTAAATTACTTAATTTTCTGTATACTTTATTTTTATGATAAAAAATTTTGCCTGCTGGATCTCGAAAAGATCCTTTTTCCTCAATCATTAGATTTACTCTTACTTTTTTCTCTTTCTTTTTTATTAAATATTCTTGAAATTAATGATTTAAATTTTGACCAATAAATTGATATGGCCGTTACACTTGCGGCAAGAAAACCTATTATTGCTTGAAGAATAATACTTCCAGTTCCAGGGTCAAGATATGCATAAGAATAATTTGGAAACATTATTATAGATAAAATAATTAATATAAATAATTTATTCATTAGTATTTGAATTAATATACTTTATGGTCTTTAATTCAATATTTTTATAAATTTTAAATAATTAATTAAAACCAATATTAGATTTTAAATTATACTTAATTTATTAACTAAATTTAAATTTTATTGAAAATACACTACAATGAAAAGAAAACGCGCAACAATATTAATCACAAATTATAATAAAGGCATTTTTCTAAAAAAATGTTTAAAATCTTCTGTTACACAAGATTTATACGATAAAGAGATTTTAGTTTTTGATGACAAATCCGATGATAACTCAATTTCAATAATTAAAAAATTTAAGCGAGTTAAATTATTTATCAATAAAAAAAAAAAATACAATTCTGGTCCACTGAATCAAATTAATGGACTTAGGCAACTAATAAAAAAATCTAAAGGTGAATTGATATTTTTATTAGATGGAGATGATTGTTTCAAAAAAAATAAATTGACTAAATTGAGTAAAATTTTTGATAATAATAAAAATTTAAATTTTTTACAGGACACTCCTATTAACTCTTTAACTAATAGTAAAATGGTATTAAAAAAAAGATACTCACGTCACACGATTTGGCCAAGATTTTTTCCAACAAGCACAATAGTAGTTAGAAAAAGCTACTTTAAAAACTTCTTAAAGTTAATTTTACCAAATAAGTTTCCCAATTTAGAAATAGATGCCAGAATTTCAATATATTCACATCTAAAGAGTGAATTTAATTTTATAAAACAAAGTTACACAATTTATAATACCGACACAAAGGGCATTACTTCAAATTACAAAAAATATCGAAAAAAATGGTGGATAAAAAGAATGGAAGCTTTTAATTACATGCAGTATTTAACAAAAATGTTTAAAATGGAATTTAAAAAAGGACCAGACTTTTATTTTACAAGATTTGTTAATTTCTTCTTAGAGCTTAAATAAGAAATCATTACACCATAGTTTGTCCAAAAAATTGTTGCTCCGTAGGTTGTAAAAAAACTTCCTGATGGCAGTAGTGGATTAATATAAACAAGACAAAAAATAGTCGTAACAATTAAAAAGATATCATCTTTTCTTAATATCCTTTTAAAAGCGATGATAAAAGTTATCAAAAAAAATACAAAATAACAAATGAAGCCAAATATCCCAGTTTCTGCAAGTATTTCAAAATTTATCTGGTGCGGATGTGTAGTTACAACCTGCCAATTATTATAATTCTCATCGTCTTGAAATTCCTCTTTTATTATTTTTTTAATCTCAACTCGAAAGTTTTTGATACCAGATCCAAAAACAGGATATTTCTTAAAGACAAGTATCGCAGTCTTATAATGTGTAAAATAAATATTTTCTGTAATGTTATTTTTATTCCACTGTAAAACGTATCTATATTTTAAATTTTCATTTTTAAATATTATTGAAATAATAATAACAAAGCATACTAAAGATAAAGACAACAATTTCATTTTATGTTTTCTAAAATAAAAAATTAAAATAAATGAAATTGAAAATAATACCTTTATGAAATTCGATCTTTCACCAATTAAAAAAGCTATTATTAAAAATAATATCGCAAATCCAAAAACAATTTTGTAATCTTTTTTAAAAAAACTGTATATTGTTGCTAAAGATATAAGGGAGAATCCAAAATAATAGCCACCAATCTTAAGTTCATCGTCTAAAAAACTTGCCAACCTACCATTTAGATTTGACTTATATCCTAATATATTTTTTCCAGAAAAAAATTCGATTAAAAGATCCAAGTTTACTACAGCAAATATTAACAACCAGGATTTTAAGACTAATTCTTTGTATTTTGTATCATAAATTACAAATACATATCTTATTGCCTGAGCTAAAAAAACAAACCTTAAAAATCCTGTAGCCCTTGAGATACTTAAAGAGGTATCTTGACTAAAAATTAAATTTATTAGAAACGACACCCATAAAAATAAAAGTAAATAGAAACTCCAGTTATTTAAAAAATTTAATTTTTTTTTAACAAATAACTCAAAAATAAAAACAAATGAAATTATAACTGTAATTAAATTTATTATTAATGATCCTGAAAGTAAACTAATTGGTAAAATTGCTAATAAAAAACTAAGAATACTTAAAGTTTTATTACTCGATGAAAATAAATTCATAATAGAATTTATATTTTTATAAGTGTTATTTGTTAATACAAGATATTATTAAAAAAGGGCTTATATTTCATTAAATTACTAGCTTTACATAATTTTTTTTTTATATATAAACTGACAGCCTGGTGATTATTGCGAAAGGGCAATACCCGATCCCATTCCGAACTCGGAAGTCAAGCCTTTCTGCGCCGATGGTACTT
>MDTA01094451.1_pt1 | contig 11414 bp, 11 predicted proteins | sample 811151 | NCBI WGS metagenome assembly MDTA01 (sample SAMN05326648, study PRJNA326480) | marine metagenome | isolation source: seawater | place: Indian Ocean: South | collected 2010 | reverse complement strand
TTTTCCACCGAAAACAATTAAATTTGAATTAATAAAGTCCTCCGAGGCATGTTTTTCTCTTAAAAATTCTGGGTTATAAACTAAATTGTTAATTATTGATCTCGCCTGAATTAATATATCAGGCAAAACAGTGCTCTTAACTACTACAATTGAATCAAGTTTTTGATCGGAAATGGTTTTTATGACTTCTAAGAAAATTGAAGCATCTTGTGATCCGTCATTCGCCATTGGAGTAGGAACACATACAAAAATAATAGATGGTTTAAACTCAACTAAATCAGAAATATTTGTTTCATAAATTGGATCAACTATGAACTTTTCAACATTTCTATCAAAGCCCCAATCTGTTGCTTTGCCTACGAAACCATGACCAATTATGCCTATTTTCATTTGATTTTCATTCATAATTTTTATGCCAATTTAAAAAGTTTTTAATTCCAATATCAAAACTTGTACCTGGAGTGTAGTCTAATTCACTTTTAGATTTTGATAAATCAGCGTGAGTAAAAATTGACTCATTCTCAACAGAAATCGTCTCAATTTTAGGTTCTATATCTAATTCTTCTGATAATTTTTTTAAGAGATCTGCAGTTGTAATAGGTTCATTACAACCTAAGTTAAAAATTTCATTTATTGGTGAGGTCTTAAAAGAAATGTATTTTATAGCTTTAGAAATGCCTTGTATTATGTCATCTATATAAGTCATATCTCTATGCATTTTTCCATCGTTGTGAAGCATTATAGTTTTATGTTTCTTCATAGCATCAGTAAAAGAGAAATAAGCCATATCAGGTCTTCCAAAAGGACCGTAAACAGTAAAAAACCTCAGCCCAACAAAAGAAATATTATTTTGTTTATGAATCTTTTGAGCATATGTTTCATTAAATAATTTTGTTAGCCCATATAAAGATTTAGGTGATTTTTTAGTCTGATTTTCCATGAAAGGTTTTGATTCCGAATCATCATATACGCAGCTACTTGATGCATATATGACATTTTTTACCTTCCTTTCTCTGCAAAAATCGCAAACAGCTATAAAACCATTTATATTGGATTGAAGGTAATCATTGATTTGGTTTTTTTGATATCTCACACCTGTTTTTGCAGCTAAATTTATAACTAAATCAAAACTGCTCTTCAACTGCTTTAGGTCGTTTATATCAAGTTTCATAAAAGTGAAGTTTTTATGAGTAATTTTTGAAATCCTCTTTTTCATTAAAAGAGGGTTAATTCCAGTCTCCATATTATCTACGCCAGTAACTTCATACCCTAATTTCAGAAGGGCATTAATTAAATGAAAGCCAATGAAGCCAGCAGCACCAGTAACTAGAATTTTCATTTGATTATTATAGCTTTAAACTATCCGTAAACCTTTATGCATAAGTTCAATGGAATTTAAACAGCAAAAACCACAAGAAGTGTCAAAACTCAGTTCTTTTTTGATGATTATTGAGGCGCTTGTTTATCAAGAAATTAAGTCTGAAAGTGGAAATATCGCTGGCGGTTTATTATATAAATTTTTGAGGCCAATAATCCTAACACTTCTCATAGCAGTTGTTGTTGGAGCTTTTAGGGGAACTTATGACTTAGAGTACAGTATTCAGATTTTATTTCTTAACTTCCTAGTGTTCTTTTTTATAATGGAGCAAATTTCTGGAACAGAGAAACTAACTACACAAAAAAATTTACTAAATCTTCCAAAAGTCAGTATTTTTAAATTACTGCTCGCCAGATCACTTTCATCAATAACTATTTTTATGCCTCAAATGTTTTTTTCTTTTTTAGTGTATTACTTCTTGCTTGATCAATTTAACTATGTGATGTTTTTTGAGATTTATGTTTTTGCCTGGGCAATAGGTCTTGGCTATTTTTTAATAGTTTCGTTGATTCTTTTTGACAATAACCTTTTAATACAATTGCATCAGCTGTTTTCAAGATCATTACTTTTTTTGTCCGCTGTTTTTTACCCTCTAGAAATTCTGCCTGAAAATTTTCACATATATTTTCTTGTAAATCCTTTAGTGGGAATAATGGAAATAACTAGAGATTTTTCTGGCTATCAAGGAGATACATTTTATAACACTTCATATCTAATTATGGTGCTCTGTGTTCTCTTTGTGGTATTTCCAATCATTTATTACTTAAGAATAAGAATATTTTTTTATGGGAAGAGGAAATTATGATTCAAGGCAATAATATTTCAAAAGATTATTTCATTGATAATCAGAAAAGATTGCAAGTCTTTAATAATATAAATTTTAATATTGAAAGAAATGAAAAAGTGGGTTTTCTTGGCCTTAATGGAAGCGGTAAGAGCACTATATGTAAAATAATATCCCAATCAGAGCCTATTTCATCTGGCGAGTTAAAAATATCTTCATCAATTTCATGGCCTATAGGAATCTATAATTGTTTAAAAGAAAGTTTAACCGCCAAAGAAAATATAAGATTTATTTCCATAGCTTATGGCATAGATTCCAAAAAGATCAGCGACCAAATTGAATATTATGCTGAACTGGAAGGTTTTATGTCTAACCCAATAAAAACATATTCTGCTGGGATGAGGGCAAAATTGGCATTCTTCATAGCATTTTCAATTGAATTTGATTTCTATATTTGCGATGAAATCACTTCAGTCGGGGATGTCTCTTTCAGAAAAAAAGCACAGGAGTTTTTTGATACTATTGTGAAAGATAAAGGACTAATACTTTGTTCACATAACAGTGAAAATATTAAAAAAAATGTGGACAAAGTTTATGTAGTTTATAATGGAGGCCTTTCAGAAAAACTCGATGTTAGTGATGGACTGAAATTTTATGAGAAAATTAGGTTAAATAAAAATGAGAAGTAATTTAAAAATTTTTGGCTATTTGTTTGCAGCAGCTTTGGTCTACTTTTCTCTGTTTGAAACAAAATTCTATGAATCTGAATCTGTTTTAAAAATTAAAAACGATTCAAAGAATCTTGAATTTGCTCTTATACCTGCACTGGCAACTGCAAATGAAGAGGCTTATGAAATTAGGGAATTTATTTTTTCAGATGAAGGGTTAAACTTGGTAGTTAACTTAATTAAGAATGAAGAAAAATTTAAAGATTTTTATCCAAATATTTTAGATTTAAATAAAAAATATTTTTATTCTGACAAAGAGTATCTCAAAAAATTTATTTCTGTTGACATCGATGAAAGCTCCAATGTTCTGAAAATTAAATCTCAATCTTATAATTCAGATTCAGCCCTTTATCTTAATAACCTCTTGATTGTTATGATGCAGTTTTATTTTGACAATAAACTTGCACTTTCAAGTCTTATTACATCTACTAATTCAATATGTAATTTTGTTGATCTAAATAACAATTCAGAAAATTTAGGATTTGATTTTTCAGATAAAACAAAAAAATTAATAGAGAGTACCCAAAATCAAAATATTATATTTGAATCAAACATTCAGCGAAGACAAGATTGTATATCAAAAATTGAAACTAATGACATTAGCTCAAATAAATTTAAGTCAGTGCCCTTTGAAGTACAGCAAAATCTCTCAATCACGCAATCAGAAAAACTTTTAACAGACTATGTCTTATCAGATCAAGTAACTAATTTTACAAGTGATAAAATTATTGTTGTTGGAGTTCCTCAAAAAAATACAGAATATAAAAATAATTCTTCGTTAATAAAAAGTTTGATTTTTTCATTAGCATTTTCACTGACAATTTTTGCTTTTAATATGTTGCGTATTATTTTTAGGGAAAGTTGATGGTCAGTGACTGTGCAATAATTCTCTGCACAAAGAATGGCGAAAAATTTCTCCAGGAGCAACTAGATTCTTTAGAAGCGCAAACACATCATTTTGATTTATATATCAATGATGATGGTTCAAATGATCAAACATATAAAATTATTAAAAACTTTCAAAAGAGATCAAAATATCAGATTCATTACACAAGAAATATTTATAATTCTGCGCCAATGAATTTCTTAAAAACTTTAAAAAAAATTGAACGTAGATATGATCTGTATTTTTTTTGTGATCAAGATGATATTTGGGAAAAAAATAAAATTGAAATTTCAAAAATAAGATTAGCATCATTAGATCAAAAAATTCCCTCTCTATTTTGCACAAGCACTCTTATTATCAATCAAATGTCAGATGTAATAGACTCATCAAAAATTTTTGAAAAGGAACCATGTTTCTCAAATGCTCTCGTTCAGAGTATTGCTGGCGGAAATACAATGTGCTTTAACCACCAAACTAGAAACTTGCTAGATAAAATTATAAATTTAGATTCTGTTGTAAGTCATGATTGGATCGCATATATGCTTGTTTCAGCTCTTGGAGGTAAAGTTATTTACTCATCAGATTCGCTAGTAAAATATAGAAAACATAAAAAAAACCTCATAGGTCCAAATAAATCCATAAAAGAAATGTACTCAAGAATTTATCAGTTATTTCAAGGACGAATGCGAGAATGGACTAAAAAAAACTTATTAATTCTAAATGAGTTTAAATTGCCAAATAAATCTCAGGAAATATTAAATCAGTTTGAAAATAAAGCACACAATGGTAATTTTTTTGAAAGAGTTAACTTTATTGTAAATTCAAATGTCTTTAGACAAACTTATTTATCGAATGTAGCATTACACTTTGCTATTTTTTTTAAAAAAATTTGAGATGAAACATAAAAATTTTTTAGTAACAGGTGGTATGGGCTTTATAGGCTCAAACTTTATAAGACACCTTTTAAAATATCCAGAAACAAAAGTTATCAATATCGACAACCTTTCAGATGGTAGTTGTGTCGAAAATCTTAATGATCTTGAAGATAATGATAGGTATACATTTATAAAGAAATGTATAAAATCTGAAAATTTTGAAGAAATATTCAAAAAATTTGATATTGACTGTCTTGTACATTTTGCAGCAGAATCACATGTTGATAGATCAATTGAAAGCCCTGAAAGTTTTATAAATACCAATATATTTGGAACATTTAACCTTTTAAACGCCTCTCTCAAATTTCAAGAATATAAAAATACCTTTCACTTTCATCATGTTTCAACTGATGAAGTGTTTGGATCATTAACTAAGAAATGTGATCCTTTTAATGAAGATAATCAATATAAACCTAATAGCCCTTACTCGGCCTCAAAAGCAGCTTCAGACCATTTAGTTAGAGCGTGGCACAAAACCTTTAAATTAAATACAACCACCTCAAACTGTTCTAATAATTTTGGCCCATATCAATTTCCTGAAAAACTAATACCTTTAATTATTCTTAATGCATTAAAAGGTGAAAAGATTCCTATCTATGGTGATGGAATGAATATCAGAGATTGGTTGTATGTTGAAGATCATTGTGATGGAATCTTGAAAATAATTGATAACGGAGTTCTTGGTGAAACTTATAATATAGGTGGAGATAATGAAAAAGATAACATCACAATTATAAATAAAGTATGTGAAATTCTTGAAAGCATAGCTCCTCTATCTGAGCCCTCTCCTCTTACAGGAAAAAAACTAAATATTAAAAATTATTTTGAACTGAAGTCATTTGTAGAAGATAGAAAGGGACATGATTTCAGATACAGCATAAGTAGTAAAAAAATTATGGAAGAATTAAATTGGTACCCACAAGTGAATTTTGAGAATGGAATGCTTAAAACAATCAAGTGGTATGTAGAAAACATTGACTGGTTAAAAGATAAGTGAAAACGAAAATACTTCTTTTTGGTTCCAGAGGACAATTAGGTTTAAAAATAAAAGAAGTGCTTTCTGCAAATTTTAAATGTGAATCTTTTGATAGAAAACAATGCGATATTACTGACACGCAAAATGTTAGAAAGATTATAAGCGATAACCCTAATTCAATATTAATTAATTGTGCAGCATACACAAAAGTTGACCAAGCTGAAGATGACAAAAATTCTTGTCTAAGTGCTAACTATCATGCAGTAAAAAATATAGTCAATTTGTGTAATGAATTTAATCTTCTCTTCATACATTTTTCAACAGATTATGTTTTTAAAGGAGATACTCATAAAGCTTATAAAGAGACTGATGAGCATTTACCTATCAATTTTTATGGTGAATCCAAAAAGTTAGCAGATGAATATGTTCTATCTAATGCAAAAAATTTTTACCTTTTCAGAGTGAGCTGGGTGTATGACAAGAAAGGGCAAAATTTTTTAAATACGATTAAAAATTTATTAACTAAAGAAAATGAACTAAAGGTAGTAAATGATCAATATGGTGTGCCCACTTCAACGAGTTTTATTGCAGAAATAATTGAATATTTCTTGATGAACTCAAAACAAAAAAGTATTGACTATGGTTTATATAATTGTGTTCCAAATGGTTTTTGTAATTGGTATGAATTTGCTTCTTTAATTAAAAAATTACTTCAAGATAAAAATAAATTAAAATTAAAAAATGAAAAAATCATTCCAGTTAACAGTAATTTCTTTAAAACAAAGGCCAAAAGACCAATGAATTCTCTTTTAGATAATAATAAACTCAAAAAAACAATTGAAATTCCAATTAATGATTGGACGTATTATCTTGAAAACGAGATATCGTAATTTAAATCATGAAAAGGAAAGGAATAATATTGGCAGGAGGTTCAGGATCAAGACTGTATCCTTCAACTTCTGTAAATTCAAAACAACTCCTTCCGGTTTATGATAAACCACTTATTTACTATCCAATCTCAACCTTAATGTATGGCGGGATTAGAGATATATTGCTAATTTCAACTCCAAATCATATACATTTATTTAAAGAACTTTTAGGAAATGGAAAAGATTTTGGTTTAAAAATTGAATATAAAATTCAAAAAAAACCTGAAGGAATTGCTCAATCTCTTTTACTGGCAAAAAAATTTCTTAATGGATCTCCGTGTGCACTAATACTGGGTGATAATATTTTTTATGGTCCTGGTTTAAGAGAAAAACTATCTGAAGCAAATCTTAAAAAAAATGGTGCAACTATATTTGCTTATGCAGTAAAAGATCCAGAAAGGTATGGAGTGGTTAAAGTTGATAAGAGTGGTAAGCCAGTCAAAATTTCAGAAAAACCTAAAAAACCTAAGTCTAACTTAGCTGTAACTGGCCTATATTTTTATGATAATGAAGCTGTAAATCAAGTGAAACAACTCAAACCATCGAAGAGAGGTGAGCTTGAAATTACTGATCTTAATAAACTTTATATGAATCAAGGCAATTTAAGTTTACAAACCTTTTCAAGAGGTTTTGCATGGCTGGATACTGGTACGCCTGAATCCCTTCATGATGCATCAACTTTTATCAGGCTTATTGAGGAAAGACAAAACTTTAAAATATCTTGTTTAGAAGAAATAGCATTTAAAAATAAATGGATTACGCGAAAATCTATTGAGAAAAAGTTTAAAAATCGCTCAGATTCTTATAGCAAATACCTCATGAGAGTTATAAAAAATGGAAATAATTAAAACTCCAATAGCAGATTTAGATGTAATCAAACCAAAAGTTTTTACAGATGAGAGAGGTAAATTTTTTGAGAGCTTTAATCAAAAAGAGTTCTGTGAAAAAGTTGCAAATGTCAAATTTGTCCAAGACAACCATTCTGTTTCAAAATCAGGAGTATTGAGAGGCATTCATTTGCAAAAAAAACCATTTGAACAAGGGAAGTTAGTTAGGGTAATTAAAGGTGAAATATATGATGTAGCTGTTGACTTAAGAAGTAACTCAAAAACATTTTTACAATATTTTGGGATTAATTTAAGTAGTGAAAATAAACTACAACTTTGGATACCAGAAGGATTTGGGCACGGATTTTTGACACTATCAGAATCAGCTGAAGTTGCTTACAAAGCAACAAATTACTATGCAAAAGAGTCAGAAATAACTATTAAATATAATGACCCAAATATTGGCATTAATTGGCCAAATGATAAGAGGTTAATTATCAGTCAAAAGGATGAAGAAGGGATTCTTATTTCAGATTTATAAATTTTTTTTTACATCTATTCAAGCTTCCAAGAATGTTTATTTATAAAACTTAATAAATTAAAATTGTTTAATGTATTTGCCACCCAGTAAAAGTTTTCTAAAAAAACGTTTTAGAAATTTTGATAAAAACCTAGTTGCTCAAATGTGGGTTTTAAGAAATACTTTTTTTGACCTTAAATTTTATTATAAAAATAATCCTGACCTTCATGAAAAGTACAAAAAAGACGATCATGATGGATTATTTTCACATTATATCTTTAATGGTTGGGAAGAAGGCAGATTTCCATTCAATGTTAGAGTAGATGAAGTTTTTTACAAGCTAAATTACAGCGACGTTTCAAATTTCCCAGGCACTTGCCAAGAACATTTCACTAAACACGGATACAAGGAAGGTAGGTTGCCATACATGCCTGCTTTGGATTTAGCAGAGTATAATAAGCAGCTTTTTTTGCAAAAACCTAATTCAAAAAAGATTAAGAGCAATAAAGAGATGTATGAACATTATTTAGAGTCTGGTTATCATGACTTAATTGCTTGATGGATCTGATGAGAACAAAAAGAAATCTAAGCGATTCAGCTTTTTTTACAATTTGCTCAATTAATTATTTACCAACTGCAAAAATATTACTTTCTTCGTTAGAAAAAAATACTAAAGAAGATATTTATTTAATCATTTGTGATAAAAAGAGAGAAGGAATTGAAGATTTTTTTTCTCAAAGCAAAGTAAAAATTATTTTTGTAGAAGATCTTGATATTGATGGTTTTGAAGAATTCAAACTTAGATATTCTATCCTTGAACTTAACACCGCAATTAAACCATTTATTTTTAAATTTTTGCTAATTAATTACAAAAAAGTTTTTTATTTTGATCCAGATATTGTGATTGAGAACAGTCTGGAAAAATTAGTTAATTGCTTGGATAATTATGAAGCAGTGGTAACACCTCATTTGTTATCACCATATTTAGATAATCAACGACCAAATTTAGCGGATATAACTAACTCTGGAATTTACAATTTAGGTTTTTTAGGTTTAAAAAAAATTAATGACAATTATTTTTTAGATTGGTGGGCAGAGAAATGCAAATATCACTGTTATAACGATGTAGAAAATGGTCTATTTACAGATCAAAAATTTTGTGACTACCTTCCAATTTTTATAAAAAAGACGCTAATTTATAATGACTACGATGCCAATATTGCTTATTGGAACCTACATGAAAGACAAATAACGCATTATGATAATTGTTATTTTTCAAATGATCAGAAAGTTTTATTTTTTCATTTCTCTGGACTTGTCTTTGATAAAAGATTTAATTTTAAAAAATTGAGCAAACATGAAAGTAGGTTTAAGGACAAAATTTCTAATACTTTAAGAAATAAAATAGATGACTATTTAAATGTATTAAAGACATTTAGCAAAGAACTTAGTTCTCTAAAAATTGATATTGAGTATGGATTTGATGAATATAAAGAATTAAAGCTCGATGTTTTTTCACGGGCATATATAAAAAAACTGGGCCTAGAAAATTTAAAGCTTGATCCTAATAAAATTCATAGCGAATGGTTCTATGAGCAAGCAGCAGAAATAAAAGACCTCTCCAATTTTCCTAGATACTTTTTAGGAATTTATTATGCACGAAAAGATTTACAAGACGCTTTCAATTTAAACAACACTTCTAATCAAAAGGCTTATTTTCAATGGATTGGAAATGAAATAGCCCTTGGAAATCTTAGCAACCAATTATTTCCATTGCTTCCAAAAAAAGCTATTAATGATAACCTTAAGTTTCTTTCTAGAAATTCTTTATTCATTCTTCTAAAAAGAATTTATAACTTAAATCCAGATTTTTTCTCTCAGGATATTTTCATAAATATAAGAAGAAGGCTCAAAAATTTTCTTTTGCGGCAAACATTTTCTAGTGAGAATGATTTAAACGCACCTACAAAAATCCTACCAAAGTTTAACGGTAAAAAAGTTGCTAAAAATGGAGTTAATTTATTTGGATACTTCAATAAAAAAACAGGGCTTGCTATCGGAGTAAATTTAATGAAAAACGTTATTGAGAAGATAAAAATTAATTTTTCTACACATAATGTAAATATTGATGATAATTCACTTATATCTCCACTAGAAACTAATAATAAAGTTTGGGATATATCCTTATTTCATATAAATGCAGATCAAACTGGAAACTTCGCACCATACTTGCAAAAAGAACATTTGAATACCTACAAGATAGGGTACTGGGCATGGGAGCTTGAAAGGTTTCCATCTGAACCACTGACAAATGCAAAATTTCTTAACGATATTTGGGTTCCTTCTAATTTTATTGCAGATTCAATTGAAAGATCTTGCTTCATAAGGCCAAAGGTTATTCCTCACCCAGTTTTAGAACACGATGAAAATAACTTTTGCTTAGATACTAAATATAATTTCAAAAATAAATTTAATGTAACAGGAATATTTGATCTTAACTCCTACATTGATCGTAAGAATCCTTTCGGAATCTTAAAAACCTATCAGAAAGCTTGCAAAGATAAGAACTTTCAAGAAAACTCTCAACTTATTCTAAAAATATCTGGAACATTCAATAAAAAAAGAGCTATATCAAAAATTCTAAGTGAAGCAAAAAAATCAAAAATTTCATTAACAATTATTGATGAGATTCTTTCAAATTCAGAGATGGAGTCCTTAAGAAATTCAACTGATGTTTTTATAAGCCTTCATAGAAGTGAGGGTTTTGGGCTGAATATAATAGAGAATATGAATGCAGGAAATATAGTGATTGCAACTAATTATTCAGGAAATATAGATTACATGAATGAAACAAATAGTCTGCTAGTAGATTACAAACTTACACCAATTCAGGAAGATCAATATCCTTATGGAGAGGGGCAATTTTGGGCAGAACCAGATATTAATGATGCATGTGAGAAGCTTCTATGGGCATACCATAATAAAAATGATGCACAAAAAATCACAAAAAGAGCCAAAAGTTTTATTGCAAAGAATTATTCATTACAAGCAGTCGGAAAAATTGTCGAGAGAGAAATAGCTAATATCTAGAGCTATATATCAATATTAAAGTTGTCCTTAATATTTGCCTTAATATTTTGAATTTTTTTATCTGCAATTAAGGCATTTAGTTCTTTTTCTTTTAGAATAAATTTACTCTTATTTTTATTAAATATTTTTTTATCTTCATAATTTTTTCTAACTGAATGAGACTGATAGTTTAACTTTTCGATTACAGTTTTATTTTCATCATCTGATAACTCCAGATTTAAAAAAGCAAACATCTTTTGTATTTCATCTAATCTATTTTTTTCATTAAGAGATGCATAATCAAATAAAAATAAATTCTTTTTTTCAATTAAATCTATTTTATCGACGTAATTTCCATAAATTCTTATGCAATAGTCTTTTG
>MDTA01152062.1_pt1 | contig 11415 bp, 6 predicted proteins | sample 811151 | NCBI WGS metagenome assembly MDTA01 (sample SAMN05326648, study PRJNA326480) | marine metagenome | isolation source: seawater | place: Indian Ocean: South | collected 2010 | reverse complement strand
TTGGAACTTCAGGTTGGGGTCATTCACGAAACTGCCAAGAAGGTTTTTGCCGCTAAAGGTGAAAAGGTGAAGTATCTCGTTGGTACTATGATTGAAATCCCCCGTGCCGCATTGGTTGCTGATGAAATCGCTAAAACCGCTCAGTTCTTTAGTTTCGGCACCAATGATCTGACTCAAACAACCATGGGAATGAGTCGTGATGATTCTGGAAGTTTTCTTCCGAATTATACGGAATTGGACATCATTGACGCCAATCCATTTGCGAGCGTGGATCAGAGTGGAGTCGGTCAACTCATGGAGTTGGCCGTGAAAAAGGGAAAATCTTCCCGACGAGGAATCAAATTGGGTATCTGCGGAGAGCACGGTGGTGATCCTAACAGCGTAGTCTTTTGTCACAACATTGGCTTAAACTATGTAAGTTGTTCACCTTTTCGTGTACCCACTGCACGCCTTGCCGCAGCCCAAGCCGCTGTAAGCTAAGAAAATTTTTGAAGGATTTTCAAATTAATGGGTTCGAGTGCTGTTGTGCTCGAGCCCATTTTTGTAATCTCACAGGCAAATCCTAATTTGCTCGGGATGATGTTCGAAGTTAAGGAAAAGCCAAGACTTGTCGAACGGGCTTATCTAATTTCTGTGATTCTACGTGAAGAGGAAAGAGTAAATGCGGAGAGCTTGTTGGAGGAACTCGAAGAACTTGTTTCCAACCTTGGGATTGAAATTAAGGTAAAACATGTGATTCGCACCCGCAAAACCTTTGCCGGTCATCTTGTGGGCAAAGGTAAATTCGAGCAAGTCCTTGCAGAGGTTGGAGCTGCAAAATGCGATGTTATCATCTTCGACAATGAAATTTCTCCCAGCCAACAGAGAAACTGGGAAGAAGCGAGTAAGGTTTTGGTCATCGACCGTCAGGAGATTATCTTGGATGTATTCGCAGAACGAGCACAGACCAAGGAAGCGTCCCTTCAGGTTCAACTTGCTCGACTTGAGTATTCTTTGCCTCGTTTAAGAAGAGCGTGGACCCACCTTGGGCGCCAAAGAGGGGGTGGCGTTACCCAAAGGGGAGAAGGGGAAGCACAGATCGAGCTGGATCAGAGAATGCTAAGAGACAAAATCGCTTCGACCAAAAAGGAAATCGCTCAAGTTTCCACCCGCAGGGAAACGAGTCGTAAGAAAAGGCGGAGGATTCCTTTGCCTACCTTGGCGCTCGTCGGATACACGAATGCGGGTAAGTCCACCTTGCTAAACAAGCTGTCTGGATCCTCAGTTCTTTCCGCTGACAAATTATTCGCAACTTTGGACCCCACGAGTAGAAAAGTCGAACTACCCCATGGTAAAACCATTATTTTGACGGACACGGTAGGGTTTATTCGAAAATTACCCCATCGTTTAGTGGATGCGTTTCGTGCGACTTTGGAGGAGGCTTTGGTTTCGGAGATTCTTCTTCATGTGGTAGATTTGTCTAATCCCCAGTTTGAAGATCAAATGGAAACAACCTTATCAGTTCTCAAGGAATTGGGTGCAGAAGAGAAGAGGATTGTTACTGTTTTTAACAAGATCGATATGAACCCCGAGATTACCAAGAGAATTCGTAGCAAGGTCCTTGATCCTGATTCAGAACTTGTTAGTTCAGTAACCGGTGAAGGGCTTGATGGTTTGTTACGAAAGATCGAACGCTTATTGGATGGGCAGAACCAGATAAAAAAATACCTCATCCCGCATCATGCATATCATTGTGTGGCAAAAGCATGTCAAGAAGGATGTCTGAAGATGATGAAAAGCAATGAAGAGGGAACTTACTTAGAGGCGAGCCCGCAGGGAAAGCTTGCGGTTGAACTAGAGGATTACTTGTTAGCCTAAGACTAACGGCTATTTTTTCTTCTCGAGTAATCGACCCATGTGACCCTGAGCATATTGGTCGCGATCCAAAAAACTCCGGTCATGCAAAACGAGACCATACTGGAAACGATATTAACGGCCAATGGATCCTGTGATGGGACATGAGGAACTAGCACCCAACGCATGAAGAGAAAAAAAGAAACTGCTAGGAAAAGATCGAATACAATTCCCGTTTTGGATACAAGGGGCTTATCGTTGTTATCTGACATCTCGAATAGTATGGAAATGCTCGGGATAGGGTCAAACCTAACTTTGGTTTCCGCTGGAAGCTTCTATGATTTTTTCTTTGATTTCCGATATGCTAAGTTCCATGAGCAAGGAGGGCTTGATACGGTTGTATGGCAAAGTGGGTAAGTGATGGATGGTCTCGTTGAGAACCAAGTTTCGGTTCGCAGATACTTCGTCCACTCGGTCTATGGGCGTGAAGTGAGGTGCACTTAGGAGGGCTTTGGGATGTTGAACGGTGATTTCTTTGATCGCCAAGACCGCATCCGCAAATCGATCCAACTCTTGCTTTGTATAGCTTTCCGTTGGTTCAATCATAAGCCCAAATACTTCCGGGAATGCAACGGTAGGTGCATGAAATCCAAAATCAAGAAATAATTTACCGATCTGTGGAATTGCTTTGGACTTTGGGATGCCCGCCTTTTCTAGTTCCGCGAATTCCTCTTCACCAAGAGTAAGGATGAACTCGTGCATCCTTGGCGAATTCTGAGCTTTAGCAGGGAGCGTATGGAAATTCACCCGAAGTTTTTCCCAAAGATATCTTGCCGAAAGTACAGCCACGGAGGACATTCGAGGAATGCCTTTTTTTCCTAGGCGCAGGAGATATGTGTAAGCTCGAACTTTGTGCCCAAAGTTGCCCCAATGCCTATGAAACGATCCAATGCTGTGCTTAGCAATGACCACTTGGAAAGAACCATTTTCCCGCTGAACGATTTGTTTGCCGGGAAGGAAATCGACTAAGGCTTCGGAAACCGCCACAATAGCATCTCCCGGACCTCCGCCTCCATGGGGGATTGTCCAAGTCTTGTGCAAGTTATTGTGCACGGCATCAACACCAAGCTCGCCCAAGTTCACGATCCCAGCAATTGCATTCATGTTTGCACCATCCATGTACACCAACCCACCGGCCTCGTGGGTTTCATCGGCGATGGTCTTAAAGTCTTTTTCGAAAATACCTGAAGTGTTGGGATTGGTGATCATGACTCCGCAAAGCCTAGACGCATGAACCTTCAATTTTTCCCTAAAGTCCTCGAGATTGATGGTTCCTTGCTCGTTTGCCTGAAGGTAAATGATGCCGTCGGGATATCCGGCCATAGCGGCGGTCGCAAAATTGGTGCCATGAGCAGATTTTGGTATGAATATGATATTTCTTTGGTTTTCTCCATTGTGGCGATGATAGGCCTGAAATAACTTTAGGCCGACAAGTTCACCTTGGGCACCGGCTACAGGTTGTGTGGTGATTCCCTGTAAACCCGTGATCTCTTTGAACCATTCCTGAATTTCAAACAAGACAGCAAGTGGACCTTGAATGTCTTCGATTGGAGCTTGCGGATGAGCAGCGGCAAAGCCAGGCAGGGCGGCAGCCCAATCATTTAGCATTGGGTTGTATTTCATCGTGCAGGAACCCAAAGGGTAACATCCATCATCAGGACTTACATTCAAGTCCGCTAACTTTTCATAGTATTGCGTGAGTTCGTCATGAGAAAAAGCCGGTAGGGTAGGGTCATTTGAGCGGACATAATTTTCCAGCAAATCGTTGGTTGCAGACCGGGGTTGAGCAGTGGATCGTTCAAAATTATCTTGGAAGAATCGAATCAGGGATTGCAGTTCCTCCTCTGACTGCATGTCAGTGAAGGTTATTTTTAAAATCTTTTTTGAACTTGGAAGCTCGGATCGTCCGGTTACATCAACTCCGATTTGCAGGTCAGCGTCCCTAGCTTTGCCAATAAGTTGTGGCAATGATTCGTCGATTTCCAGAACCAACTCGTTGAAGCTAGGCGACCCATCAAAGGCTAAACCGACACCTTTCAATTCATCTACGGCATTGAGGAAGTTTTGTTTGTTAAGTAAGGCGGTTTGCAGACTTGTTTTTAACCCTGAGTTTCCCTTGGAAAGAAGGTTGGCTCCGGCAAGTGTGGCTAAGAAGGCCTGATTGGAGCATACATTAGAAGTCGCTTTTTCTTTGCGAATATGCTGTTCGCGAGTCGATAAGACCATCACGAAACAATCCCGTCCGCTAATATCCTTGGCTTGCCCGATAAAACGTCCGGGGGTATGCCTAAGGTCACGTTTGTTCCCTTCATTGTAGCGACAGCCGAACAACCCCAGTCCGGGTCCACCAAAATTTGCCCCAATCGCGAGGTGCTGGGCATCCCCAACGATAAAGTCTGCTCCTTGCTCTCCAAATTCGACGGGAGGTTTTAGGCCCCCGGATGCAAGAAGATAGGGGTCAATGGATGCGATGGAACGTACTCCTGATTGTTGGCAAAAATCTGTTAATGCATCAACATTTTCGAGTAGGCCGAGTGCATTAACTTGGGGAAACACAAAAGCCGAGTATTGATTTGCATTTTCCTTTAACTCCTGCTCGATCGCACCCAAATCCAAAAGTCCGCTTCGGTGGTCAATATCAACAAATGAAAATTCAATTCCCGTTTCCTGCACAATGGTCTGCAGGACCTCCAGATCGTTGGGGAACAGGCTATTGGCAAGTAGGACATGTTTAGGTCGATTCGAGGTTCTAATCGCACAGGCAATCGCCTCGTACATGGCAAATGAACGATCATACAAAGAGGTATTAATGGCCTCGAACCCTGTTAGAGAGGAGATGGCACATTGGTAAATCCAATGGGAGATAAGAGTGCCTTGGCTCCGTTCAGGTTGGTAGGGTGTGTAAGAGGTGCTTAAGGGGCGAAGGTTAGATACGAAATCAACGATGGGGTTAATTTTCCATACGGGTAGTTGATCTCCAATAAATGAAGTCCTTAGGGTACTCTGTCCGGCTAATTCATGGATCCGATTAACGGCAGACTCGTAACTGAGTTCTTCGGGAATATCCAAATCATCTTTGAATAGTAAATGAGGAGAGATGCCACTAAAAAGTTCAGGCAAGCCTTGGAGACCTGTAGCGGATAACATCGCGTCCAGGTCTCCTTGGGATGCTGAGATGTAGTGACGCTCGGTTTCGCGTGGAAACTCCCTTGGGTCAAAGGGAAGAGAATTGAGTATGCTTTTTGCTGTCGAACCATCCATATATGCTTCCTAGAGAATTTTTGCTGTGAATGAAACAATGATTCATTCACGTTTACAAATCTCACTACTGCAGGATAGGCGTTTTTGCAAAAAAGTGATCAGGTATTCTCACCTTGCTGGTCAGCTAAGTGTTTAATTCTAGGGAGATCTATCTGACTAAGCGACCGTTTTTCCAAATATTTCTTTCGGATACAGAACCGTCTGATTCGTAGAAAATTTCCTCTCCGTGCAGCAGACCATTCTTAAGACTTACGGAACCCTGTAAGGACCCCGATTGGTTCAGGATTCTCATGGTTCCAGAAAAAGGCTTGTTGGATTTTTTGACCCTCACGCTGTCCAACCCATCAATTAACTCGGTAATGAATTCAATCTCCGCTTCCTCCACCGTGCCTGTCCATGTACCATCACTCGAAGCCGAATCGCCAATGAGACTTTCTTTCTCGATGCTATGCTCAATTGGTTCGGGCTCAAACTGAGTGACCGTTTCACCCTGTTCAACGGCAGGGCTTGTGGTTAATTCCAAAAAGGAAGTGTCAGATGATTCAGGTAGATTCGAAGTTGATGGCGTGGATTCATTCTGGGGATCATTAAGGGCTGTAGGGGCTTTAGGACTTGTACTCATAGTATGTCCTTTCTTTGAATTAGGGGCAGGATCTTTTCCATCCTTTGTCCTTTCAGCATCCAAGGCGTCCTGGGGGATTTCAGTGATGAGTAGATCGGGTTTTTGGGCTTTGGATGGTAGATTTTGGGGAGTGGTCAGAAGTTTTCCGTTTTTCCATATCCCTTGAACTCGTCGCCCGTCGACAAAAATCAAAAGCCCTTCGCCATGCTGTTGGTCATTGAGCCATTCGCCTTGATAAACGGTGCCATCGATTGAGGTGAAAATCCCATATCCATGCCTTTTCCCTTTGAGGAAAGAACCTTCATAGCTGGAACCGTCTGGCCAAGAATAGGATCCTTTTCCAGTTCTTTCATCCTCTAGGTATTCTCCGACATATTGTTCGCCATTAGCCCATTTAAATGAACCGATTCCATGTCGTTGATCATTGAGGAATGCCCCCTTGTAGGAAGAACCGTCAAGCCATAGGTAAGTGCCTTTGCCGTTTTTAGCACCATGCTCGTTCACTTCTCCTTTGAAGGTTCCATCGGAAAAATCGATCGAAACAATTTTGTTGGATTGGCAGGACCATGAAAGGAGTGCCAAAATGCTGAGGGTTATGTTGAGGATCGGCTTAAACATACAATTATCCAAAACTGCAATTGCGATTCGGGCAAGCGTGGAAATGATACCCAATCAGAATTGTAGAAGTAAAGGATTGCTCGAAGCGTACTGATCAGCATAGTGAATGATTTTTCGGAGAGGTGGCAGAGTGGTCGAATGTGCCTGACTCGAAATCAGGTGTGCCGCAAGGTACCGGGGGTTCGAATCCCTCCCTCTCCGCCATCCGCTTACGCCAATTAAGCTTCTCCTGCGTTGTAGAAGGCATTGATTTTGTCGGCTACATCCCTAAAGGAAATATCCGAGGAATAAATCAACTTGAATTCTTCGATCGCTCCTTCTTTGTTTCCCATTGACTCGAAGCAACATCCAAGTTCGTAGATCGCATCTTTTTTACGATCATCCATCACTTGGATTTCATTCTTTAATAGATTGAACTGTTCAATAGCCAAATCATTAAAATTCTTTCGGCTGTATGCTCGCCCCAAATGCAAGATGGCGTCCAACCGGACTTTGGCGTTTCTTTGTGCGAGTTGAAAGTGAGGCAGAGAGCCATCATAATCATCTTCTTCGAAGAGCATCAGACCAAGTTCATAGCGGTATCCATAATCATTGGGATAGCGTTGAACAAGAGATTCAAGCTGATGTTTTTGGTATTGTTTCTTGTTTTGAACGGATTCTTCCCACGATTTACGAATGGATTCGTCATTGGGATTCTCTTGATAAGCTTTCTCCCATTGATCAATTGCACTATCAAAGTATTCTAGAGTTAATTTGCGTTCCTTTTCTTCGAGAGAAACATCCGATTGTCCAGCCTCCTGCTTGCGGGCTTCCTGAATCCAAGCGATGGCGTTTTCCAAGTCACCGTATCTTTGGTAATAATCGCTAAGTTGTCTGTAGTGGTTGAGGTTTTCCGGCTCCTTTTCGTACTTTACATAGGTTTGCCTAATTAAGTCTTCTAGGCTTTTGCTATCGGTGACGGTTTTGGCTGCCTGTTCAAGTGACTGAGCCTCGGCTTCATCCTTAAGCTGCGTTCTGAAATCTTCGGATTGCTCCCACTTCCCCTTGTTCATTGCAACGGCCACGGAGGCCCTTTTCATAAGATCCTCGGCATCACCGTCACCGGGCGAGAGTTTCATAATTTCGCCACCGACAGCAATCGCACTTTGCGTATCCCCTGCCTCAATGTATGCATTCCCAAGTTCTTTCAGGTTTTTTACATCCTTGGGCTGGATTTTCTTGATCGTTTCAAGAGCGAAAACGGCTGTCATCGACATCCCAAGAGCGGATGCGGCGTTGGCTAGCATATGATGCGCAAGCACATTACCGGGAGATTTAGAGATTAAATCCTCCGCCTTTACGAGCAGTCCTTCTGGATCTTTGTCGCTTTTTCCCATCAACATGAAGGGTGCTGAGGTGACCTTACCTAAAAGTCCAGAAAGTCCCTTGGTTGAACTTTGGGCCATGCGAAATTGAAGGACACGTAGTTTTTTCCTCAATTCGAGGCATCCGGGACTTTGCTTAAGAATCGCTGCGAATATTTCAATGGAGTAACTAGGATTACTAAGACTAGCCTTGTCGGCGGCCTCCAACTGTTTGACTTGTCTCGGGTCAAGCTGGTTGATGAGAATTTCCTCAATCATGAATTGTCTTCAAAATGTCATTGGGGCAATTTAAACAAAATGCTGAATCCATAGTTTTGTGGAGAAATTACAATATTTTTTCTACGCACTTTGACAAATTGGAAAAAACTTCATTGACCAAGGATTGGCTTTTACTTTCCACTAATAGCCTGATTTTGGGTTCAGTGCCTGAATATCTCAACAACACTCTACCTTCATCTTGCAACAGCTCATTGCACTGTCCAAGTAATTCCTGTAGGATTGGAATTTCTTCCAGGGGTAATTTTTCTTTTACTGGGAAAGCTCCTGATTTTGAAGGCCAAAGAAAAAATTTCTCCGAGAACTCCGTCAAATTAGTTTGGGTTTTTACAAGGTAATGGGCCACATTCAGAGCAACATACAACCCGTCCCCGGTGGGAAGATAATCAGATGCGACCACATGTCCGGACGATTCCCCCCCCCAATTGCATTTGCGAATTTTCATTTCAAGTGCAACATTCCGATCTCCGACTTCAGCTCTGTGAAAACCGACATTCATCTGTTTGAGGAAGGCCTCGATCCCAGAATTAGAATGAACGGTGGCTACGAATGAATGGCCCTTTAGTTCACCTTTTTCCAGTGCGATCTTAGCAAGTAATCCGAGAATCTTATCCCCATGCACAACTTGCCCGGAGTGGTCGATGAAGATCACCCGATCACCGTCTCCATCGTGGGCAATACCAAAATCGGCTTTTTCCTCGATTACTTTAAGAGCTACTTTTTTGGGGTACTCCGACCCTGCCTCGTGGTTGATCATTCCATCTCCGGCGTTTAACAAAATTATTTGGGCCCCTAACGAATCAAAGGCCATGGGGGTTGTGCGTTGCGTTGCTCCATTGGCAAGATCCAGAACAACTTTTATTCCTTCCAAGATGTTTTTTGGGAACCGAGTGAGCAGATTTTTAATGTAAGGCCCTGTTATGTCATGTTCCTTAAATGAACCATTCGAATCGGCGAAACTGTCCGTTGGTTCGATAAATGATTCGATGGCTTCCTCCTCTTCGATGGAAAGCTTGGACCCATGCTGCGAGAAAACCTTAAGACCGTTGTCGGTGTGAGGATTGTGGGAGGCGGTGACCATAACTCCCAGAAGAGAGTTGGAATCAATCACCCCGAATGCCAGGGCCGGGGTAGGGACCATCCCAGCATCTAGAACCTCAAAGCCTTCTTTTTGCAGACCGGATCCACAAGCATCTTGCAAGCCTTTGCCGGAAGGTCTCGGGTCACGACCAAGCAAAACCTTCCCATTGGTCTTTGCCTTAAACCTGAGAAACTTTCCCAAGGCTATGCCGAATGAGTGAGCAAAGTTATGATTTATGATTTCTCCATCCACTGCTCCGCGAATGCCATCTGTTCCAAAAAACTTCATTTGAAAGTTAGGCGAAGACCCTTTTGACTTTTTCCAGCCATTTCCGGACCTGACCGTTTTTTAACAGAGAATGGGATAAGGTAATCCCTTCCTCCAGTGATTCGACTTTCCCGCAAAGAGTAAAGGCCGAGGCTGCATTAATGAGAATCGTGGCAAGTAGTCCATGACTGCATTCCAACCGGAGTGCACTGTTCATGATGCCTACGTTCTCTTCCAGGTTACCGCCCTTCAAATCATGAAAGTCAAAGGTGTTTTGATTCCATTTGGACGGACTCCATATTTCGGTTCCATCCGTTTTAATTCTTCCGTAACCATAAACGGCATTCTCTCCGCATGCGGTCAATTCGTCGACTCCCCTGATGGGTTTGTTTGCAATGAGTCCGTGAACGATCATGCCGTGAGCCGTACCGTTTTCCTGAAGGGCATTTCCAATGGGCGTTAGGTATTGTTGATCAAAAACCCCCAACAGTTGGTGGGCTGGTTTAGCTGGGTTTAAGGTGGGACCCAAGAGATTAAAAATAGTAACAATTCCTTCTTGAGCCAACAATTTTCTGACTGGTGCGATATTCTTGAATGCAGGATGATAATTAGGAGCGAAAAGAAATGCGAAATTTAGTTCTTCAAGACCTGATCGGATCTTCTTTGGGGATGCATGCAAAGGAATGCCAATGGCTTCAATAAGATCCGCACTGCCACAACTTGAGCTTATAGAACGATTTCCATGTTTGATTACGGGTACTCCTGCAGCTGCGACCATGAATGAAACAAAGGTGGAAATGTTAAAGCTGCCCGCTTGATCTCCTCCTGTTCCGCAAAGATCAATCGCTGCATCTGCAAAGTCTTCCAATCCGGGATTGATCGCTCTTTTCCTAAACTCGTGCACGAAGCGGGAAAACTCCTTTCGACTTTCTCCTTTCTTGGCCAAAGCGGTCAGGAAAGCTTTCTTTTGCAGGGGGCTTATCTTTTCGGAGGTCAGGTGCTCGACGCACTCGGTTATTTGAACTTCGGTTAAGTCATGTCCGTTTAGAAGAAGTTCGGTCTCGGAAACTAGTATTTCTTCATCCATTTGATTTATGCTACTTTTGGGTTCTAGAAAGAGGTTGCTTTTAGTTAGTCCTTGCTCTCTTTGATTATTTGTTCTTGTAGAGCGTTTTATGTTCAATCGACAATCTTATTCAGCAATCTTAATCGCAATAGGCCTCAGTTTTTGCACATGTTACGGTGCAGATGACGAAGAGCAGGAACAACATGGTTCCAACGAGAATCTGACCTATATGGATTCTTTAATATATGGACTGGTTGAAGGAGTCACCGAGTTTCTACCAATTTCGTCGACTGGACACTTGGTTATCGTAAGTGAATTCGCCGATTTGGAAGGCAAGGATGCAAAGGCAGCACTACATGCCTACTTAATTGTCATCCAGGCCGGAGCAATTTTGGCCGTTGGCTTAATTTACCGCAAGGAAATCTGGTCCATGCTCCTTGGCTTTTTAGGTATGGACCCTAGAGGAAAAAGGTTGGGTTTCAATCTCATCATTGCGTTCTTTCCGGCCGCAGCCATGGGGCCTTTTCTGGATGACCTGATCGAAAGCTATTTGTTTGGGTTGCTTCCGATAGCCGCCGCTCTTTTTACGGGTGCCTTGTTTATGCATTGGGCGGAGTCACGAAAAAAAAGGACTGAGGGTGAATATCCGGCAAAGGCAGGCAAGTCACTGGATGATCTAACTTGGACAGGGTCGATTTTCATCGGTTTTCTGCAATGCTTTGCGATGTGGCCGGGAACTAGCAGATCAATGATGACAATTGTGGGGGGATACTTGGTGGGGTTGGATCGGGCCAAAGCGGCTGAATTCAGTTTTCTTCTCGGGTTGATAACGCTGACCGCTGCCGCTGGATACAAATGCGTGACTAAGTGGAGTCTCATGAGCCAGCATCTTGCTATGGGCCCTGTTCTCTTGGGCTGTCTGGTTGCAGGGATTTCAGCTGCACTTGCAGTCTTTTGGTTGGTAGGT
>MDTA01009341.1_pt1 | contig 11419 bp, 6 predicted proteins | sample 811151 | NCBI WGS metagenome assembly MDTA01 (sample SAMN05326648, study PRJNA326480) | marine metagenome | isolation source: seawater | place: Indian Ocean: South | collected 2010 | reverse complement strand
CTCCGGGGACGTCGCGAGGCTGGGACCGGGCCACTGATGAGATTGGGACGCGCGGGGCGGTCTGTGATTCGCGGCGGCTGCGGCGGCGGCGGCTCGGAGAGCCTCCTCGGGAGTCTTGGTGTTGAACCCGGTGAGCCACTTGTGGAGCGTCACCGTGAGCAGCGGAAAGCACGCCACTGCAACTGTTCCGTGATTCTCATATGCACGCAGTTCCTCGTGGAAGGGCGCTGACTCTGGGTGCCAGTGGAAGTCGTCAAAGCAAAAGTCTCGCGGCTCGATTCTGTTCGTGTCGATGCCCAACGGGAGACCACCACCGAGGTTAGTTCGATTCATCCTGGACAAATCATCGTATCTGAGATCCGTATCCTTCTCTGTCCACCATGGCAACCATATAGAATATGAAGGACAAGCTCTCTCCAGGACCTCGGCGACTTTGCTCTGCGAGGGGGTGAGTTGTCAGATCTTGTTTATTCTTTTGGGAGCCACGGGCGAACGCACCTGGCAACTGAACTTTGGCCTGCACAGCGATCTCTGCAGCATCATACGTCCACTCTTGGCTTCCACGAAGTCACCGGCTTTGTTGGGTCCGGTATCAATTTTGGTGTCCATGAAGGTAAGATCATGCCCGTCAGTTCGCGGGTTAGCCAACGCAGCATCATCTTTTTGCCTGAACCCGTTCAGCCAGACCACGAGATCCGCGTGGCTGACGTTGTAGATGCAGCAGTGCGTGAAGTCCGGATCCTCATTGGGAGGCTCGGTCTTCTTTCCCTTTCTCTGCCTCTTCGCACCAGGGGCTTGCTCCTGGCCGGAAGGTGACTCCATCGCGCGTCGGATAGTGATAGCGTGGCGCGGATAGAGGTGCCCACAAATCCCGCGGCTCGGAATCTTCGCTCAAATATCGATGAGCTGGCATCGATCGGTTGGCCACTGAGAGAAGCGCGCGCGCCCCGCGTGCTTTGCACTGGAACGCACCAGACGAGCGTGCCGCCACCTCCGACGATGTCTCTCGCATCTTCGTCCGTGACCATCCTCCCCCGCGTGCGTGGCTCGGCCCGCGCGACGCGACGCGCCTCCCCCGTCACCAACGCTTCGTTGGCGAGACCGGGGATCATCGTCAGATCAGGGGTTACCTTCGATCCCCTTCGCGTCCTCGCGCGTCGTCGCGCTTCGCCGCGTGCGCTCGCGATCCGCGCTTCCGCCTCCGGCCCGCCCGCATCGAACACCAGGCGCCCCGCCTCCGAGCTCGAGAGGATCGCCGGCGACGACTCCAGCGCGCCGTGGTGGAAGGGCGCCGCGAGGGGCGCGGCAGCCTTCGCGCTCGCCGCTTCCCTCGTCCTCGCCGCGCCGTCCGACGCGCTCGCGGCGAGATCATCGGGGCGCATGGGCGGGTCGTCCTTCCGAGCCGCGGCGCCGTCCAGGAGCTACTCGTCGCCCTCCAGTAGCTACTCGTCCTCGTCGACGATGTCCACGGGCCCGTCGATGACGTCCCGAAGCATGATCGCGCCCACAATCTTCGTGCCCATGGGCGGCTACGGCTACGGCGCGGGCATGGGTTACGGCTTCGGCAACATCGTCTCCTTGGCGTTCATCGCCATCGTCCTCATGGCTTTCCTCGACAACATCAAGAACATGTTCGGCGGCGACGGCATCCAGCTCGGCGGCGACGCCATCGCGGTGGTCAAGGTGCAGATCGGTCTCCTCGGGATGGCCAGGGATCTGCAGCTGGACCTGGAGAAGATCGCGGACAAGGCGGACACCAGCACCACGGAGGGTTTGCACTACGTGCTCGAGGAGACGGTGCTGGCGCTGTTACGAAACCCCGAGTACTGCGTCTACGGATACGCGACGAGCGCGAGCGCGAGGGGGCCGGAGGAGGCGGAGGATACATTCAACGAGTTTTCCATGGACGAAAGGGGTAAGCTCGCAGAGGAGACGCTGGTGAACGTCAACTCCCGTAAGCGGTCCTCGTCGTCTAACGCCGCGGGTAAAGACGGCGACACGGACGGCGGGATCAACGAGTACATCCTCGTGACGATCATCGCCGCGTGCGACGGCGGGCTGAAGCTGCCGGCGGTGACGGACAGCGCCGAGCTCCGAACCGCGCTGAAGCGGGTGGGCGCGATCCGCGCGGACGCGCTTCAGGCTGTCGAGGTCATCTGGACGCCGCAGGAGGAGGGGGACACGCTAACGGAGGAGGAGCTCCTCGCGGACTACCCCACGCTCAACGTGTTGTGATGAGTAGACCCGACGAGTTGTATTTTTAAAAAGTTTTTACCGCTTTCGATTGTAGTAGCCGAGCCGGGTCGGCGCCCCGACCATCATCGAACGTCAACGCGAATATCGCGACAGCACGCCCCGGACGCCGCCACCGGTGCCCCACCCGCCCCCATCGGACGCCGCCTCCGCCACCGCCTCCCTCGCCTCCGCCGCCGTCGCGAAAACCTCGCCGGCGAGCAACACCGCGACGGGCACCACCGCCTCCCTCGCCTCCGCCGCCGCCGCCGCCCGTGTACACAGCACCTCCGCTCGTGGGACCCTGTCGAACTCGTCGCCGAGCACGGACCGAACGATCGCCGTCTTAGCCCTGTCCTCGCCGCACCCCGCCGCGACGGCGACCGTCCGATTCGCGCGCGCGAGCGTCCGCTCGTTTTGAACGAGCGAACAAATCGGCATCCCGCCGTGCGACGTCCGCCCGAGCAAGACGCCGCATCCCGCGACGATGGCGTCGATCGCGTGCTTGACGTGCACCTCGGCGAGCCTCGCGCACCACACCGCGCGAAGCACAGACCGCTCGGGGGCGGGCGGGCACAGCTGTGCGCACTCGTACCCTGGCGCGACGACCACGGCGACGCCCACGCCTTTCGCCGCCGCGGCTTCCGCAACCTCCGGCCACCTCACCGACGCGATGCCCGCGGACGGGAAACGTTCGGCGACGTCGTCGAGGGTGAGGTCGTCGCTCATGACCACCGCGCACGGCGCGTGACCCGCCGCGAGCTGCACCACGAGGTCGTTCGCTCGAAGCTTCGGGAGCGTCGCGTCGACAAAGTGTTCCCTCGATATTTCCCTCGCGCCTCCCGGGGGCCGGCCGGGTCGAACCCCCCCGTGTTCGTCGAACGCGGGATCGAACGCGGGATCCAGCGCGCCCCATCCGCCCTTGGTGCCGAGGTGGGCGTGAAAGTCGCTCGGAGCCGCGCCGAACGCGGTGATTGCGTCGGGAACGGCGATGAGGGCCATCGCGCCGACGCCGCCGTGGCCGACGAAGTGCACCGACCCGCCGGACGCCACGGCGGCGGCGGCGCGTTCCACGACGCTGACGACGCCGGCGTCGAAGCCGCTCTTCGCCGTCATCTCCGCCGTCTCCTTCCCACGTTTTGGACCCTCCTCCTCGCCCTCCTCCTTCTTCTTACTCTTACCCTTACTCTTACTCGTACCCAGAGCGGATCGGTAAAAGTGCTGCGTCACCCCCGACGCCGACATCAAAAACGTCGCCACCATCTCGAGCGCGCACTCGCTCGCCTCCCACGCGATCGGGTACGGACCGGGAGCTTGGAGCAAGTTCGCCGGATCCGCGTCCGGGTCCGGCGCGTCCTTCGGGTCCACTTTCTCCCACTCTCGCTCTCGTTCGTCGTCCTCTGCCATTAAAATCCCGGTGGAGAACGCCGCGTCGAGGATAATCTTCGTCGCGGTGCCGCACTTGAGCGCGTCGCACGCGTGCACGCACTCGGCGCCCACCACCGGGTTGATGATCTTGCGCTTTCGAACGCGCATGGGCATCCGTTTCTCCCACTTCCCCTCGGCCGCGTCGATGGGACCATACCCGTCCTTGAACGGCTTGATGTTCCACGGGTGCTCCGTGAGTAAACCCCCGAGGTCGGGCTCGAGGCGCCAGACGACGTCGCGAAAGGTGGGCGGCGCGCCGTGCGGGGTCCCGGGGGGTGGACCCCCGGGCTGCCCGTTCGCGCCCCCCTCCACCGCGGCTCGCGCCACCGATCCCGGCCCCTCGTCGCTCGCGTGTTTCCCCGCGCAGTATCCGACTAAAAAGGCGGAGAAGCGTCGCTTCGGGTCCGTCGTCGCGCGGTCCAACGCCGACGCCACGTACCGCTCGCGAAAGCCGTGCGCGATGCCGACGATCGCCGCGTCCACGACGTCGTCGCCGCCCGCGCGCGCCAGCGCCGCGTCGAAGTCGTCGACGGCGCGTCGCTGGTCGTCCTCGGCGGATTCCGGCGCGCCGACGTCGCACAGCTGTGAGACACCGCCCGGGAGGATCGGGCGGAATATCGGCTGGAAGCCTCGCATGACGGCGACGTGGTTGGCGTGCGTCGCGGTGAGGAAGGCGACGCGCCCGGCGTACCCGCATCCGACGACGAAGACGGCGGCGGTGGGCGGGACGTCCGGCGCGGGGGGGAGCGTCACGTCCTCCCCATCCTCCTCCTCCTCTTTCATCATCGCGTCGAGGAGCTCCATCGCGTCGTCGTCCGCTCCTCCTCCTCCTCCTCCTCCTTCCGGGGGATCCGTCCGCGGTCGTGGATCAGCGGTCGTCGGCGCCTCCTCCGTCGCCCGCGCGGCGCCCTCCGCCGCGGCGAACCGATCGAAGTCGTACTCGTCGAGTCTCGTCTCTTTCCCGGTCGACGTCGCGTCGTCCGTCGTCGTCGCGGGCCGAATCTCCCCGTCCGCGTCCGAGGGTTTGACGCCCCCGTCCGCCGCCGCGGGCTCCCGCGCCGCGATCGTCGACTTGGCGTCCTCGAGGCTCCGTCGCAGCAGCTCCGAGACGACGTCCGCGAGCTCGCCGACGTCGTTGAGGATCTTCGGATGCGACAGCGCGGGCTGCGCGCACGTCGATTCGGACGCGTACAGCTCCTTGTCGGCAGCGCCCAGGGCGGCGAGGATGCCGCGCGCGTCGAGGGATTCGATGTCGACCGCGTGTTTGCACATGCGTTCCGTCGCGGGGACGTCGTCCGCGGTGGCGCCCATCTCGCACCAGCGCCGCCCGGCTGCGCCCCGCCTCTCTGACGAGATGTGAATGCTTTTTCTCGGTGCACAGCGGGTCAGTTGGGAATGTTTTGCGTTAGCTCTGATTCATTCTAACTAAGATTCAATGTGACAGAATAGAGAAATCAACAGAAAAAGTACACTCTCGGCCATGAATAAAAGAATAACGGCCGCCTGAAAAACGTGGGTGCAGGAACACGTGTCCCTCCCGTTCACGTTCGTTGCCTTCGTGCCGTCCCTGCTCCACCTTCACAACGCGCCGCCGACAAGCCCAAAGCGCCGGGTTCGATTCGAGCGTCCGTGCAATCGAAGCGCCGCGACGCGTTCGCAGCAAAGGTACGCACGCGCGCGGGGCGGTGGCGCATCGTCAAAAAGTCAGGACGCGTGGAAGGGCGTAGGTTTAACCAATCTGAACCATGGCTGCGCTGGAGGGCGACAAGCTCGGCGATTACGTCGCCGTGCTCAAGGCCGAGGCCGAGGCCAATGGCGAGTTGCCCAAGGTTGAGATCAAGTGCGACCTGAGCTACACCCTCAAGCTGCCCGCCAGCAAGGTGGACCGAACCATCGTCACCGTGCCCGAGGTGTTCGCCAGCGCGGCGCTCGCCCCGATCCGAGGCGTCGCCGGCGCCCTGGGCGCGGCCCCCAAGGCGGACTCCGGCGACACGATCCAGCACTTCAAGGTGCTCCAGAACGTCACCGGCACCTTTCGCCCCGGAGAGATCACCCTCGTGCTCGCCCCACCCGGCCACGGCAAGACTTCGCTGCTCAAGGCTCTCGCGCATCAGCTGCGGATGGGCAACGTCGGCGCTGTCGACGGCGCGGGCGTCGCCTACAACGGACTCACCGCCGAGGAGCTACACGAACGCGGCGTCGACGTCGCCAGGCTCGCCGCGTACGTCGAGCAGGTGGACACCCACCTGCCCTTCATCAACGTCGGCGAGACGGCCAAATTCATCCACGACAACGCGACGCCGACGCCCGCCGACCAAACGCTCCACGCTCGCAAGCTCGAGGCGGTGACGAACCTCCTCGCGCTCGAGGGATGCGTCGACACCATCGTGGGCAACGACTTGGTCAGGGGGGTGTCCGGCGGGGAGAAGAAGCGCGTCACCATCTCCGAGGCGCTCGTCACCAACGCCAGGGTGCTCTGCATGGACGAGATCTCCACCGGCCTCGACGCGGCTGTGACGTTTAACATCGTCGCCGCGCTCAAGGCGTGGGCGAGGACCACGGGCGGATGCGCGGTCGTCGCCCTGCTGCAACCCACGCCGGAGGTGTTCAACCAGTTCGACGACCTCATGTTACTCAGGGAGGGCGCGCCGGTGTACCACGGCGCGCGGGACAAGGCGGCGGAGCACTTCAAGTCGATTGGGTACGCTCCGCCGCCGCCGGACGGCGGCGAGGACATCGCGGACTGGTACGTCAACCTCGTCGCCCAGCCCGGTAAGATTTGCTCCAGGTCGGGTTCGAACCCGGGGGCGAAGGACGCGCCGGTGACGACCAAGGCGCTCGCCGCGGCGTGGCGCGCCAGCCCGCTGTGCGGCGAGCAGGAGAAGACCACGCGCGACGCCTCCGAGCTCGAGTTGAAGACTGATTTTGCGATGAAGCAGTACGGCGTGGCGGGGTGCCACTCCCAGTGGCAGCACTTCAAGTGGGTGCTCGACAGGCAGCTCAAGGTCACGATCCGTAACAAGCTGTTCGTGACCGCGAGGCTGGGCGCCGCGGTGATGACCTCGCTCGTGCTGGGCTCGGTGTGGTACCAGCTCCCGAAGGAGCAGGGATTCGAGAAGCTCGGCATGCTGCTGTTCTGCATCCTGCACATCTCCTTTTCCAATTTCTCCGAGCTGACGTTCTCAGTGGAGCAAAAGTACGTGGCGTACAAGCACGTCGACGGGCGGGTCTTCCCCGCGTTCACTTACATCGCGGCGTGGGGTCTGATCCACCTGCCCATCGCGCTCTTTGAGACGGCGGTGTTCTCTCTGGTCTTGTACCCGATGGTTGGACTCGTGCTGGAGGCTGGCCCGTGGCTGTTCTTCTACTTCAATCTGGTGCTGGCGAACGTCGCGATGGCGTCCTTCTTCCGCATCGTCGCGCTCCTCGCGCCGAACATGGAGGCGGCGCAAACCTTCCCCGGGCCCGTCATCGCCGTGTTTATCATCTTCGCCGGCTTCCTCATCACCCCGACTAAGATGGGCTTCCTCTCGTTCATGTACCACGTCTCGCTGTTCGCGTACGCGCTCAGATCGCTGTGCCAGAACGAGTTCCTCTCCTCGTCGTACGACAAGGTGGTGGCGAAAAACCCCGCCGAGTACATCCTCTACATGCAGGCCAACCCGGGTATGAACGCTACGTCTATTGAGACTCTCTGCGCCAACGGAGCTTTCGAGTGCAGCACCATGGGCGAGGCCATCATGAATCAGATCTCCATCGACGACGACAGCTCGTACTATTGGGGCGGTGCCATGATGTGCGCAGGGTTCTGGGCCCTCTGCTTCGTCGGATCGCTGCAAGCGCTAAAGAAGGTTCGGATTCAGATGAACATTGGATCGTCTCGAGCGGGCACCGACGCCGAGATCGAGGCAGCGGCCAATGAGACGGCCGTCACCATCCCCAAGTCCGCCTCCAAGGCCTTACTCGCCGCAGAGGACGTTCACATCGACCAGAAGAACATCGAGTTCGTTCCCATGTCCATCGCGTGGAGAGATCTCGAGTACACAGTGAACATCGCGAAGCAGGCTGGGGGTGGGACCAAGCAGCTGCTCCAATCCGTGACGTCAGCGGCGCGCCCCGAGCGCCTCCTCGCGCTCATGGGCGCGTCCGGCGCGGGCAAGACCACCCTTCTCGATGTCATCGCCGGTCGGAAGACCGGTGGCGTTCGCAAGGGTACCATTAAGCTCAACGGTCACGAGGTTGAGAAGCAGACGTTTGCCAGACTCACCGCGTACTGCGAGCAGATGGACCTTCACAACGAGTTCGCCACCGTCGAGGAGGCACTGGAGTTCTCCGCTAAGCTTCGCCTGGGAACCGAGGTGTCCGCGGCGCAGCGTCGGGGCTTCGTCGAGGAGGCGCTCGACATCCTGGAGCTCAGGCCCATCGCCAGGCGAATGATCGGCGTGAGCGGTAGCGCAAACGGACTCTCGCCCGGTCAGCGAAAGGTGCTCACCGTCGCCGTCGATCTCGTCTCGAACGCGCCGGTGTTCTTCCTCGACGAGCCCACGTCCGGACTCGACTCCCGCGCCGCGCTCATCGTCATGACCGAGGTGAAGAAGGTGGCCAACATGGGCCGCACGGTCATCTCCACCATCCACCAACCCAGCCGCGAGATTTTCCTCATGTTCGACGATTTACTCCTGCTGCAGCGCGGGGGGTGGCAGGTGTACTTCGGCCCGCTCGGTCCGTCCCCGGCGTCGAGGTTCGTGGCCTACATGGAGTCGCTGGAGTGTACGCGGGGTAAGAAGCTTCCCGCGGGGATGAATCCCGCGTCGTGGATGTTAGACGTCCTCGGCGGCACCGACTCGAGCCAGACGGAGGAAAGGTTGGACAAGGCTAAGGCGTCCGCGGAGCTTCTGGACGGCGCGGAGCTGGAGAGGCTGTTCAAGGCGTCCGCCGCGGGCGGCGCCGCGAGTGAGCTCGTGGATAAGGTGGCGATGCCCACCCCAGGCGAGAAGATGTTCTCGTTCGCCTCCCCTTACGCGAGATCGTTTGGCACGCAGCTGTGGACCATCCTCATCCGCTCTCACCGGGCGCACCTCCGCGACGTGGCGTACAACTGCGGTCGCATCGGCGTCCTCCTCGTGCTGTACATCCTCTTCGGCATCATTTACTTCGACCTGGACACGAGCGACGAGGGCGGCGTGCAGTCGATGGTCGCGGTGGTGTTCATGACCACCATCTTCACGGGCATCATCTGCATGAACGGAGTCATGCCTGTGCGAGTTCGCGAGCGGTCGGTGTCCTTTCGGGAACGGTCCAGCTTCATGTACGACGGCGTCCCTTACGCCATCGCGCACGCCGTCATGGAACTCCCGTGGGTGGTGCTCATATCGTTCGTCACCACGCTGCCCCTGTATTTCCTCGTGGGGATGGTCCCCACCGCGGGTTCCTTCTTCTTCCACGTGCTCATCAACGTCTTGGTTTCTTACGCGTTTCTGTCGTTTGGGCAGATGGTGGCGTGCGTGTGCTCCACGATCCAGACCGCGCAGGCTGGAACGAGCGCGTTCATCCCCATTGCGTTCCTTTTCGGCGGCCTCTACCTGCCGTTCCCGCAGATCCCGGTGTACTGGCAGTGGGCCTACTTCATCAACCCGGTGGCGTTTGCGATCCAGTCGGTGATTGCGCCGCAGTTTGAGCGCCGCGGGTGCACCGGCCCTTACCCGACCGGAGACTGCCCGTCGATCACCGCATTCAGGGGCACGTACTTCGAGCAGATCGACACCCTGGATTACGTTGAGACCAAGTACGACATCACCTACGAAGGCCGGTGGATGGCGGCGGTTTACCTCGTGATCTTCTGCCTCGGCGCGCAGGCGCTTCATGTCCTGGCGGGCAAGTACGTCAACACGGTGAACCGCTGACGCAGGCGAGGTCTAACCCGCGGTCTACCCCTAATAACGAGCGAGTACCGATTATTAATATCTTACGATGAATTGATTGATTGTTTTTCTTAAGACCTTAGTCGTGATGATAACAAAGTGATGTCTTCGCGGCTAAGCCGTCTCGTCGCTTTTATACTTCAAAGTCTGGTGGACACCGGCGGTGAACACGAACATCCGACATCATTCGACGCTTAATCGAAGAGATCGAAGTCCATTTCCTCCTCCTCCTCCTCCTCGGGCTCGGGCTCGGGCGCCTTGGCCGCGGCGCCGCCGCCGCCGCCCGCGGCGGGAGCCGCGGCGGCGAAAGCGCCGGGGTTGGCGAGGTACTCCTTGACCTTGTCCGCGAGGGGGAAGGTGTAGTCGGTGCCGACGGCAATGGCGAGCACGTTCTTGTAGCCGTTGATGATGGCGTGGGGAACGGCGGCGATGGTGGGGTAGTTCGCCTCGAGCGAGAGCGCCGCGATGTTCTTGAGACCCGCGCCGAACATCGCCGCGATGGCGTCGTCGGTGATGTCGAGCACCTTGACGTCGAACACGTTGCCGTTGTCGTAGACAAACATCGCCTCGAGTCCGTAGGTGAACGGGGTGAAGCCGAGCTTGCCGAGGAGGGTCGCCGCGGAGGAGGTCACCTTCTCGCCTGCCGTGACGACGGTCACTTCGGAGAGGATCTCGATCGCACCCTTGTTGATCTTGGTGGCGATGTTGAGAGTCTGGAAGAAGTTGGTCTGCGACGGCTCCATGCCGGTGGGACCCGCCGGGACGACGACGTCAACCTGAGCGACGGCGCCAGCCTTGGCGGGCGCGGGGACGACGAACTCCTTGATCTTCTCCTTGACGTCGCCCATCTCACCGGTGGTGAAGATGACGCCGACGTTGCCGACCATCTTTTCGGCGAGGGCCATCCAGGTGTCGTCGCCCTTGCGCTCGCAGTACTCGCGAATGCACTTGCGGATCATGGTGTTCTTGCCCATGAGGACAGTCGACTGGGGGCGGAGCGCCTGGAAGATGCAGGAATCGAAAGAGGGCGACAAAGGTGAGCGATGGGGCGATGAACGGGCGAGAATGCATGGGCATCGCGAGTGGTGAGCCTGAAGGGGGCGCGCGGAGATGCCGGGGGACTCCGCGCGCGACCCTCGGGACCCGCGTGCCGCGCGAAAACCCTAAAAACCTCTTAGTTTTTCAAGCCCGGAGCCACCGGGTGGGGAGTTGACGGGGAATGCGCACGCACCGCGCGGATGTCCATGAACTGGCGGGAGCCAACATTGTCGGCGCCGACGATGAACGCACGGGTGTGGTTATCGAGGAGCGCGCAGAGGCGGTCGTTGTACGCCTGCTTGGACTTGAGAGCAGCAGCGGAAGGCATCTTTGCTGATTAGAGTCTTAGGAAAGGTGGTAAGAACGGCGGTGGCAAGCGGATCTTTGTCGCGCAAGCGTGGACTGCAGGTTTCAGTCCTTTTAAACCGTGTGCCGTTACGGTGTGCTTCTTTAAAGAAGCAGGAGAGCTATTACACGCGTGTGGGAACACGCGAGAAGAGGGAGAGCGCCGCGAGGGCCTGGGGTTTTTATCATGGGCGTGGACGGAGGGTTTTTTGGTCGGTTGCTACATTGTCCGACCGATATGGGCAATCGAACCAGGAAATTAGACCGTGAAAACGACTCCCGTTTCTGTGCCAAAAACAGCTTTTGTCAATCGGCTCTGCGGATGAGTCGGACAGAATCGGTCTCACCGACGACGACCATGGCAGCGGCCGCGTCGCGAATCGAGCTCGCGCTCTGCTTCGAGGATGTCGCCAAGAACATCTTCGGCAACGCCGACGGCACCATGACCAGGTGCG
>MDTA01033173.1_pt1 | contig 11423 bp, 14 predicted proteins | sample 811151 | NCBI WGS metagenome assembly MDTA01 (sample SAMN05326648, study PRJNA326480) | marine metagenome | isolation source: seawater | place: Indian Ocean: South | collected 2010 | reverse complement strand
GGACTAAAAAGCATAAAAAATGATATTAAAAATGCTATTCTTAAAATTGATAATAAGTTAGACTTACCCTTCTAAAATTATGAATGATAAAGTAATACTAAGAGAGAACTCTGCAAATATTCCGTCAACAGCAAATGTGTTGATAGAAGCACTTCCATATATTCAAAAGTTAGCCAACAAGATCATTGTTATAAAATTTGGTGGTAATGCAATGATAGATGAAAGGCTTAAAAATAATTTTGCTAGAGATGTAGTTCTACTAAAACAGGTTGGGCTTCATCCAGTAATAATTCATGGCGGTGGACCCCAAATTACAAGCTACCTTGAAAAAATGGGTATCAAATCTGAATTTGTCGATGGAATGAGAGTAACGGACGATAAATCAATTGAAATGATTGAAATGGTTTTAGGTGGATCAATAAATAAGGAAATTGTGAATCTAATAACTAGTCATGGAGGTAGAGCAGTTGGTTTGTCAGGAAAAGATGGAGGATTGATTAGAGCTAAAAAAATGATAGGTGAAGGTAAAAATAAGAACTTTGATTTTAAAAATACTGGTATGGTCTCCAGTATAGATCCGAGTGTAGTAAACCTTCTTGATGCGACACCATTCATACCTGTTATTGCACCTATTGGGATTGGTGAAGATTTCAAAACATATAATATAAATGCAGATATTGTTGCGGGAAAAATAGCAAAAATACTCCAAGCAGGTAAATACGTTGTTCTAACAAACACAACTGGAATATTTGATGATAACGGCAACTTGATCAAATCTATGAATGCTGAACAAGTAAGACAACTTGTCAAAAAAGGAATTATTTCATCTGGTATGCTACCGAAAGTTGAATCTGCATTAGAAGCAGTATCTGCTGGTGTACACAATGTTCAGATAATTGATGGAACAATCGATCATGCTATATTACTCGAGTTATTTACAGATGAAGGTGTAGGTACGATGATACGAAGAACCTAGACCTTGGAATATCTCTCTCTTCTTTTAATATCTTTCTTATCAAATCTTTTTTCAGCATTTTCAGGTGGTGGTGCTGGTATAATTCAGCTACCAGCTATACTCCTACTTTTTGAGATTTCTTTCCCAGTAGCTCTAGCAACTCACAAAATTTCGACTGTTTTATTAGGCTTAGGTGCCACGTTGAAGTTCTTCGAGAAAACTAAGCCATCTCACAAACTATTAAGTGAAGGCATAATAATCGGTTTGCCAGCAGTTATCATTGGTGCCTACTCAATAAATTTTGTTAATGAAAATCTTGCAAGACAATTTTTGGGGTTACTAATCCTGATTGTCTTTTTTTTATCATTTACAAAGAGCTACAATCACGGTAGAACTGAACCCAATTCATTAATTGTATATCCATTTCTTTTTATCATCGGATTTCTGAATGGATCCCTATCAGCAGGAACAGGTCTTCTGTACACAATAATGCTTACAAAGCTATATGGCTATACTTATAAAGAGGCAATAGGTTATACGTTGTTAGTTGTTGGTCTTTTCTATAACCTAGTTGGTGCAATTGTTCTATATCTTGTGTCTTCAATAGATGTCTCAATACTACCTGTACTTCTTATTGGTTCATTTGCAGGAGGATACGTGGGGGCTATGGTGGCCATAAAAAAATCAAATGTTCTAATAAGAACAACCTATCAATTAGTTACTCTGATAGTTGCGTATAAGCTATTGTTCTAGTTGGCCCCATGTTCAAGGATATATTTATCCATTGCTTGAACGTATTCTTTGTACTCTGACTTTGATTTTATAAAAATTGAAATATCTTGAAGAGAAATTAGGCTATGTACATTTATCATAAATTTTTCTGATATCTCTTTGGCAGCAAGTTTATTTTTTCCAACTTCCATTCTGTCGAAAGCTACTAGGACATCACTACACGCAGCTTTTGATTCAGTAATCATTTCTATAGATTCAATAATGGATGATCCTGAGGATATAACATCATCAACTATTAAAGATTTCCCCGTGATAGAGCAACCAACAAACTTCCCCATGTCCCCATGTTTTTTTTCTTCTTTTCTATTAAATGCAAAAGATTTATTAATTGAATATTTCTTATACAAGCTATGACAAATTGACGAACATAGGGTGATACCCTTGTAAGCTGGTCCAAAAATAAAATCAAAGTTTAATGATTTTTCACTAATATAATCTGCGTAGTAACTTGATAATTCATTAAGAAGTTTGCCATTATTGCAAAGACCCGTATTGAAAAAATATGGGCTTTTCCTACCCGACTTTAAGGTAAAACTTCCAAACTTTAATATATTTTCATGAAGTGTGAACTCAATAAATTCTTGTTTTTTATTAAACATAGTGAGCAACCATCAATTAATGATACCATATCCTTAAAAACATAATGAAAGTAATAACAATAAATGTTTGTGGGATACGCTCAAGCCAGAGAAAAGGGATATTTGATTGGCTTTCAAGAAGTAAAGCAGACCATATATGTATGCAAGAAACAAGGGCATTAGAAGAGCAAATAGATAATCATAATTTTATCTTAAAAGGTTATACAAGATATATGAACATTGCAGTGAAAAAGGGCTACAGCGGAGTTGCAATATATTCAAAGCATAAACCTTCAGAAATAATTAAGACATTCTCTAAGTCTATTTTTGAGGATGAGGGAAGATTTATTTCACTAGAGTTTGAACATTATATAGTTGCATCAATCTATTTCCCTTCAGGATCATCCGGAGAAGAGAGACAGAAAATGAAATATGAATTTATGAATTTATTCGAGAAATATGTCAAAAAGGAAATGAAGAAGAGAAAAATACTGATTTTATGTGGAGATTACAATATTGCACATACAAAGGATGACATAAAAAATTGGAGGTCAAATCAAAAAAACTCAGGCTTTCTCCCTGAAGAAAGAGCATGGATGACAAAATTAATTGATAACATAGGTCTTGTTGATGCATTTAGGGTTAAATGTAAGAAAAATGATGTTTATACTTGGTGGTCTAATAGGGGTAATGCTTACAAGAACAACGTAGGCTGGAGAATTGACTACCAAATGGTTACAAATAACTTATTAGAGAAAATAAAAAAAGTATCTATTTATAAAGGTAAAAAATTTTCTGACCATGCACCATTGGTAATTGACTATGATTTTTAAAACTCTCAAGGCCAGTATTGTTCCTTATCTAGAGAAAAAAATTCTTGTTTCGATGATCATGGGATTTGTATCAGGTTTACCTTTACTATTAACAATTACTCTTCTTCAAGCATGGTTAACTGATGAAAATATTTCAAAATCAACAATTGGACTTTTTGCTTTAATCGGTTTACCTTACTCGCTTAAATTTCTATGGGCTCCTTTATTTGATAGATATGTGATCTCTGCCTTGGGTCGAAGAAGAGGATGGCTATTATTGTCTCAAGTATTCCTAATATCTTCGATATTTTTTCTCGGACAATCACAACCAGAAATTAACTTGTACAATGTTGCAGTTTTATCCTTAGCTGTAACATTTTTTTCTGCATCACAAGACATAGTTATTGATGCCTATAGAAGAGAAAGTTTGAGAGAGGTTGAGCAAACAATAGGTGCATCAGCGTATGTTCTGGGTTATAGGTTTGGCGCTTTAGCCGCGGGTGCAGGTGGGTTAATTTTAGCAGACATTTACTCCTATTCGTTTGTTTACACAATTATGTCATTAGTAATGATACTAGGTGTAATAACAACATTGTTAGCAGAAGAACCCAAAGTTGAGTTTAAATCATACACTCTTCGGGAATCGATTGTTGAGCCATTTAAAGAGTTCTTTAATAGATATACAGCAATCAGTAGCAATATAAAGTTGATGACACCATATCTCATTTTATTATTTATACTTTTGTATAAAGTAGGTGACACTATGGCTCACTCTTTGAGCACAAACTTCTACCTAGATATCGGTTTTTCAAAAACAGAGATAGGTACAATTGTAAAATTCTTTGGTCTCGGTGCTACGTTGTTTGGTGCTTTTTTAGGTGGGGTAATATCATTGAAACTAGGTCTTTATAGATCATTGATATACTTTGGTATATTTCAACTAATAGCAACATTAGGCTTTTCAATTCTATACTATGTTGGAAATAACATTATGATGTTGATCACAGTAATATCGCTCGAAAACTTAGCTGCTGGCATGGGTTACACAGCATATCTAGCATTTATTGCACACATGACGTCTAAAGAATTTACTGCAACACAGTTTGCTCTAATGACAGCACTTATGTCTCTACCAAGAACTTTTCTTTCTGGTACTTCAGGATATCTAGTAGAGTTTTTGAACTGGGATTTTTACTTTATTTTTTGCTCTTTAATAGCAATACCTGCTCTGATAATATTAAGAAAAATTAAATTTATTATTAAAGATGAAAAAATTTAATACAGCTGATCTTTGTGATGATCATAATCTTGAAATAGCTAGACCTATTTTTAAATCGTTTGGTGCAAATTCTCATTGCCATGGTCGTATAAGAACGGTAGAAGCTATTAATGATAACTCATATGTTAAAAAACTTTTAGGCGAGGATGGTCATGGATGTGTAATGGTGGTTGATGGCAAGGGATCCGAAGAATGTGCATTAGTTGGAGATAACTTAGCAGAGCTAGGATTTAAAAATGGGTGGAGTGGAATTATTGTAAATGGATGTATTAGAGATAGTATTGAGATAAGTAAAATATCTATAGCTATTAAAGCTATTAATTTAGTCCCTAATAAAAGTGAGAAAAGAGATGTGGGTAAATATGGTATAAGTTTATCATTCGCTGGTATTATATTTAAAGAAAATGATTACATATATTCAGATCCTGATGGCATCGTCGTATCTTCATCAGAGTTAATCAAGTGACATCAGAACTTATAAGCTTAGAAAATATCTCTTTAGTTAGGCAAGATAAAGAAATAATCAATAAATATTCATTACAAATCAATCAAAATCAAAAATACAATATCTATGGTGAAAATGGATCAGGAAAGACTTCTTTATTAAAAATAATTGCCGGTATAACTGAACCTACTGAAGGAGAGTTATATCCTAATCCATCATTTGATATGAATAAGGATATTTATTATATAGGTCACAAATATGGACTTAAAAATGAGCTGACAGTTTACCAAAATTTAGAGTACGCGCTTAATTTCGCAAATAATGGTAATAATTCTCCAATTGAATCAGAGCTTGAAGAGTATTCGATGAAAAAATACATAAATACACAGGTAAGATATCTGTCACATGGACAAAAGAAAATTATTAGTTTGATTCAACTGACACTAATTTCTAGTAAGCTTTGGCTTCTAGATGAACCTTTTACTGGGTTAGATAAAGGAAAAATTGATTTGCTGCTCTCTAAAATGGATAAACATGTTAGCAATATGGGCAGTATTGTTATCACAAGTCATAACATCAAAGATAATTTTGATAATATAAAAATATGTTGAAGTCATTCGTAACAATACTAGTTAGAGATATGAACATTGTACTAAATACTAGTTCTCGTATTTTCATGCCGATTGTTTATCTTCTGCTGATAATAACTTTTTTTTCAATAAGTTTAGAGGGTACAACTATTGGTGGGTATCAAAATATTCTCCCTCAAATTATCTGGCTTTCTTGTCTTTTGGTAAGTCTTCTAAATATGGAATCTTTATTTAAAGATGATTATGAAGACGGAACACTTGACGGGATTGTAATAAATTCTGAAGTACTTGAAATAAGCCTACTAGCTAAAATCATAGCACATTGGATGTTTACAATAATTCCTCTAGTGGTTGTTGCTTTTTCAACAAATTTACTATTAACAGGTAATCTTATTGTTTCTATAATTTTGTTGACAAGCCTGATAATAGGGACGCTTACATTATCACTAATTGGATCAATAGCAGCTTCTTTAACTCTAAGTCTCAAAGGTAATAGCCTATTGCTGTCTACTATTGTATTACCTCTTGATATTCCAATACTGATTTTTGGAACAAGTGCAATCTATAATGCATCTATCGGCATGAACTACAACTCAGAAATGTTATTCCTCACGTCATTGCTAGTTTTGTTTCTGATAATTGCACCATTTGCAGCATCTTTTGGTGTCAGAAATAGTTTAGATTGATTTTACCCAGATCTTATTTTTTTCATTTTCCAAAAGCATATTTTGAGAGGACTTCAGCATTGTCCCAATAAAAAAGAAAGTGAAGCCAATGGCTGTTATAATTAGGGGTGTCAGCATTTCACCCGCTATACTTGGTGCGCTTAGCTTTATTACAGAAGGTCCTTGGTGTAATGTATTCCACCATTCCACGGAGAAATGTATTATAGGAATGTTTATGAAACCTATTATTGCCAATATATTAACAGCAGTGGACGCCTTCTTTTTATCCTCGAAAGAATTATGAAGAAGGAGTATCGATAGATAGATAAAAAAGAGAATTAATTCTGATGTTAGCCGCGCATCCCATGCCCACCATGTCCCCCACATAGGCTTTCCCCATATCGCGCCTGTGAGTAGTGTGAAAAAAGTAAACAGCGCTCCAAGTTTACACGATGCGAGAAGGATCACATCATATACCTTAACGTGCCATATTAAGGACACTATAGCTGAGAAAAATACAATGGAATATGCAAAAAGTGAGATCCAAGCGCTAGGCACATGTACATACATGATACGGAATGCATCTCCCTGTTGATAGTCAGATGGTGCTACAAATAATCCTTGGTACACACCATATGTTATAAATATCAATGCTAGAACCAAAAGCCATGGTATTATTGCATTTGTGAAATTATAATATCCCTCAGGGGAAATCTTTGATAATAAGCTTTTAAGCATAATTCATAAAAAATGATAACATACAATTGATTCTATGACTGATAATAATAATTTGAAAGATTATGAAAAAAACATTACTACGTGGTGTAAAAGCATACAGGGTAAATACAGAATAATGAAAAAACTTAATAAGAACGCATTTATTAAATCAGTTAAATCAAAGAAAGGCACTGATTGATAGATTCCTCATATTGAGATAAATCTCCCTTAACAATAAAAAACGGGCCATTGAGAAATTCTCTATTAAGGCCATAGGAAAATCTTTGCAATTTCTTATTAAGAAAAATGCCTCCAGACTCTTCCACTATACATTGACCTGCTGCCGTATCCCACTCATACGTTGGACCTAACCTCATTGAGAAATGGCCCTTATTTTCTGCAATCTTAGAAAATTTTACAGCACTTGACATAAATACAAACTTTGATTGTGGAAAATTTTCTTTTAGTATATTCATTACGCTAGTCCTGATGGTTGTACTCAAATAAATACAGTCATCTGCCAACGTTGATGAATTCATCTCTACTTTAGTATTAGTATCTTTTATTAGGTAACTACCATTATTTTGAATTGCATAAAAAAATTCATTTGATGAGGGGATATATATTACCCCAAAAATAGGATATCCGCTTTCAACATATGCAATACAAATACAAAATTGATTACCACCTTTAATATAATCTTTAGTCCCATCTATTGGATCAACTAACCAGTATGTGTTATTGATGACCGTCTTTTGTTTACTTTCCTCAGAAATTATAACATCCTCAGGGAACCTAGATTGCAGATAGTCTACAATCATATTACTAGAGAGAAGGTCAATATTTGTTACTGGTGATTCATCAGATTTTGTTTTAATTATTAAATTACATTGATTTTCAATTTGTATTTTACCAATATCAATACAAAGTTGTCTGAGATCTACTATGCAGCTTTCAAAGTTTTTCATAATCTTTATAAAGATAATTAACAGCAGCGTATACCCTTGAGTCTACTATTTTTTGTTGATCTAGAAATAAATTAATTTCAGAAATTTTTACCCTGATGACTTCAAGATCCTCGGGCTCATCACCAGTTAAAGAGGATGGGCTTAATTTATCCGCTAACATCATATAAGTGATGTGATCAATGTAACCTGGCGCCAAATATAGTCTCTGTAAATATTTTATATTATCTGACTTATAACCTATTTCTTCTTGAAGTTCCCTCCCTGCAGCCTGATACATATTCTCATTTACATCGATTTTACCTTTTGGGAGTGTAATCATGTAATCATCCACCGCAGCTGCATACTCTTTAATGAAAATAATACTTTTATCTATTAGCGGTATAATCATTACTGCTCCACTACCAGTACCTGAGATTACCTCATATCTAAGAGTTCTGTCACCAAACTGTATTTTTGTTTCAATGATATTAAATAATTTACTTTTATATATTGATGTTTCTTTTAATATTTTTGGCATGATGTATATTGATTAGGAGAGATGATACAGTAACAAATATGATAATGAAAGACGCAGAGTGCTTATTATTCGATATGGATGGTGTAATTCTTGATAATAAATATGATAATAATTTTTGGCAAAATCAGATACCATTTGCTCTCTCTCTAAAAAAAAATATATCATTTGATGATGCTAAAAGATTAGCTATACAAATCTTTAATTATAAAAAAAATTCTAAAGATTGGTACGACATTGACTATTGGTCAAACATGCTAGGAATTGATATTGAAGAGCAAAAAAGAGCTAGAGAGAGCTATGATAAAATAAAATTGTATGATGGTGCTATCGAATGTCTAAAAGAATTAAAATGTTCTAAACATATGATACTCATAACAAATGCTCATAAGAAGACATTAAACATCAAGTTAGAAAAGTATGATTTATCCCCTTACTTTGATGAAATGATATGTTCACATGAATTAAACTATGTTAAAGAAGATATACAGCTGTGGCATATACTAAGATCGAAGTTTAATCTTAATTACAACAAAACAGTGCTTATAGAAGATACATTGAAGAATATTAAAGTTGGATTATCATCTGGAATTTCGTCTGCAATTTACCTAGGTAGTGAACCATTTCCATTAAACGAGAAAATCATAAAGATGTCAAAAATTACTGATATTCCTTCTGCATTCAATCAACCTTAGATTAGGATAGTTATTATTTTTCGGAAATATCTCCTCTACGTTGACTGATAAATTGTTTCTTTGAAAGGAAGTATATCTTCTAACATCGCTGTTAGTAACAATATAATCAATATATTGCTTTTTAAATTTAGGTCTTTTAAAAAGAACTGTTGCAAGGGACTTCCCCTTTAGATATTTTACATTCATTAGCCTCCCCCTAATGCTGCTTACTGGTGTATATGATGTTGCGATGACAGGATAATCTAATATACCAGTAAACTGGACTTTACGAACTAACGTATATTTTTTTGGTGAGTGCTTAGACTGTTTAATTAGATCTAATTTTGTAGATAATACAGTAATAAAACCCTTTTTTATTAATAATCTCTTTGTTAGTGAGGAATTGTCGATCAGTAATCTTTTCATGCTTTTTGGAAGACCAACTAGTTTATTTTCAAGTCGCCATTTGTTTCTATAATTGTATTTCATTTATCTTCGTAATTTTCCATCTTCTTTTCAGTATGCTGATTTTTGCAGATGGTAACTCATATGTAAATTTTTTTATTTGATCGATATTTTCCATTATGTCGTATATAGTTGAAACTTTATAATTATCTGGAAGTCCTGATTGCTTTGTTCCGAGATATGAGCCAGTTCCTCTATTCTTTAAATCAAATTCAGCGATATCAAAACCAGAATCGTGTGTCTCAAGATATCTTAATTTTTCAATTGACTCATCTTTTATGTTCTCAGAATGCATTAAATAACAACTGCCTTGATGCTTGCCTCGACCTACTCTTCCCCTAAGCTGATGAAGTTGAGATAAGCCAAACATCTCGGAGTTTTCAATCACTAGACAGTTAGCATTCTGACAGTCTATGCCAACTTCAATAACACTTGTGGCTATCAGAATTTTTATTTTCCCATTTTTAAAGTCATTTATTATTGTAGTTTTTTGATCAGATGGTGTCCTACCATGTAAAATCGCTGTTTGATGATTTGGAAATTCTTTTGATATAACGTCAGAAAAAAGCTCAACTGACAGTAAATTGTTTTCTGGATTATCATCAACCCGCGTGCATACCCAATATACCTGTGTACCTTCATCAAGATGCTTTTTAACAAAGCCATATACGTTATCTCTAAACGTATCACTAAACACATTTGTTTTAGTGATATGCCTTCCATCAGGCTTATCTGTAATCTTTATATAATTCATATTCTCATAAAGCACTAGGGCAAGAGTCCTTGGTATAGGCGTTGCAGACATATATATTAGATGTGGCTGCTTAGAGAAAGAAGAAATTTTTTCTCTCTGTTTAACTCCAAATTTATGCTGCTCATCAATAATCACTAGTGCTAGACTTTGAAATCTATAATCATTGTATAAGATTGCATGAGTGCATATCAGAACAGACACTTGACCCGTGATGAGTTCTCTTTTGATGCGCTCCTTTTCCAGTGTAGTCTGATTCCCACTGATCATACTAATCTTTCCATACTTACCAAGGTACAGTGAGAATGTATTAAAATGTTGATTACATAAAACTTCTGTTGGTACTAGAACTAAGCATTGAAAACCACTTTTTATTGTATTCAGGCATGCTATTAATGCTACGATAGTTTTACCGCATCCCACATCGCCTTGAATGAGAACTCTTGATGCACTATTCGAATCCATCGATTGAGAAATACTCTTAAGAGCTGATTCTTGTCCGAATGTTAAAGAGAAAGGAAGAGAAGCAATAAAATCACTAACAGAATTCTTGTCTGTTGATATTTTAAACGATTGCTTTTTTTCATATGAGGATAAATTATTTAAAAGTTCATGTTTATTCAGATAAATTTCCTCATAAACGAGTCTCTTTTTTGCATTAGCATATTCTGAGATAGCATCATTATAATCGCCTTCAGGAAAGTGAAGTTTTTTAAATGCTTTCAACAAAGACATAGAATTGAAATTATCATTAAAATAATTATCTAGTTGAGTATATTTATAATTCTTAGAAATTTTATTAAATGCTTGTAGTATAAGTTTCCTAATTTTTGATTGTGTTATTCTCCCTTTAGTCGAATATCTTGGAACTATGTTACGAAGTTTATTATTCTTTTCTATTACCTCTATCTCAGGATGGATAAACTCGATACTATTTCTTTTTTTTAGAGCTCTTCCGTCAACACGTATTTTTGTACCAATTTGAAGATTCATGAAGATTATAATTTTATGAATAAAGCGTACTGTAAAACTTCCAGAGTCTCCCTTCACCGTAATTATAAAATTTGGTCTGAATCCTTTTGTTCTCACTGCCTTGACAATCTCACCAGAAACAACAACAGTATCCCCATCGGAGACATCGTCAATAGATTCTATCTCTGTTTTATCCGAAAAACTCGATGGTATAGTTGAGAGTAGGTCAAATACTGATTTGATATT
>MDTA01026968.1_pt1 | contig 11423 bp, 10 predicted proteins | sample 811151 | NCBI WGS metagenome assembly MDTA01 (sample SAMN05326648, study PRJNA326480) | marine metagenome | isolation source: seawater | place: Indian Ocean: South | collected 2010 | reverse complement strand
ATGTGGAAGCGCAGTAATGCGTGCAGCTGACCAGTACTAATAGCTCAATTGGCTTGATTTATGCACTGAAAAAAATTTTTATAATATAATTAGTATTATCAAATTTAATAAAATATCTAAATTTAAAGCATTGTTAATTGATAATTAAATATAATAGTTTTTTGTTATTTAATTAATCATATAAAATTTTTCTTATATTATTGATTTTTTAAATGAAAATAATTATTTTTCGATCTAGTTTTGGTTATAAAACTTACGTAAAAATTATATCAAAATTATACAACAAATCAATTGACCCCAGATTATCCCCAAACATAAAAAAAACCAAAACTCAGATACACAAAAATCATTTGCTTCAATCAATTTATTTTAAATAAAATGTATAAAAAAAAAATAATTATAACTGGTGGGACTGATGGAATAGGTCTGGCTCTTACAAAACGTTTGATAGAAAGTGAATACGAGGTCTTTATTATTGGCAAAAATGAATTTAAAGGCAACAAGGCTATTAATGATATTAATTCAAATAAAGTTGAGTTTTTTCAATGTGATTTAAGTGAAAAAGATGAACTTATTAATTTATCTAAAAAATTAATTAAATTAGGTAAAATTGACTGTTTGGTAAACAATGCAGGTGCTCTGTTTGAAAAAAGAGAAACTAATAGATTGGGAATTGAAAAAACATTTGCTTTAAATCATTTATCTTATTTTCACCTTTCTTTGTTGCTAATTGATAAATTAGAAGAAGCTGAGAAACCTAAAATTATAAACGTTTCATCTTATGCTCATAAAAAATATGATTTAAATTTAAATGACTTGGAGAATAAAAATAACTATAACTCTATGAAAGCTTATTGCCAGTCTAAGTTACTAAATATTTTTTTTACTTATGCTTTCAATTTAAAAATAAATTCAAAAATAACATGTAATTGTTTATGTCCTGGATTAGTTGATAGTAACTTTGGAAAATACAATCCTTCTTTTTTAAGAGTTAGTGTTAATATTATAAAAAAATTATTTGCAATATCTCCTCATGAAGCTTCTAAAGTCCCGTATCACCTAATTACATCACACGATACTGAAAATACAACTGGAAAATTTTTCGTAAAATCTATTCAAGCTTCAAGTTCTGATTATTCACAGAACAAAAATATTGCAAGTGAGGTGTGGGATAGATCAATTGATTATATTAAATAAATTTTAAATATAATAATTTTAAAAAAATTGGTACTATTTATGCTCAAATTTCAGAATCAAGATTTTAAAGTATATTTTATTATACAAAATAAAGCTATGATGCCATCATAGGCTTTAATCTTTTTTCCTTCCTTAATTGTTCTTGGATTATATTTTATTCCAGTCTCCTCAAACTTAAGCTTTTTTTTTGCTAGTTTGATTGTAATTTCTGGCTCAAATCCAAAACCATTTTCAGTTAATTTGACACTTTTTATCGCTTTTTTTTTAAAACATTTTAATCCTGTCTCCATATCAGTGAGTTTTAGACCTGTAAAAAAATTAGTAATTTCCGTAAGTATAAGATTTGCAATTCTATTCGCTATATAAAGATTAAGATTATTTTTATTCTTTTTGAAAACTCTGGATCCATAAACTACATCAGCATTATTTTCTAACATTACTTTTACTAAATTCTTATGATCAGAAGGGTCATATTCTAAATCAGCATCGTGAATTATTACGATATCACCCCTTATGTATTCTATAGCACTTTTAATACATGCGCCTTTGCCCCTATTTCTTTCATGATAAATAACTTTATCAACCATAGGTTCTAGTTTATTTTTTAGAAGCTCTTTAGTTCCATCAGTTGAAAAATCATCAATAATAATTATCTGTTTGTTCTCAATTTTGTTATTCAAAACTTTTTGGGTAACTGTTTCCAAAAATTTAATTTCATTGTAACAAGGAATTATTATTGTGATTTGATTTGTTGAGTTCATTATAAAAAGCTGGGCAAGTGTTTAGTTACCCAGTTAAATCTGAAATAATATGAACTATAAGCTTTATTTAAAAAAAAACCTGATTTTTTTGGAATTAAATAATTTATGTTGATAAACTAAATTATATTGATCAAAAGACTCATATTTTTCTACAGATATTTTATTCTTAAATTTTTCAAAAATCGGTGTACCTGGATATGGTGTCCAAACACTAAATTGTGCAAAAGATGTATTTAGAGACTTTGCATAATTTATTGTTTTATTTATTGTTTCTTCTGTATCGGTAGGAAAGCCTATAATATACATGGCAGAAACCATAATTTTGTAACTTTCAAGTTCTCGTATTTTTTTTAACTGAGTATCTTTTGAAACTGTAAATCGATCTGCATCATTTAAAACATCTGAATTTTCACTTTCAACACCAACTTTAACTCCTTTTAGACCACATTTTAGAAGTTCTATAATTAAGTCACTATCAAGTATCCTTAGATGGGTTTCAATTACAAATTTAATATTTAGATTTCTCTGAAACAATTCATTACAAAAATCAAGAGTATGTTTTTTATTTATTGAGAAAACTGGATCCCTGAATATAAACATAGTAACACCAAAATTTCTTTTCCAATGTTCTATCTCATCAACAATTTTTTTTGGATCTCTTTGCCTTACTTTTCTTCCTTGTTGTAAAGGGTATACACAGTAAGTCTGACAGGAATAAGGACATCCCCGTGTACCTAAGATTGGAAGACTTTTATATTTTCCAAATAAATTGTTGACTATTTTAAAATCTCTAATCACTTTATCCCAAGCTGGATAAGGAAGATCGTCAATAGAAAAATTGTGATCAAATTTAACAATCTTTTTTTTTAAGTCTTCATCAAAATCTTTGTCTTTATTTTTCAAAAAATAGAATTCTGATTCACCGCTTATAATTGTAGCACCAGTCTCAATATATTTATCTGGATTATTTGTGGCAAAGGGGCCTATTACAAAAACTTTCTTATTTTCAGATTTTAATACTTTAATTATATTTACTTCAGTTTCACAACATACAATAGATGAAACAATTATATATATATCAAAATTTTTAAAATCATCTCCAAGATTTTCTCGATAAACTATTTCATGTCCCATTTTTTCTAAAACCGAATACGTATAAATTGCATGCATTGGAGGCCAATTACTATTTTTTTTCATTAGATATTTTAAAATGCGAGGAACAATTGTATTACCAAAATCATTACCAGTTCCATATCCTCCACTAGTATCTTTGCTTATTCTATGACTTACTTTTTTTTGAGGGTTTAATAACAAAATTTTCATAATAGAAAAATCTTAAAAAGATTTTATTTTTAATGTTCATTAATAAGGCATTTATTTTTTTTTGAGAAAATTATTAACATAAATTTCTTATATACATTAAGTTAAAAAATAAAAATAAATTGCTTATTATACTTGTTCAATTATAAATATTAGCATAAATACTCATGAAATTCACAAATGCCCTGATGGTGAAAGTAACAGGCAAAGTATGCAAAAGTACCTCCTATAATGTACAATTTATCAGTTTTGAGACAATGTTTTGTAATAGGTTTAAATTATGAAATTTTTTAAAAAAAAAAATATTAATACTTTATATTGCTTTATATTTTTTTGGACCACATCTTTTTTTCTTGGCTATGATTCTTTAAACAGATTTGACCATCAAAAAATCATGTCGCATAGTCTATCCGACATTACTTATTATGAAAAAATAATTAAAAATGGGATAAACGAAATAGAAAAATCAGAGCGAATAGGACCAAGAATAATAGTTCCACTGCTTGCTCATTACATTTATAAATTTACTGGAGATATCAAATCTTGGAACAAAGTATTTTTTTCTTTGTTAATTATAAATTCTTTTTTTATATCAATTATTGCAATTTATCAGATTAAATTTACAAAATTATTAAATTTACGGCTAACTTTTTATCCTCAATTTTTGCTTTTATCATCTTTTACAGTAACCAGCATTTATCTTGCGGGTTTAATAGATTCTTCGATATGTTGTTTTATTTTTATTTATATTTACTATATTTTAAAAAAAAATTTCTTTAAGAGTTCATTTGTTATTTTACTTTTAGCATTTTCAAAAGAAACTGCTTTAATACATTTAATTTTAATAAATATTTCATTATTATTGAATGAATTATATATAAATAATAAAATTTCATTATCCTCGTTAGCTAGGTCAATATTTGACATTTTTCTACTAGCTTTAATCACAAATTTTTTGACTTATTTTTTTTTAGATATGAGCCTGTTTTCATATTTCATAAAATTTATGTACTCAAGTGGCATGACTAGATTTAATCCTCAAATTTTAGATATTATTAGATTTTCATTTTTTATATTTGTTATTCCCTTTTTTATATTTTTTACACGAAATTCAAAAAGACATTTATTGAGCCTCTATGTAATTTTAGCATTTATAGGTTTAATTTTTTTTTCTATTCTAACGAAATTTTCTGGACCAGAAATAGGGAGATATTGGTTCAATTTAGTTGGCCCATTTTCCTTAGTATTTGCAGGCAATGGATTACAAAATTTTATTAATAAATATTTGAAATAGCATGTTAAAATTAACTGTTTTTCTTAAAAGTGTTTATCATGATTTGTTGAAAGATTTTTTTAAAATTATAGAGATATATTTTTTTTATTTAAAATTTAGAAAAAATAAAAATTTTTCAAATAAAACTATACTTATTAACAATCAATATCATGAGGATTTTTCTTGGCTCAATTATATGCTTGGAATTGTTTTAAAAAAAAGGGGATATAATGTTAAATATTTAATATGTAGTGGCAATTCTTATTGTGAGAGAATGACTCATAATATTAACAGACCAAATTGCAATATTTGCTATCTAGGCAATACAATAAGACTAAAAGCATTTGGTCATGAATTTATAAATAATAACGATTATTTTAAAGAATCAGAAATAAGTAAAGAAAATACCAATTATAGCTTTGAAAAGCTATTTATGTCCGATCAACCAAAAAAAATTATTAAAAATTTAAATATAAGTAAAATATTTAATGTTAGTTTCTTACATTATTTTAAGGGAAATGTTAAAAATAAAGATTTGAAAGTTTGTAATAAAATTTTTTATACCTCTATAAAAAATACTATTACATTTTCAAATATTCTGGAAAAGTTTAAACCTACTAAAATTTTTACAATTAATGGAAAAACTGTTCAAACAGGATCTTTATATAATCAAGCATTAATAAAAAAAATAAATTGTTATACATGGGATTTTATTAATCAAGATTTTAAGTTAATTTTTTCCAAAAATAAGGTAGCTCATGAACAACAAATTTCGGATGAAATGTGGAAAAATATTTCAATAATAAATTTAAGTGTTTCAGAAAAAGATCAGGTTAAACAATTTATGGAAAGACAAATAAAATTTTTTAACAAACATCATGAAAATAATTACAAAAATTTAGAGATTGAAAAAAGTTATTTAAAGAAAAAAATTGGTATTAAAAATGAAAATCAGATAATTTCTATATTTCCAAACCTCGATCATGATTCAAGTGTATTTGGAATTGGAGATGTATACGAAAATTTATACCAATTTTTAGAGGGCATGATTGAGCTATCTAATGAGTTTAAAAATTATAACTTTGTTTTAAGAACGCATCCTGGAGGTTTATCAAAAAATAAATATACAAAATCAACTATGCCATTAAATGAGTATATTAATTGCAATTTGTACTCAAAATTAAGAAGTAATTTTTATATTATTAATCCTGAGGAAAAAATAAGTAGTTATAGTTTAGCTCATATTTCTAAACATAGGATAGTTTATTCATCCACCCTTGGTTTAGAGTTTCCATATATGAGATTAAAAACTATAGTAGCTTCAAATGCTTATTACAAATATAAAGGATTTAGCATCGATCCAAGAAGTCACACCGAATTAGTAGATATAATAAAAAAAGATGAGGTTCAAACTTATTTGAATGACATTGAATATGATCTTGTTGAAAAGTTTATTTTTCTTTCAAGATTTCGAAGACTTACAAAACCGCCTTTTTTTAATAGGCAAAAATTTAAGTCCAATGGTAATTTGAAATATTTAGAAAATAATAATGTTTTAAACAACATATGTGATTTTTTAGAAGACAAAAATAATTTTCTAGATTTAGATAAAAATAAACATTTTGATTAATCAACTTATCTTGCATATATAATCGAATTGTTAAAAAAATTTATGATCAACACTATTATTTATAAAAATAAGAGTTTAAACCAATTGTCAGTTAAAGATATATTTAATCAATATAAAGATAAAGGAATTATTATTTTTAGGTCATTTAAATTAGATAATTTTAAAGTAAAAAAATTTGTCGACAAATTTACTTTGAAATATTCAAATGATGCAGGAAGAAGAAAAAAAAGTAATACTCATAAAGAAATAAATTCTGTCGATATTGGCCTTAAACCAATGAGACTTCACTCTGAGGCAAGTTTTTCTCCATCTTGGCCTGAAATTTTATGGTTTTACTGCTCTGTACCCCCAAAAAAATATGGACAAACTACCTTGTGCGATGGAGAGATTTTGTGGAATAAATTATCTTTTAAAACGAAAAATTTTTTTTTAAAAAATCCTTTATTATACAAAATGGAAATTCCAATAAAAACTAGTTTCAAAAAAAATAAAAAAAAAATTAAGTGGTACTTTGATGAGATTGGTACATATGATTGTTTTTTAGATAATAAAAAGGGCATTATTAAAATCAATCAAATTCGTTTTGCAGTAAATAAAAATTATGGAGGCAAATTAAGTTTTTGTAACCATCTTATAAGTTCCGCTCTTGAAATGGATCCAACTGTAAAATCAATCGGTTTATTATCTGGTCTAAAAATACCTAAATTTATTTTAGACGAAGTAAATTTAGTTTCTGATGGACTATCTTTCAAGCACACTTGGAAAAAAAATGATTTAATTATGATAAATAATCATAGATATATGCATGGTAGAACAAAGGTAATTAAAAACGATAAGAGAGAAATTTTAAATTTACAAACTCTTGAGTCAAAATTTTCTTAAAATTTTATTTTTAGTTAGAATTTTGATTAATAAATTTAATTTTTTTTTTTTTATATTTAACTTTTCTGATAGTTCTTTAACATCTAAATTCTTAGATGCATAAGCAACGATATTTAAAATATCTTTTGTAAGTAAATTTTTATTTTTTTGAAAAAAACTTGTAGTATTTATTAAATTATATTTAGTTAAAAAAGGTTCACCAGTTATATTTTTAACATATATTCTGTTGTCTTCAATTTCCGCAATAATTTTTACCATAAATTTTAAAGTATCTTTTAAACTTTTTTCTGAAATTAATTCAAGGTTATCCTTGGAGGTATGATAATACTTATATTCTCCAAACTTTGATCTCATAATTGTACAGAATGATAATTGTAAATTTTGACAACCAAACTGTCTTTCATTACTTCCTCTTTCTAAAAAAGAGAAAATTTTAAAATTTTTATATGATTTAGAAAGTCTATTTATAATTATATCAGAATAAGTATTTTTATATATAGAGCTTATAGATGATAAAGAACCTTTATCACCACAACAAGTTAAGTTAAATCCAGCAACTAAATTTTTTTTTAACTCATTCTCATTTTTTTTAATATATGCAATAGCTCCGATAGTTTCTGGAATAAGTAGTAATTTATAGGTATAATATGGATTTTTAATTATTTTGGAAAGTGCTGCCACTATTGAAACGCCTGATAATTCATTATTTGCCATAGAGGGGTGACAAATATATGAGATTATAAGAATAGTTTTTTTTGTTTTTCCTCTTATTGTCATTTCAGAATAATTCATTTTTCCACTAAATATTTTACTATCTATTAAAACATCATATTTTTTTTTTTTATCTAGTTTTTTAAATTCATTATATTTCATACAAAAACCCCAATTTTTTTTGTAGTAAGAAGTGACATAAGGAATTGCATCTGGAATGGATTTAAGTGTGTTTATTTTTTTTTTAATTTGATTGTAGTTTAATTTTTTTTTGATTGGATGAGAGTAACCCACAATGTGTAAGTTATTGTCTTTAAAATCACAAATTTTTTTGTTTTCACAATTAATATAAGCTTCTTTAATTTCCCATTGTTTTGGAATTTTCCAGTCGTATACTTTTTCGCCAGATTTAAAATTTTTAATTACAAAATTTTGATTAATATTTTTTTTAATGTATTTGAGTGTTTTTAAAGTCCCGCTACCAGTAATACTTCTATTAAAATAAAAAATATCACTTATCCATTTTTTTAATTTATAATCACTAAAAAATTTATTTAATTGTTTATTAAATATTTGTACCCTTCTCATAATGAAAAAAAATAGAATTATATTTTTCTCAGTTATTTACGATGAAATGGGCATATTTATCAAGGAATTTATCAATTCTATAAAATCACAAACTTTTCAAAACTTTACTATTTTGCTTATAGATGACACTAGTAATAAAAAAATAAGGAAAAGGATAATCAAGGAACTCAAAAATTTTAAATTAGTTATTTTAGATGGAAAAGGCAAAGGCAATATTAATAGAATTATAGGGCTTAAGTATATTCAAAAAAATAAAAAAAATTTTGATATTGTAGTTTTTGGCGACTCCGATGATTACATGCACAAAGATAGAATAAAAATAATAGAAAAATTTTTCCTAAAAAAAAAAGCAAAATTAATTTGCTCTAACTTAATTTTTAAAAAAAATCAAACGATTAAAAGTGATATGTTTTTTAAAAACAAAATTTATCCTAAAGATTTATTTGATTTTAATGTCATAGGCCTTGGATGTTTATCAGTAAGAATTTCTTTAATAAAAAAATTTATCGAAATTATAAAAGAATGTAAAACCAACATTTTGGATTGGTTTTTGATAACAATTTTTTTAATTGAACATAAAGAGAATGTAATAGTTCTCAAGAAATCGAAAGTAAATTATAGATTGTATGCAAACAATTTAATTGGAAACCCTTACCTAAAATTAACAAAAAAAAAAATTAAATTTTTATATGAAAGTAAAGTAGCGCATTATCAAAATATCATTGACTATTTGACAAAAAAAAATATAAGAAATGTGTCGATTTTCAATCTTAAAAAAAGATTAGATTTGTGTCAAAAAAATTTAGATAAAATTATGGATAAAAAAAATATAGGTTTAATTGCAAGAATAAAAAAAATTTTGACCAAAAAAAACAAATTGTACTGGTTTCAGTCAGCACTTAGTGATGAGGTTTTATGATAATAAAATTACCTAACTTCAACATCAAAGAATTTTCTAAGCCCTTTTTAGTAGCCGAAATTGGTTCAAATTTTAATGGATCAATGGAACTTGCAGAAAAAATGATTTTATCTGCAAAGGAGTGTGGTGCAGATGCAGTTAAATTCCAGTCTTGTAACAAAGATACAATTCTTCAAGAAAAAATATGGAAAAATTCCCCTTCACCAATCCCGGAATTCAAATTAAAAAATCAAGAAGAATTTGAAAATTTTATAGCTTTAGATGAAGATAAAATTAAACATCTTTCAAATTTTTCTAAAAAAAATAATATATTATTTTCTTCAACAGCCTTTTGTAATGCGGACGTAGATTTATTAGAAGAGCTAGATGTTCCATTTTTTAAGATTGCATCGATGGATCTAAATCATCATTTATTGATTGATTATATATCAAAAAAAAAAAAACCAATTTTTATATCTTGCGGTTTTGGAGAAGAGCACGAAATTAAAGAAGCTTTAGATATTATTAAATCAAATAATAATAACAGCGCTGTATTATTGTATTGTGTTTCGTTGTACCCGCCAAAATTAGAAAATGTAAATTTAAATCAAATTGATTACATGAGAGAAAAATTTAAAGTCCAAATAGGATTTTCGGATCATTCATTGGGCGTGTTATTAAGTACAGCAGCCTGTGCCAAAGGTGTTTCAGTTATTGAGAAACATTTTACAACAGATAAAAAATTACCTGGTTTGGATCATACTATATCAGCAGATCCAAAAGAAATGCTAGAGTTATCAAATAACATCAATAATTTAAGTCTGAGCCTAAAGGAATTCGCTGTAGATGTTACAGATCAAGAAATGTCAAACAAATATAAAATGAGAAGAAGTATAGTTGCTTCTAAAGATTTAAAAATAGGAAAAAAAATAGAAATAACAGATTTAGACTTCAAAAGATTTGGAGATGGAATACCGCCCTCTGACTATAAAAAGATAATTGGTAAAAAAATTACTAAAGATCTAAAATACGATGATCAGTTTAAGCTCGAAGATTTTGAATGATTGTTTTATAAATATTGGAAGTGGAATTTACCAAGAGCATATTACAAAATATTTAAAAAAAAAAAAATTATTTGTAATATCCACAGATAAAAATTCTAAAGCCAAAGCCCTTAAATTTGCAGATGAGAAAATCATATTAGGCTCATTTGATCACGATAAAATATATGAAAAAATTCTAAAAATTAAAAAAAAAAATAAAATAAACATCAAAGGTGTAATAACTGGTTGTAATAGAGGAGCTATTTACACCACTTCTTTTTTAGCAAAAAAATTTAAAGTACCAGCATTAAATCTGGTAAGTGCTAAAATAATTTCAAATAAAAAAAATTTTTTAAAAAAATTTAATTCCAAATTAATTTTTAAAAAATTCAATTTAAACAAATTAAGTAAAAGTTCTTTTCCCATTGTAATTAAAGATGACAAGTTTAGTGGTGCAGAGGGAGTAAGAATGGTTAAAGATAAAAAAGAATTACTTAAAATAAATATAAGTAATAAAAATTTAATTTATGAAAGATATGTTAAAGCTAATCATCTTATAGCTACAGGTTTAGTTTTAAATTCAAAAGTAGTATTTCATAAAATAATATTGAAAGAAATTAATAAAAATTTTACTACAAAGAAACTCTCATACCCAAACAATCTTCCTAGAAAATTTGAGATGAAAATAAGTAAATTTGTTATTAAAAAATTGAAAGATATTAAATTTAATCATGGACCATTTTCTTTTGAAATTTTTTATGATGAGAAAAAAATCTATTGCGCTGAAATAGAGCCATCAATACCTGGCTCTCTTATAAATGAGGAGATATTAATAAAATGCTTTAAAATTAATCTTGTAGACTTAATATTAAAATATCATTTAAAAAAGAAGTTAAATATTAAAAATAAAAAATTTGGTAAAATTAATATTGAATTTTTTTATAATAAACCAAAATTTAAAGAGTTATTTGGAAAAAAAAAATACGATGGCTATAACTTGAAATTGAAAAAAATAAACAAACCAGATAAAAAAAATCCTAAAAAATGCCTTTATACATTAACAAGTTTTAAATAAATATAATGATAAAAATTTACAAAAAAATTAAAACTTATTTTTATT
>MDTA01085360.1_pt1 | contig 11424 bp, 10 predicted proteins | sample 811151 | NCBI WGS metagenome assembly MDTA01 (sample SAMN05326648, study PRJNA326480) | marine metagenome | isolation source: seawater | place: Indian Ocean: South | collected 2010 | reverse complement strand
TAGTATCTTGTACAGATGGAGTTGGAACTAAGATTGATTTAGCAAATAAATTCAAAAAGTTTGATACCATCGGTATCGACCTAGTGGCAATGTGTGTAAATGATTTAATCGTACAAGGTGCTAGGCCCTTGTTTTTTTTAGACTATATTGCAGTTGGAAAATTAAATCTTAACAAAACCAAAAAAATTTTAAAAGGAATTTTTAAAGGTTGTAAAATATCTAAATGTAAATTGATAGGCGGTGAAACTGCAGAGATGCCTGGTATTTATTCTAAACATAAATTTGATTTAGCGGGATTTAGCGTTGGAATAGTTTCAAAAGAAAAAATTTTAAACAAATATAATGTCAAAAATAATGATATTATTTTAGCATTACCATCTAATGGTATTCATTCTAATGGTTATTCATTGGTAAGATCTATTTTAAAAAAAAATAAGATACCTCAAGATTTAAAAAAGGAAATACTAAGGCCAACAAAAATTTATTGTGAAGAGATTTTGAAACTGTCTAATAAGGATTTAATCAATTCTGCTGCGCATATTACAGGCGGGGGGTTAGTTGAAAACTTGTTAAGATCAGTGCCAAATTATCTAACTTTAAATGTAGATCTCTCAAAAATTAAGATCCTTAAAATTTTTAAATGGTTAAAAACAAAAAATATTTCTGACCAAGATATGATCAGAACCTTTAATTGTGGAGTTGGTTTTTGTATAATTGTTTCAAAAAAAAACATATCAAGAATAAAGAAATGTTTTACTAAAAAAAGTATGCCATATGAAATTGGCTACATCTCAAAAAATAAAAAAAGGTTTAATTTAATAAATTCATTAAGATGGTGAAGAAAAAGACATGTATTTTTATATCTGGCCAAGGCTCTAACTTGAAAAATTTAATTTTTTATTCAAGGGATAATTCTTTTCCGATTAAGATTAGTCTAGTTATTACTGACAATAAAGATGCTAATGGAATTAGCTACGCGAAAATGTACAAAATTCCCTATATTTTCATTAACACAAAAAAAAAAAATTATGAAAATAAAATTTTAATTTTTTTAAAAAAACATAAAATATCATTTATTTGCTTAGCTGGTTATATGAAAATTATATCAAATAAAGTTATTAAAAATTTCCAGGGTAAAATTGTAAATATTCATCCTTCTCTACTTCCTAAATTTAAGGGTTTAAATACTTTTTCTAGAATGCTAAAGAATAATGAAAAAAAAGCCGGATGCACTGTTCATTTTGTGAATGAAAAGTTAGATAGTGGTAATACTATAGTTCAGAAAAAATTTTTTATTAGAAATGAAGATGATGAAAGTATTTTAAAACATAAAACTCAAAAGTTAGAGTATAGGGCTTTTCCAGAAGCTATTATTAAAATATTTCGTAATATCTAAGACTTGAAAAAAAAATCTATTTCTTTTTTAGCGTTTTCTAATGAGTCTGACCCATGAACAGAATTTTTATCTATTGAAATTCCATATAATTTTCTTATTGTATTTTCTTTTGCCTCCTTTGGATTTGTGGCGCCCATGAGTTGTCTATTAGCTAAAACTGCATTTTTACCTTCCAGTATCATTACAACAATTGGTCCTGATGACAAATATTCGCACAAATCATTATAGAAAGGTTTAGATTGATGAACCTTGTAAAATTCTGATGCTTCGTCTTTTGTAATATGAATTTTTTTACTTTCTTTCACAGATAAATCATTTTTAATAAAAATGTTCTTAATTTTTTCAATTAAATTTCTTTCCACAGCATCTGGTTTTATTATTGAAAGAGTTTGTTCTTTAACGTTCATAATTTTCTTCAATTAATTGATTTAATAGTCTAACACCAAACCCAGTTGCTCCACTTGAGTTAAGTGCTCCGCCATATTTTGAGAAAGCCATTCCTGCAATATCTAGATGAGCCCATGGTGTTTTATTCAAAATAAACCTTTGCAAAAATTGCGCTGCCGTAGTTGATCCTGCTCCTCCTACATAGTTTATATTTTGCACATCAGCGTTTTTAGAATTCATTAGTTTATCATAATTTTTATGTAGAGGCATTCTCCATAATTTTTCTTCAACTATTTCTCCCGCTTTTATCATTTGACCTGACAATTTATCATCGTTGGAAAAAAGCCCTGCGTATTCAGATCCTAAACAAACTATGATTGCACCTGTTAAAGTGGCTAAATCAACTATAAATTTAGGTTTAAATTTTTTTTCAGTAAAAGATATTGCGTCAGCTAGAACTAATCTTCCCTCAGCATCGGTATTTAAAACTTCTATAGTTTTGCCACTATAAGATTTTACAATATCTCCAGGTCTTTGTGCTATTCCACTGACCATATTCTCCACAAGACCTACAACTCCCACTACATTAACTTTTGCTTTTCTTAGCGCCAAATTTTTCATTAAACCTACAACTGCTGCAGATCCCGCCATGTCATATGTCATGTCTTCCATAAATCTTGCTGGCTTAAGTGAATAACCGCCCGTATCAAAAGTCACTCCTTTACCAACAAAAGCCAGTGGTTTAGAATTATCCTTTGCGCCGTTCCATTCCATTGTTACAAGATATGATCCTCTAATGCTTCCCATACCTACTCCAAGTAATGCATTCATACCAAGTTTCTTTAATTTTCTTTTATCATATATATTTACTTTTAATCCAAATTTTCTTAATGAATTTAATCTTTTTGCATACTCATCTGGATGTAAAATATTTCCTGGTTCTGAAACTAAATCTCTTGTAAAAAAAACAGCTTCTTCTAAAGCTCTAAATTTTAGTTGCTCTTTTGCAGAAGGTCTATTTTTACTTCCGTAAACGCTGATTTCAATATTTCTGGAGTCTTTTTTTGTTTTGTATTTTTTAAATTCATAAGATTTAAGTTTTACACCATGCAAAAAGTGACCTAAAAAATTTTTATGATTGATGTTTAAGCTATCAGAGTTAATATTGTATTTGCTATTCTTTCCATAATTAACTCGGCCGTAAAACTCTGCACCTAAATTTTCAAAGTTAAAACTTTTTGAATTTTTTTTTATAGAAATTAAAATTATTTTTTTTTTTGAATTTAATTCAAAAACGAGAATATTTTTTTTTAAATCGCCAGTTTTCAACAAATCTTTAATAAAAGAAAATTCACTGTCAGTAATATATTTTTTAAGATGGTTAATGTTAAATTTTTCATCAACAAATAGTACGATATTATTTGTAAACTTATTTGATGATGTATTTGTGTAATTAATTTTTATAGGCATAGATTTTGACTCCAATACTAAGAGATGAAAGGTATATATGTTCAAAAACACGAAATTTCAATGAAAATTTTAACATTGTTCACTCTTTAGTTGAATTTATTATATGGATGAATTAATTATATACAGATTATTCAAATGCTTCAAAACAAAATTTATCAAAACTTTATTTTCGAAATAATTAAAACTTTTGGTGCAGTCTTATTTGGATTATCGATTATAGCCTTAACTGTGAGAGCGGTGAATTTTTTAGACTTGGTAGTGGAGAATGGGTATCCATTAAGTATTTATTTTAAGTACTCTTTTTTAAACCTATTAGGTGTGGCTCCAAAATTTATTCCTTTTTCTTTTTTGATAGCATTAACTATATTTGTTATTAAGCATTTACAAAATAATGAGTTTTTAATTTTATGGACTGCTGGAGTCAAAAAAATATATTTAGTTAATGTAATTTTTTTCTCCTCCATAATGGCTTTGGTTGTTTATTTAATATTTTCAACTCTGATTACACCTACAGCATTGAATAAGTCTAGGTTTCTTTTAAACCATGAAGAATATAATTCTATCCTTCCTACTGTAAGAACACAAGAGTTCAACGACTCTTTCAAGGGTTTAACAATTTTTGTTGAAAAAAAAATTGAAAATGAACTGCAAAATGTTTTTTTACAAGATACGGGAAGTCATTTTAAAAATTTGAGTTCTAATATAGCAAAAAACTTAAAAACCAATATCGTTGCACAAAAAGGAATCATTAAAGAAAAAAAAATAATTTTGTTAAATGGTCAGATCATTTCTTCAAAAAATAACGATAAAGATATAGAGATTATTAAATTTGAGCAATTAAATGTTGATTTGACTGACATAAATACAAATACTATTAAATCTCCAAAACTACAAGAGACATCAACACTCAAATTGATAAATTGTGTTTTTAAGACAAAAGTAATAGATCCAAATTGCGATGCTAAAAATGAGATAGTTGCCTCATTAAATAGAAGGATAATCCTTCCCTTTTATATTCCTGTAATTGCTCTTATTTGTTCTTTGTTAATAATAAACTCAAAGAAAAAATTTTATAATAGGAATTTAGTTTTCTTTTATAGTTTTACTTTATTAATTTTTACTGAATTAGCTGTCAGGTATACGGGAATTAACAATTATGTATTTTATATTTTTTTATTATCTCCAATCATAATGATTGGAATATTTTACTCGTTTTTAATTAAAAATTTTAAAGGTGAAACTACATAAATTTAATTTATGAATAAAGTCATACTTAAATATATAATTCAAAAATTTTTAAATAAATTTCTTATTATTCTGGGAGTTTTTTACTGTTTCGGTTTAATACTTAACTTATTTGAAGAGGTTGAATTTTTCAAAACTTTAGACGTAAGTATTCTTACACCTTTAATTCTTACAAGTATATATATTCCGGGATTAATGATCAAAGTTTTGCCGTTTATTATTTTTATTTCAACTTTATGGTTCATGTTAAGTTTTAAACACAGTAAAGATTTATTAACTATAAAAATTTTTGGTTTTTCAAATATTAAAATTTTTTTAATTTTAGCTCTATGTGCGTTTTTAATTGGCTGGATGGTTTTATTTGTTGTTAATCCTATTACTTCTAATATGTCTAAATACTATGAGCAGGTAAAATCAGAATATTCACGTGATGTTGATCATTTGATTAATTTTAAAAAAGATGGACTTTGGATTAAAGAGAAATTTAACAAAAATCATAGGTTTATATCATCCAAAGAATTAAAAGATGATTTTTTAACAAATATTACAATACTTCACTTAGATGAAAAATCTAACCTTTTAGAAAAAATAGGTGCAGAAAAAGCTAATGTTACTAATAATGAATGGATATTATATAATGTAAATATTTCTAGATTTAATGATGACGGTATAGTTGAAAAATTAAATTATGAACAATATAAAATAAATTCAATTTACAATTTAAATAAAATAAGAAACTTATTTAAAAATTTTGATACCATGTCTTTCATGGACCTATCGTTAAATTTCAATGATCTTTTAAAATCTGGTTATACAAGGAATTTTTTAAATCAAAGTTTACATTCTTTACTTACGTTACCCTTTTTTCTTTTATTAATGACTGGTATTGCCTCTATTTTAACAATGAGTAATTTAACAAAAAATGATAGTCTTAAAATGTCTATAATAGGGTTGGTAATAGTTGTTGTAGTATATTATCTCAAAGATTTTTCACTAGCTTTGGGACAAATTGAAAAAGTACCACTTATATTATCAATTTGGGCGCCTATAATTGCTTTAAGCTTATTTTCGTTTATTGGAGTGATACAAATAAATGAAAAATAATTTAATTTTTTTTTTAATAGTATATTTCTTTATTAATCCGGTTTTTTCAGAGCCATTAATAATACAATCTAAAAATATTTCTTTAGATAAAGAAAAAGAGATTACTGTTTTTCAAAATGAAGTTTATATAAAAACAGATCAAAATCATACAATTGAGAGTGATTATGCAAAATACGACAAAAAAAATGGAATTATAAAATTTAAAAAAGATATAAAACTAACCGACAATAAAAATAATATAGTTGAGGCATTGGAAGCTGATTATATTGAAAAGGATAGAGTATTTAGAACCTATGGTTTTACAAAAATAATTACTACTGAAAATTATATAATTGAAGGAAATGACATAATCCTCAATAAAAACGAAAATTCTATCAAATCTGAAAAAGAAACTATAATTATAGATAATGAGAAAAATAAAATTAAGTTAAATAATTTCGAATATAATAGAAAAAATAAAATTTTTAAATCAATTGGCAATATATCAATTAATGATAAATTTGAAAATTCATATGAATTTTCTCAGTTGTATATTGATAGTGAAAAAAAAGAAATAATTGGATCAGACGTAAGTGCTTTTATAAATGATGAGAAGTTCAAATTTGATGAAAAAAATAACCCAAGAATTATGGCTAATACTATCAAATCAAATAATAGAGAGAGTGTTTTTGGCAAGAGTATATTTACATTATGCGGTTATCGCACTTCAAAAGAGAAAGATAAGTGTCCGCCGTGGACTATTCAAGCCACAAAAATGAAACATGATAATTTAAAAAAAACTATATATTATGATAATGCATTAATTAAAGTTTACAATATTCCAATATTTTATCTGCCTAAACTTTCTCATCCTGATCCATCTGTTAAACGAAGATCAGGATTTCTTCCACCAACATTGACTGATACAAAAAATCTAGGTTCAGGTTTATCTGTCCCTTATTATTTAGCTTTAAACGAAGATAAAGATTTCACTTTTACAAATAAGCTGTATGTAAACGAAAACCCACTATTCATGGGAGAATACAGACAAGCTTTTAAAAACTCAAATTTAATGATGAATATGGGTTACACAGAGGGATACAAAAACACAACTAAGAAAAAAACTAGCGGTGACAAATCTCATCTATTCACAAAGTTTGTAAAAAATTTTAAACAAGATGACACTGAAACAAATCTGAACATCCAAACCCAAAGTGTGTCAAATGACAAGTATTTAAAACTTTATAAAATTCAATCTAATCTAATTGATTACAACAACGATTATTTAGAAAATTCTTTTAACTTTTCTCACACAAGTGATGATTTTTTTTTAAGTATAGATGCTTATGCATATGAAACTTTAAAAGATAGTTATAACGATAAATATGAATATATTTTACCAGAAGTAGTATTTGATAAAAATATTTATCAAGATAAATTATTAGGAGTTTTAGACTTACAATCAAATTTTAAAATAAATAATTATGATACTAATAAAACATCAAAATTTTTAATTAATGATTTCGATTGGGAGTCAAAAGATTTTAATTTTGATAATGGGTTAAATAGTAAATTTATTGGGAAATTGAAAAATATAAATTATGAAACAAAAAATATATCATCGTATAAACAAGATCAAACAAGTGAATTTTTTGGCGCAATAGGTTATCTTTCAGAAATTGAGTTGATAAAAAAAAATTCAAGAACTAATAGTCAAAGTCTGCTTACACCAAAACTACTTTTAAGATATGCTCCAGGCACAATGCGAAAAGAAAGCTCTGGAGAGCGAATGACGCCTGCAGGTGCTTTTTCATTAGATAGACTCAATAATAATGATAATTTAGAGACTGGCCTAAACGCAACTTTAGGCTTTGATTATGAATTAACCAACGAAGACAAAAAATTTGAGTTATCTGTAGCACAAGTAATAAATCAAAAAGAAAATGAAAAAATGGCATCAATTACCAGCTTAGATGAAAAACTCTCTGATTTAGTAGGCACTTCAAAACTAAAATTTAATGAAAATTTTAGTGTAGATTACAACTTTTCTTTAGATCAAAATTATAAAGATATAAATTATAACGAAGTGGTATCTAACTTAAATTTCAATAAATTGAATATGAAATTTGGTTATTTGCAGGAAAAGAAACATATTGGAAATAATGAATATTTTAAAACTAGTTTAGAATACGATACAGGATTTAATCAAAAATTATCTTTTGCAAATAAAAAAAATCTAGTAACAAATTCATCTGAGTATTATGATTTGAGTTATGAATATTTCAACGATTGTTTGAGAGCAGCTTTAGTTTTCAGAAGAGAATTTTATAATGACTCAGAGCTTGAAGCCGAAAATTCTTTAATGTTTAAGATTACATTGGTTCCATTCGGAAATATTAATAGCCCCTCTTTTCAGCAATAATGCAAAAAAAAAATAAAATAATTTTTTTTCTAACTTTTTACTTTTTTATTAATAGCTTGTTTGCCGACGAAAATAGAATTATTGTCAAGGTAAACAATAATGTTATTACTTCATATGAATTGAAAAATAAAATTCTTACTACTTTAATTTTGTCAAATGAGGAAATAAATCAAAAAAATATAAATATTACTAAACCCCTTGTATTAAAAAACTTAATTGATTTAAGATTGAAAAATAGTGAAATAGAAAAATTTAAGCTTGAAATTTCAGAAAAAGAATTGTCTGATCAATTAAATACTCTTGCTAACGGAAACATAAATGAGTTTAAAAATAATTTTGAAATAAATAACATTGATTTTGAAATTTATAAAAACGACCTTGCAATAGAATTAAATTGGAGAAAGTTAATTTTTGTTCTTTTTAATGAAAAAGTCAAAATAGATGAGTCTGAAATAAATTTAGAGATCGATAAAATAATAAAAGAAGGAAAAAAGGGCAGTTCAGATTATGAATTATCAGAAGTACTTGTAAATTTTGAAAGTCAACAAGAAAAAGAAGAAAAAATAAAAAAAATAAATAATCAGATACAAAAATTAGGATTTGAAAATACAATAAGTAAATTTAGTGAATCATTAAGTAGAAATAATAATGGAGATTTGGGATGGGTAAATTCTAAAAGTTTATCTAAGGAAATCTTAAACAAGATTGAGAATTTAAATATAGGTGATGTCTCTGAACCTATTATATCAGGAAATACTATTTTATTTCTAAAGTTAAAAAATAAAAAAGACTTTGAATTGAATAATCAAAATTTAGAAGAATTGAGGGAAAGAGTACTTTTAGCAAAAAAAAATAAAATATTTAACTTGTATTCCAATAGCCATTTATCAAAATTAAGAAATATTTCAATTATAGAATATAAATGAAGAAAAAAATTATTATAGTTGGAGGAGATCCACAAAGTATTAACTCAGAAATTATATATAAGTCCTGGAAAAAAATTTCAAGAGATGTCAGAAAAAGAATTTATTTAATTTCAAATATTAACCTGCTTGAAAGGCAGTTTAAAAAACTTGGTTATAAAATAAGTATGCAAAAAGTCGAGAATGTAAATGTTAAGAGTGATTCTGATAAACTAAAAATTATTAATATTGATCTTAAATTCCATGATCCTTTCAAAATAAGTATTAAAGAACTACAAAAATATGTTTTTAAGTGTTTTGATTTAGCTCATCAAATTTCTATGAATAATAAAGTAATAAGTGGAATGATAAACTGTCCTATCAGAAAAAACCTGCTTAAAAAAAAGAATACTGGAGTTACTGAATATTTGGCCTCAAAATGTAGGATTAAAAATAATTCCGAGGTGATGTTGATTATTAATGAAAAATTATCCGTTGCTTTAATAACCACTCATCAAAACTTGAAAAAAGTTTCTAAATTAATCAATAAAAATTTAATAATCACAAAGTTAAGATCTATCAATACAAATTATACAAAAATTTTTTCTATGAAACCAAAAATTGCAGTTTTAGGCTTAAACCCACATAACGCCGAGCTAAATAAATCTTCTGAAGAATATAAAATTATAAATCCTGCAATAAAGTTTTTAAAAAAGGAGGGAATGAGAATTAACGGTCCATATGCTGCAGACACTATATTTATTAATAGTTACAAAAAGTTCGATGTTATTGTTGGAATGTACCACGATCAAGTGTTGGCTCCATTTAAAACATTATATAAATTTAATGCAATTAATTTAACTTTAGGATTAAATTATCTAAGAGTTTCTCCTGATCATGGTGTTGCCACTGATATGATTGGGAAGAATAAATCAAACCCCCTCAGCCTAGTTGAATGTATTAAATTTATGAATAGACATGGATAAATGAAATTTTTTAAAAAATCTCTAGGTCAGAATTTTTTAATCGATCTAAATGTAATAAAAAAAATTGTCTCTTTAGTTGAAATAGAAAATAAAGAGGTAATAGAAATTGGTCCTGGCAAAGGAGCCTTAACAGATGAAATACTAAAAAAAAAACCAAATTTTTTAAGAATAATTGAAAAGGATAATAAATTAGTCAAAGTTTTGGAAAAAAAATACTCCGAAAATAAAAATGTTAAAATATATAATGATGATATTTTAAAATTTGATCTAGAGAAAGTTTGCAAGAAAAATACAATTATTTTTGGAAACTTGCCCTATAATATTTCATCTCAAATTCTTATAAAAATACTAAAATTTAATTCATGGCCGCCGAAAATAAGTAATTTAATATTCATGTTCCAAAAAGAACTTGGGGAAAAAATTATTGGAAAGTTCAAATCAAACAATTATGGAAGAATTTCAATTATTTCATACTTCAGATTAAAAGTTATGTCGAAATTTATTGTTTCTAAAAATAGTTTTTTTCCTAAGCCTAAAGTTACGTCTATTGTTATACATTTTCAGCCCCATAGAAATAAAGACTTTAAAATAAAAAAAATTAGTAATTTAGAAAAAATTACCAGTCTTTTTTTTTCAAAAAAAAGAAAAATGATAAACAAAACAATAAAAAAAATATTATCTAAAGAGAAAATAGCTAAAATCCCTAAGTTAAAAACAAGTTTGAGACCTTCTGATCTCCCCCCTGAATTTTACTTTAAAGTTACTGAATTATTTGAAAAAAGGTAAAGAAAAGTTTTTTTCTAAATTTATGATACTTTCTATTTGTTTGAAGCAAATTTCCAAATTTTTATTAATAATTATATAATTGTAATCACTCCAATGTTTTATATCCTCATCATATGAATTAAATCTTTTTTCTATTTCTGCAGAGGTATTTTGGTTTCTATTAATTAGCCTTTTTTTAAGCTCTTCTTTGCTATCTGGAATTAAGTATATTTTAATCAATTTTAAGTTTTTAAATTTTGATAATTGTTTTGTACCTTGCCAATCTATATCAAAAATTAAATCATTATTAATTATTATTTCGTCTACTTTCTTTTTTTGTGTTCCATAGTAATTACCAAAAATTTTTGCATGTTCATAAAATTCGTTTTTCTGAATTAATTCTTGAAATAATTCGTTAGAAATAAAGTGATAATCAACTCCATCTACTTCATTTGATCTTGGTTTTCTTGTTGTGTGAGAAACTGAGAGTTTAAAAGATTGATACTTTTGTTGAATTTTTTTTGTAATGGTTGTTTTTCCAACTCCTGAGGGAGATGAAAGTATGACCATGATATTTTTAACATCATGTGACATTTATAAAATATTTTGCTTAACTGGATTTACTTTCAATAAATTTAATAGCATCGCCTACAGTCAGTATCTTTTCTGCCTCACTATCAGAAATTTCTGATCCAAATTCTTCTTCAAAAGCCATAACCAATTCAACTGTATCTAAGCTATCTGCACCCAAATCATCAATAAAGCTTG
>MDTA01027947.1_pt1 | contig 11424 bp, 10 predicted proteins | sample 811151 | NCBI WGS metagenome assembly MDTA01 (sample SAMN05326648, study PRJNA326480) | marine metagenome | isolation source: seawater | place: Indian Ocean: South | collected 2010 | reverse complement strand
TTCTTAATATTTTCATAAATATTAAGTGTCCTTATTAAAGATATCTCTTGTAAAAATTTTATTTTTGACATCTTTTAGATCTTGATGTTCTCTATTAGTTACAATTAATGCGGACTTAGACTTAAAAGATTCTAAATTATTTTCAATACGACAATTCAAAAAATATTTTTCATTTATATAAGGCTCATAAATAATTATAGGTATATTGAAGGATGTTAATAAATTTATGATGTCTACAATAGCAGAGCTTCTAAAGTTTGAAGATTTTTTTTTCATTACAAGTCTATAGATACCAATAGATTCTGGATTTAATTCGATAATCTTTGATGCTAAAAAATTTTTTCTAATTGAATTAGATTCGATAATTGAGGAAATTAAACTTTGGGGTATATTTTTAAAATTACTCTCAAGCTGTTTGCTATCTTTTGGCAAGCAGTAACCACCGTATCCAAAAGAAGGATTATTATAAAAGTCTCCAATTCTATTGTCATTAGAAACGCCATTTATAATATTATTGGCATTTAATCCCTTACTAAATGCAAAAGTATCAATTTCATTAAAATATGCAACTCTCATTGCCAAATAAGTATTAGAAAATAACTTTACAGCCTCAGCCTCGCTTGCAGACATATATAATGTATTAGTTGTATCTTTAGAGGAGCAATCATTTAAAAGCGAAGCAAAAGCTTCCATTTTTTTTATGTATTTTGACTCTCCACCAACTATGATTCGCGATGGAGCTTCATTATCTATAATAGCTGCTCCCTCCCTTAAAAACTCAGGAGAGAAAATTATTGTGGTATCTAAATATTTTTTGTTAACCGCTTCAGTAAAACCAACAGGAATAGTCGACTTAATTACAATAGTCGAATAAGGATTTTTTGATGTTACATCTGATAAAACATTCTCTAAAATACTAGTATCAAAAGATTTTAGATTTTCATTAAAGCTTGTTGGTACCGCTATAATTATAAAATCGGCGTTTTCTACTGCTTGATTTATATCCAAGGTAGCAGTTATATTTTTTTTATTTTCTTGTAAATATTCCTCTATATCAGGTTCATCAATAGGTGAGAGGAATTTATTGATCATATCTATCTTGTGATGATCGGTATCTAATATTTTTACAGAGTGTTTCTTTGATAAAACTGCAGATAGTGATAGACCGACATATCCTGCCCCAATTACGGTTATGGTAAGTTTTTTCATTTTTACAGAGTTTTTTCTCTGTTAATTCTTAATTCGTCTAATGTAGTATTTATTAATGTACTACTAGTTCCTTTTGTATATGGAAAATAAATAACCTTACAATTATAAGTACTTAGCTCTTCTTCCATTGACTTCCATTTCTTGTCTTCATACCAATCATCTCCGACAAAAAGCCTGGTTGCCTTTAATTTTTTTATAGATTCAACTTTATCGATAGATGTTTGTGGTATAGCTAAGTCAACATATCTACAACTCTTTACAACTTCAATTCGCTCATTAAAAGGGATAACCGACTTTTTGTTTTTATACATTACAAGTTCATCTACAGTCACTCCCACAATTAGTTTGTCACATAATGCTCTTGCATTTCTTAAAAGGTTTACGTGCCCAACATGAAAAAGGTCATAAACGCCAGTTGTATAGCCAATTATCATTATATAACTCTCCTGAGATTCTCTTTTTGCCAAATATTATAGTTCTCATGCCTATTCTTTGTCTTGATGCCATTAAAAATATCACCAAGGTCAATTGGAAAACCAACTTTAGGTTTAAATGCGAACTCTTTATTAATTTTCTTACTAATCAGGTATCTTAAAGGAAATTTTCCTAAATCATTCTTGAACAAATTTTTTGGATTTGCTTTCATAGCAACCTCAAAAATCATGGATGATGCAAGAGGCTCTCTGCCTTCAACTCCGGAGTACATAAGAGCAAAATCTAGCCTCCTAAATAAAATAGGTAAATGAATTTTTATAAAAAATTGTCTTACCTTTTCGAATACCGATATGTTTTCTAATGTATTAAAAAAACTCCTTACATCATTAATAATTTCTTCATCGATTTTACTTAACTCCTCGTATGCATATAAAGATAAGAAAGTTTCTACATTGAATTCTTCATTTGATACAGCCCAACTGTAAATTCTATCGTAACCACCAAATAGTTCATCAGCAGCCTCACCTGAAAGCAATACCTTCCCTCCAGTTTTAGACCATGCACCAGCTAAGAAAGATAATATGATCTCATTTGGAACTGATAAAGGTTCTTTTCGTATCTCGATCATAGAATTAAATCTTTCAATAAACTCATCTCTGTTAACTTTAATGATATTTGACTTTGCAGTCGAATTTTTTGCAAATTCCATATCATAATCGCCAGGAAAGCCGCCAGTAAATCTATTTAATTCAACTGATGAGTACTGATTAATTATATTACTGTCAATACCACCACTATATAGAAGCCCTACGGGCACATCTGAAATCATACGAGAATCTATAGATTTTTTTATTGCAATATCAAGATTTTCAATTGTATTTTCGATATTGTCATAATCATCTGTTACATAATCCAAGCTATCAAAAAATTTACCTTTAATAATGCAAGTTCCTGGCTTTACACATTCTACATTTGTGTAAAAAGACCCTTGAAAGATTGGAGCCCTAAAAACATTATATTCTTGTAAAGATTTCTTGCTTAAGGGAAGATCAAAAATATCTGACAGTGCTGAAGCCTCACTAGAAATAGATATTGTGCGATCTCCTTCCTTATAATAATTCAATGGTTTTACACCAAATCTATCTCGAGCACAATGTGTTAAAAGACCATCCTTATCTATTCTAATAAATGCATAAAAACCTTCAAGCTCATTCATGTCAAATAGCTTATCTTTAAGAAGCTCTGATAAAACATGTGTATCAGAATCATTTATGTCAATATTATATTTATTAGAAAGATCTCTATAATTAAGGATTTCACCATTAAAAAGAATCACTGAACCATCCTCATTGAAATAGGGTTGATTGTATCTTTCATCTGGTGCAATAATTGCCAATCTTGCATGATAAATTCTCCAGCCATGATGATGGATAAACATTGACTCCCCATCTGGCCCTCTAAAATTGATACGATTTCTAATAGTATCAAAATGACTATCATTGACAGAGGGGCTATTTGATGCAAAAAAACCGCACATAATTATTAATTAAAAATTATATTTAATTTAAGCATTGTCATTTTTTAAAATTCCAATATATTTAAGATCATCAAAAATAACGTAGCTTTTCCAAGAATCGTTTAGATTATTTGCTAAATCATAAAAATGATCATTATCAATGATGTCATCAAATACAACTAAAGAATCATTAGTGAGATGAGGACTTAGCGCATCCCAAAAAAAAGATCTTGCGACATAGCTTTTGTTAGAGTCATAATGAGCAAAATCAATTAATTTAATCTCTTTAAGCATCTCAGACAAATTATCAATATCATCTCCAATATAAAGTCTCCATCTTTTCTTTAAATCATCGGGTACAAGCATACCAATTTTTGAAACAGGATCACTATTCCATAGATAAGGTAAATCATTTGATAATAAGATGCCCTCTTTATTTTGATCAAGAGCTTTTAATATTGCATAAGATGATGCTCCCATGCTTACACCACATTCTAGACAATATTTCTTTTTCATTTCTTTAACAATTGAGTAAACAAATGGAACATTAGCAAACCCACCCATTCTTGTTCGTTTTGGTCGTTTATTATTTTGTAAACTTTCTTTGTCTTCTTCTCTTTTTTTGGTAATTGCATTCATCTGTTCAGTAATTACGCTATCATCAATCGGTATATTATTTTCATTTGCAAATTGAGGTATGCTAATCGCTTCACTTTCGTACCAATTCAAGGCTGGCTTGCTTAATAAGTCGTTAGAATTTTGTCGAAATATTTTTCTAAAAGTAGCTTTCCACAAATTAAACCTCACAGTATTTACGATTACATTTTTAAAAATTCTGAATTTGTAGGCTATCTTATTCATATTGCTATTTAGATGCGGACTTTTCTTAAATTGGTTAGAATTGAAAGTGTATTATAGATAACCAAAGATACAAAACCAAATACAAAGATACCTTTAATCCCAGTTGCAAAATCAACTCTTAAGAACCTTAAAAAATATACCGCAAAGATAAAATTTACTACTGGAGATCTTGAGAATTTCAAAATTACTAGCAAAAATACTATATAAATTGACATTATCCAAGGCCCGCTAATTCTTCCAAATGCTAATGAAAACTCTGCTGGTAAACTATAGCCCAAGCCTCCACCTCTTTGAGCAATTTCAGGAAAAAACTCATTTATATACCTGACTTGAGTAGTATCAATATCTGATTGATAAATAAATGAAGGCATTATCCTTCCAAAAGTGCTCTCCAAAAATACAGATAACTCTATTTCTTTGCACTGTTCAAATTCAATACAATTAACAAATATTGATTGACTTGTTATTGCTTCAAATCGTGCGAGGCCAGGTTGAATATTTTGAAGAGAGGCATTTAAATCAACATTAAAAACAAGCCAAAAAAGAACTACTTTCCAAAAAGTAACTACGAAAAATCCAATAATTGCTAAAAAGACTAATATTATAAAGTTTAATCTTTCAATTCTAAATAATAAAGATAATACACCCATCAATAAATATGATCTATCTACCAAAGTTAAAGAAAAGAGCATAACTAGAAAAAAGGCAAAAAATATTCCAGATTTATTTTTTGCAAAAAGAATTGAAAAACAAGAACACCAAATTGTTATGGGTAATAGCCAAGATACCAAACTATAATTTTCATTTATCTCAAGCAGAACTGCAGCCCTGTTGTCTGCATTAGGCATTATTATTAATAGTATAAAAAAATATAACATGTAACCAAATGGAACTATTAGATTCATGTTGTCATTTTTTTTCTCTAAAAAATTATTATTCAATGCGTTAGAAAATATTTTGGACAAAAATAAATAGACTACTATTGAAAAAATAGGAACAATCCATGTGTAAAAATAAATAGAAGATGGAAAATAGTTTGATTGCGAATTTAAAAATATAGGAATAGTTGTAATATCATAAAAAAATATATCAAAATAGATACTTAATCCATAATAAACTAAAGCAAATAATAGAACCCTTTCGGCATTTATTTTGAATAATAATTTTTTCATTATTTGTTGATACTTTAAAATTTTAGCAACGAAAATGCTTTATTTGCTAGAAGTATAAGATTAGATGTGATCATGAATAAAATAACATAATAACCCTCAAAGAAATCCGTGTAACTATATATGATTACTATTATTAGAAATCCCTCAATTCCAAAAATATTTGCAATAACTCTTTTATAAATATTTGAAGCTGCTGGTCTATTTTGTTTACTTTTAAAAAGATGCTTTATCGTCCATTGTGATGAAGATAAAGCTAAAAAAATCAAAGTCAATAAAGGATAATCGTAAATTAATTTTGATGCAAAAAGAAATCCTATCCAGTAAACAGGGTATATTATATGATGTCCGAATTTATCTAGCACATCGCCATATTCTGAGAAAAGTTTAGTAGCTCTAGCAATTGATCCATCAGCCATATCAATAATTATATGCAGTCTCCAAAGGAAATATGAAACAATTAAAAAATTAAAAAATGATAAAAGTCCCCCAATCAGTCCTGTAATAATAAAAAGAACTGTTGTTTGATTAGGGGTCATTCCTAATTTATATAAAGGAAATGCTAAATAATTAACAAAATATTTAGAAAAAAAGTGAGTAACATTATTTTGATCTTGATCATCTCTAATATTTTTATCTACAAATTCATTGAATGATAGCAATTTTATTCCCCAGTAATTTCCTATAAAGCTTATTATATTCTTTCTGCACAGAAATATGATTGGTGATGCTAAAAAAGTTTTCTATGATAAGTTTATCTGTGTTATTAATAGCTAAGTCTATTTTTTTCCAGAAATCTTCAGAATTGTTTGGATCAAAACGATAAGGATAAATTTCATGATCATAACCATAAAATTTTAGTGAGCTAGAAATTATTGGAAATACACCCATCTCAACTGACTCCCAAACAACCTTTGGATTTCCTTCGGTAAAGCTTGGAATTAAAAGAAAGTCTGATGATCCTATAGAAAATAAAGTATCAAATCTTGAAAGTCTCCCAGGAATGATAAAACCATCAGGTATTGAATTATTTTTTGAGACTTTTAAAAAGTATTCTTTTGATATTCCAGCTATAACAATTGATAGTTCTTTTTTTTGAAGCATTTTAGTAAATTTGCTTGGAACATGCTGAAATATCTTAAGATTTTTATGGCTCTTTTCTGAGGCTACAACACATAATTTAATATGTTCCTTTTTGGTTTTTTTTATTTTATTTTGGAGAGAAAGTTTAAGATTATTATCTATTGGCGAAAAATTAGGAATTTCAGATATTTTAAAGTTTCTTTTTTTTAAGTAATTTGTCCAATAACTTCCAACAACAAATATTTTTGAGTATTTTTTTGCAATCTGCTTAAAAGGAAAATAATCTAAATACCTAGCATCTTCACCATGAATTGTAAGCACAAATTCTGTATCTTTTGGAGAAAATAATCTTATAAAGATTAGTGGAACCCAATGCACATGTACTAAATTAATTTTATTTTTTTTTGCTACTTTTGAAATTAAAAAAGAATAATAAATAGATACTATTAATCTATACCATTTAAAAAGTTTTTTATTTCTGAGATCAATTTTTAAATCTAAGATAATTTTATCTCTATAATCAAAGAGACAAAGAGACTTTGGAAAAGGAATTGCTAATAACTCATCAGAGCCATCAGATATCATATGCGAAGTAAGGCCTGAGGCTGGAAAGTCTTGGGTTGGTAGATTTGACACACGAAGAACATTTACTTTGTCATAAGTTGTGTTTGGTTTTTGAAATAAATAAATATAAAACTGAAGAAAACAAAAAACTATAATATCAACAAGCACTGATGCAAATAACCAATTAATCAAACTCAATGAAAAAATTGATGCGTAAATTAATTTAAAAGTAATTGAAGTTATTAATGCTAAATTAAATAATTGTATTTTTCTTATATTTGTTGTAATAGACCTAATAAAAGTTTTATAAAGGAATTGTAAGTTGATGAAAAAAAATGTTGCATATACAAGTAATTCAACGTTCCAATTGAAAAAATATGAAAAAAACCATTGAGATGCAAAGGCGTATATAAGAGCTATTATTGAAATCAGTAATACTATTAGCGGAAGATTCTTTAGAAAAATATTTCCTGCTGAAATTACCTGCTTAGATCTATTAAAATAATAAGTGTACCAAATATTTCCAATAATGCTGCCTGCTCTCCCAATCAATAGAGCTGGATATATTGCTCCAAGGATTGCAGGACCAAATATTGATCCAATAACCAACCTTTGTAACTGTGAATCTGTTCTTTTTAGAAAGGCTGTGGTGGTGCCTTTAAAGCTTGGAATTGCTTTGATTAATGACTCGTTAGATGACCTTTTAAAAGCTAATAAAAACATATATAAATTTATTGCTAAAAATATCGATATATAAGCTGGTAATACAATACTGGCAAGATTAAAATAAATAGCCGTTACAGACACTAATGGAAATAAAAATTCTGTAAAAATAATTTTGTTCCCTAAATATTTTCTAAATCTTTCTTCTTTTCCTTTTGCTCTTTCTCCTAAAGTAATCAAGTTTATAAAGTATTCAAAATCAAGAGTTAGTAAAAAACCAACCAAACACATCGTGATTATTGCACCTAAATCAGCATAAAAAAGTATTAAAAATGTAGTTAATATCCAAACTAGTCTATTAAATTTAAGATTAGTAAAAAAATTGCTTGGGTAAATATTTCTTGAAATTACCAAGAAAGTTCCTTCATACGTAATTACTGCAGATATTACACTTAAAATTGATAGTGAAATAGCATAAGTCCCTAAGACTTCATCTGAAATATTTCTGAGGCTTATAGCTAAAATAAATGAGGCTATTTGAGCAATCAGTCTATATGATGTTAATTTGTACATTAATTAAAATTAAACTGAATAATATTCTCTGTACCACTTAACAAAATTAGAAACACCCTCGTCAATATTTGTTTTTGGCTCATAACCTAATTCTTTTGATAGAGAATCTATGTCTGCATAAGTGGACGGAACATCTCCTGGCTGCATAGGCATTTTATTAATGATAGCTTTTTTGCCAGTTGATTTTTCAATTGCTGAAATAAACTTCATTAATTTTACTGGATTAGAATTACCAATATTGTAAACCCGCCAAGGTGCTTTGCTTGAGCCTGGATCTGGTTTTAATCCAGACCATAATGGGTTTATAGATGCGACGTTATTCATAGTTCTAAAAATACCGTCAACAATATCATTAACATAGGTAAAATCCCTCATCATGTTTCCGTAATTAAAAACATCTATTGGTTTATCCTCTAGGATTGCCTTAGTAAACATAAAAAGAGCCATGTCTGGTCTACCCCATGGTCCATAAACAGTAAAAAATCTTAACCCCGTTGTTGGTAACATATATAAATGTGAATAAGTATGGGCCATTAATTCATTAGATTTTTTAGTGGCAGCGTACAAAGATAATGGATGATCAATATTATCGTGAATAGAAAAAGGCATTGTTTCATTTGCACCATAGACAGAAGAAGATGAAGCATAAATAAGATGTTTAATATTATTATGTCTGCAACATTCAAGAATATTTATAAAACCTACAATATTGCTTTCAATATAAGCATGAGGGTTTTCAATTGAATAACGAACACCTGCTTGTGCTGCTAAGTTAACAACGTATTCGAAAATATTTTTTCTAAATGTTTCTTCTACAACTTGTGAATTTGAAATATCTCCTTTTACAAAGTCAAAAGTTTTAAAAGATGTTAATTTTTTTAATCTATCTTTTTTTAGTTGGACATCATAATAATCATTTAAGTTGTCCATTCCAACAACCTCAAATCCTTGCTCAAGCAAGAATTTACTATAATGATAGCCAATAAATCCGGCTGCGCCTGTTACAAGTATTCTCATGACTCTTTAAATAAAAACATACTATAATCTCATATCTGTTTCTTTAGCACTGAAAGTATATTTTAAATCAAAAATAATCTTTCTTTGTTTTCCAAAATTTTGAATTTTCTTAATGCCCATTTTTTTGAACTCATCATGACCTACCGCAATAATAATCGAGTCATACACCCCATCACGTGGGAATTCTATATAATTAAAGTTTAATGAAGAAAGTTTTTTATCTTTATTGTTGACCCATGGATCATATACATCTATCTTGATTTTATTTTGATGCAAAAAATCAATAATGTTGAATACTTTGGAATTTCTTAAGTCTGGGCAGTTTTCTTTGAAAGTAATTCCCATGACAAGGCATTTGGAGTTTTCTAGAGATACATTTCTACTAATTAACTCATCTATTAATCTTTCTCCGACATAAGCTCCCATACCATCATTTAATTTTCTTCCAGCAAGGATAATATCTGGATCATAACCAAGCATTTGTGATTTATAAGTAAGATAATATGGGTCAACGCCAATACAATGCCCTCCTACTAAACCAGGTCTAAAATTTAAGAAATTCCATTTTGTTCCTGCTGCTAATAAGACCTCTTCGGTATCAATATTCATTTTATTGAATATAACTGCCAGTTCATTAATTAAGGCAATATTTAGATCTCTTTGAGTATTTTCAATAACCTTGGCTGCTTCAGCAACCTTTATCGAATTTACTCTGTATGTTCCTGCAGTAACTATGGAAGAATATAATCTATCAACATATTCGAGTGATTTATCATTAGAACCAGATGTAATTTTTTTTATCTTTGTAATAGTATGCTTCTTATCACCTGGATTAATTCTCTCAGGACTATATCCAACAAAGAAATCTTTATTAAAAATTAAACCTGAGTTTTTTTCTAAAATTGGAACACATACTTCCTCAGTTGCTCCAGGAAAAACTGTTGATTCATATATAACAACATTATTTTTTTTCAGATTGTCTCCCACAAGAATAGAAGCATTCTTTAATGGTTCAAGATTTGGAATATTATTTTTATCAATTGGCGTTGGTACTGTAACTATATAAGTATTACAATGCTTGAGATCATTTGTTTGATCTGTGAATGAAAGGAATTTTGATTTATTAATCTCCTTGGTTGTAAGTTCAAGAGTATTATCTAGACCAGATTTTAGGTCCTTAATTCTGTTGTTGTCTATGTCAAAACCGATGACCTCATAATGCTTACCAAATTCAACTGCAAGTGGAAGACCAACGTAGCCAAGACCTATGATAGCAATTTTTGTGTTTTCAAGATTCATTTTTGCCTTAAAGTTTAATTATTTATTTGGCGTCTCTTTTATAAAAAACTTCTTTTAATAATACAAAGAAAATGCTCAAAATAAATCCCAAGATTAAACTCATTATGCTTAAAATTGATCTGCGAGGAGAAGATTTTTCTTCAGGTATAAATGGTGGATCAATTGGCATTAACAAATAATCATCTCTTATATTTGAGAGCATTTTTGTTCTCAACTGATTTTCTATCATCTGATTCAATTGAAGTTTAATATTTCTATTATTGGTGTCCTCAAGCAGTCCCTCAAGATATATCAATGAATCAGTTGATTCTTTTATATCCTTTTCTTTCATCAATAAGTTAATTTCTTTAATGATTAACGAAATAAATTCATATGAAAACTTTGGAGAAACATGCTCATATGATAATGATATAAACCCCGTTGCTTTATTTTGACTAATCGACATGAATTCTTCGTAATATTCGTAAGCTTCGAGATAAGTCGGCTCACCATTAACCCATTTGTTAGTGTTAATATCATATAAAGCTTCATCGTATATTATTTGGTCTTTTTCGAAGTCATATGATTTAGCTGCGACAATATTGATTAATACATTATCAAAAGTAATCAATTTCTCTAAAAAACTTCTTGATTTAATAGTTTCAATAGCAACCATGCCTTTATCTTCCTGAGCAGTTGGCAAAGACACTCCAGCTAAACTAGCAAGACCGGCATATGCTGAAAGCCCAGATGACGATTGATTATTTTCAGGGAAACTTACTTTCAACAAAGCAGAAGAAGTATAAAAATTTGGTAATAAAATTATAAATAGTAGTGCAAGGAGAGTGATCGATAAAGTAACAGAGACAATAAGCAGTCTTGCACTTACTAAAACTTTAAATAAGTCAGTCTTATAATTGTCATTAGCATCGCTCATAACTTAAATTAATTGCATATTTGGTACCCGAGGCCGGACTTGAACCGGCACGATATTTCTATCGAGGGATTTTAAGTCCCTTGTGTCTACCAATTCCACCACTCGGGCTTAATATTTAA
>MDTA01204655.1_pt1 | contig 11425 bp, 19 predicted proteins | sample 811151 | NCBI WGS metagenome assembly MDTA01 (sample SAMN05326648, study PRJNA326480) | marine metagenome | isolation source: seawater | place: Indian Ocean: South | collected 2010 | reverse complement strand
TGGAATAAAGAAGATATTTTATGCTAACGATTATCGCAATGATGTCGTCATAGAACAATTGAATTATTGTGTTGAAATCATCAAGATTCATCGTTGAAAAAAAAAGTATGAAGTAATTGTCGATCAATTAATTTTTGGTTTCACGTATTTATCAACTAATACAGCTCCTACGCCAACTGAAGCATCATGCTGGCTCATTTCACTATTATCGATTTTATTTTTATAATCAAGCATCATCAACAAATGCTCTCTGTTGAATCGATCCCGTTCATTACAAGCTTTAAAGAAGATTATCGGCATTCCAAGTATTATTGGCAAGTTTGATTTCTCCGCATCAAATATAGTATGCAAATGAGATTTTTTTGATTGAGACACAAGGTCGACCATTGATAGTATCTGTTGACTGCTAGGAGTCGTCCTCGGATGATTGTAAAACTTACTTAACCTTGACACAAGGTTATTGCAGTCGTTAACATTGTCAGTCATGGTGCTTGCGTAAATTAGCGAGAGTGGATGAAGTTGAACTATTTTAGGAAACTTTGAAGCAAAATGTTCCAGTTTAGCGTCCGCGTCTTCACCGAATCTCTTGTCTTCGCTTATAGCTTTTATTAATTTGAACTCGATGTCATCTTGCTCTTGCATGGTTGATTACATTTTAATATCTATCTTATTTATAAGTATGTTTACACCGCACGACGCTGAGGCAGGAAAATACACAGAATACAACTTCGAAACCACGGGATATCAAGCTGTTCCTAAGGCTTCAAAGAACGGAGGCCATTACACAGGAGAACCTTTCGCTAAAGGGGCGCCATATGCGCCCGTGGAAGTGAAGCCGGACGCATTTTTTATGAATAGCCAAACTTTAAAGAGCGCTCAGCCCCCGCCTGGTGCTCTGCACCAAGCCGCACACACCACCAGACCAGGCAACAACCGTCAAATCGTTAATGCAGGTTTTGACACGTTCGGTTCAATTCTTTGTACAAAGCCTGAAAAAGCAACAGAAGAAATATGTGCTTACAATGCCTTTGATTCATTTTCGAAGCCATAGGGGCACTTTGTTTTTTTTCTTAATATGATTTAAACAACGATGTTTGAGAAATTAAGATTAGACTTTTTCATTATATCATTCTGCATCGTAATATTTTTTGTCTATGCAATGACACCGAAACGAGAACTTGTCAACAAATTTCCCTCACCCGATAACACCGAATTAATATACTCTGATAAGAGTGAATCTTGTTACAAATACAAAGCCATCGAAGTGGACTGTGAAAAACAAAAGCAGCCCCCTCTTCCACAACCTGTGATAGAAGATTTTGAAGATTCTGATGAATGAAAGCACTCTCATAGCAGCTTTTTTGTCATTCTTTTGACTATTTCAGTTTTCAACTCCTGAAAATCTTTTGACTCTAACATAATTTCATCATCATCTTTATATTGCCACTTCGTGCGAAAGGTATAATTTACCGTTAGGCGTTCGTTGTTTTCGAAAAAGTTTTCATCTTGGACATAAATCGAATGCAATAAATCCCCTTCATATACTATCATCCTGTTAAATTTCATTGGAAATTTATACAACAGTTCATAATGATAATCACTATCATTCATCAGCCCAGTTGTCTTCAACATGCGATTCTTGTACTCGTCTGTCAAGTATTCACATATAATTTCGTCTCTTTCGCTTTCACAGGAGACTCCTTCTAATTTTTGTTTGAGAGATTTCAAGAGGTCCAAAGTCCACCTCTTATCCGTGCAGTACATGCCGCTTTTCTTTATCCTATAAAGACCAGTCCCACCATGCACATCTCTAGAAAGGTAGCAAACACATGCCAAAAAATTGCAATCATTTTGAAATGCATCGGCATCTGTATGTGGATTACATCCTACGGGATTTTGAGAAATTTGCTGTAACACATCTTTATATTTCTTGTTTTTCTGAACGGCATTGACTAATTCCGAGAATTGGAGCAATTCATGTTCATCCGAATTATTGTTCAATAAGAATCTTGAATAATCGAATCCGTGATCATTCAGTAGCAGCTTGAATTCATTTATGTGATTCCATGAATCATTGCATTCACCCCTGGATCTTGGCACGAAGGATGCTCGATTGCCGGGGTAATAATCAGATGAAGGTTGCATGTCTGTGTTTCGTATACGATTGAGAACTTGGAACGGGTATTTGTAGAAATTATCGATTATGTATACAGTTCTATCTAGTACGATGTCTTTGTGCACAACCATATTATCGTAATCTAATTCAAAAATCGACATTGAAATAAAGACAGAAATAAAAAAAAGTCAATATCACACGCTTCATGATTTGCGCTGTGCTATGATTAATGAAGCGGCGATGACCAAACTCATCAATCTTTCTATACTGGCTGGATCTAATGAAATATATTTGTGGAGTATCGATAACGACGCATATGCACATCCAATCATAATCGCAAATCGTTGATTAAATGTCGCAAAATACTTCTTTTTGAATATTTCAAAATCGTCTGATGTGAACTTTATGTACAGTACAAGTGGAATAGAATAGATCACCACATATGTCGCCCATTTGAACAAACTCTTAAGAACAGCTGGGTTTACCACTACAGAAATAGCTTCTTTAAAAGGCGCCAGTGCTACCATAAATCCTTTGTTCGCTTTCCTTCCAGATTCTGACTCTCGCTTGTGTTTTTCTATTTTTGCATTTACAATAGCTATCAGAATGAAAGACATCATGATCATCACGCATACGCCCAAGTAAAGCGTCATTTTTTCGGCCGGTGTTTCAGTTGCAATCATGTAACCCAGTAGAACGAATATAATGAATGGACTAAATATCAGCAGCAACTTAAAATTAAAATTTAAAAAAAAGTTTGTAAAGCCCGATGACCAGCGATCAACCATACTACTGTTATCGTATTTGATGTTTGTCTTTATCAAAGACAATAACGTAACCATGATTATGAAAGACCGGATGATTACTTCATCTGTCAGGTTCATGTCATATTTTGTCGCGATTAATAGCAATGCGAGATTTATAATAAACACAAACCCTTGGAATCCCATAGAGTAATTTCCCTTAGAATTGAATGCGATATGCATATTGAAAATGTAAGTCAACAGGCCAATTAATACAAACGTTGAAGTTGAATACATCATGGTTTTAAATGTGAAAATTATGGATGATTTCAATAATGAATCCATCAATTTTAAGTTGGGAGATTCTCCAAATGAAAGCGTCGCTATTTTGACGATCCATTTTCCCACGTAAGACAAAATTATGGCGTAGAGGCCAATGTAACTGTTAACCAATGGGTAAAGTAACGAGTTCTCGATTGGGGCAATTGCGGAGCCGGATTTCTTGAAGTAATATTTGAATGAGTTGTAGGTAAATATGTTCCCCAACATTAATAACATAATCATGCAGGCTATTTGTTCTCTCGTCATCTACTATCTGATTATATAGAAACAAAATATTTTCTCATTGTATAAGCAAAATGTCGGCATACATTGAATTCTGCAAACTATCACGCAAGAAGATCTTATCTGAAAACAAAGATTTAAGCTTCAAGGAGATCGGCGTAGAGCTCGGTAAACGATGGAAGCAATTGAACGATAAGGAGAAGGAAAAGTATGTGAAAATGGCCGCCAGTGGGAAAAAAGCGACTGAAAACACGACTGAAAAAGCATCAAAAAGTGTCAAAAAACAACTTTCTCCTTATATGAACTTTTGCAGATTAACTAGGAAGGAAATCATCAAAGAATACCCGAAATATACATTTGGTGAAATTGGTGCTGAACTAGGAAAACGTTGGAGCAGCATGACTGTCGAAGATAAAAAAATATATACGTTATAAAAATATTTTGATATACAAATTATGCCATTTTTTTGTTTTCCAAGTAATTTTGTTTACTGGGAAAAGGTAGATAGACACGAAGAATTAAAATCTCGAATTTTGCCGAAAATTCTTGCGGAAAAAGATGCCAATGAAGGTAATCCTTGGAGAGCTTCCATTGTCAATTCGGGATTTGATTATGACTTAGGTGAACACGATAGGAAAAACTCGATGTTGAATGACCTATTCATAATGGAGAATGTAGTGAAGCAACCGATCAATAATGTATTTTCGCAATTGTCTAAACTTTACCCTTATAAAATTGAAGATCTATTTGTGAAAAATTGGTGGTGGAATGTGTACGAACGGGGGAATTTTCAAGAACAGCACCATCACAACGGAGAACCTCTAGAAAAGAATGGAAGTCGATTTCATCCGCTTTTGTCCGTCATATACATTTTACATGATGAAAACCCATCCAGCAGTGTTTTATTCACTCATACCGCACCAGTTCCACTTCATGGCACGTCTCGTGATCTAACGTTCGACACTGGTGATTTGACACAGGTCGAGGAGGGGTGTTCACTCGTATTTCCATCAGGTTTGAGACATTGTGTACGCCCTTGTTCTGTCCCAGGCAGAGTGACACTGTCGTTTAATGTTTATGCTAAATTGGGTGATCAGGCAGAATGGCCAATCAGACAGCACTTATGACAAAATATTGATTCGGGGGAAATTACGATTTGAAGAAAAACGTCAGCACGCAAAATTTATCGTGAAATTTGATGGATCTCAAAAATTATGAAAACATAAGAAACACGTCATTGAAAATCAAGCATGGCAAGAACTAAACAAACTGCTCGCAAACACACGGGAGGAAAAGCTCCGAGGAAGCAACTTGCGACAAAAGCGGCTAGCAAAACAAAAGTTGAAGCCTTCCGAAACATAGGAGCTGTCAAGAGGCCTCATCGCTTCAAACCAGGAACTGTTGCCCTTAGAGAAATTCGAAGATATCAGAAATCGACTGAACTCTTGTTGCGCAAATTGCCATTCGCTCGGCTCGTCAAAGAAATAACTCAGGATATCTCGGGAATGAATGCAGATCCTAAAGGGGTTGCGGCTACTCGTTGGACGAAAGAGGCTATTCTGATGTTGCAAGAAGCTAGTGAGGCATTCCTGGTCGGTCTGTTTGATGATACAAACTTGGTATCCATACACGCGGGGAGAGTTACGATTAGGAAAAAAGATCTTGACCTCGCAAGAAGGATTCGTGGAGGAACCGATGGGAATGTCCTAACCTAAACTAGGCGTTGAAGAATCCAAATCATCGTGTGCATATTTGTGAATGGGATGAGAAATATAAATAGGGGGCATAAATTGTAAATAACATTTATATCATTTTTTTTCTTTCTTCTTCTCCGTTGACTTTTCACTGTAATTTTTCATCATCATTCCGTACACGTCATTGTTTTCAAGAAGGAAGATGAGCTTCCTTTTCAAATTCTCCAATTCAACTTTCATGCGATCATCTGATTTAGTGCTGACATCTTCAATCGCTTCGATTTTCTTAATAAGTGTTTGTATGTTTGTTATGTTAATTTCGTTGTTTTTTGTAACCACTGTGGATATTTTAGAATTTAGGTCGTTGAGCTTACTCGTGGTGAGTGCAATGTTGTCACTGTAGCGTTGCTCCAAGGTTTTGATTTTTTTAACATTTATTGATATCAAGTAAAATATTATCGCAACACAAGCAGCTAAGGCGACGTTCACAATCATTTGAACTATATTTAGATATTTTTGTCTTCGAAGTTCTCATGTCTCGTAGCTGTAGTATTCGTTGTCGTATTCATTGTTATCGAGATCATCATCATCGACCAGCTCGATGAAATCTATATTATCGGTAATTACATTTATGAAATCCGCACTTTTAAATTCAAGATCGAGGAAAGGCATATATCCCGATTTTTGTCGTAAAGATTCAACCAGGTCCAGCAGGAAATCATGGTTGTACATAAGGAATAGTTCTGTGTATGTCAAAACCATAGGACTACTCAACATAACAACTTAAAGACTTGTTAAATGTAGACCGTAAGTGTAAATACCAAACACTTAAAATATGCCTCGTCGTCGTATTCCGTACGATATGTGGTACGAGGAGAATAAAGATGAATTGAATATGGTAATGAAAGAAATCTTTAAATCGATTAACAAGACCGTTATACCGAACAAGTTCGGCATTGAACATGGATATTCTGAAGAACTATACGATTCTATGTTATACTTCATATACGAAAATTCAAGTTCATCACTGCGAAAAAGCTAGAATGAATACAACGAATAACAGCAAAAATATGCAAAGGATTAGTATGCTAGTGAAGAAGCAGATGTACGGGAACAATTCGTTATATATCATTGAAAGGATAGGTTTTACTAGGAATTGTTTCGTAACGCGGGAAAATTCATCGCAATCTAATTCTCCAAGAAGGTCGCTGAGAAATTCATAGTTGTCGCATTCCTTGGCCGTCATCCATTGTTTTAATGAAATATATTTTTCATGTTTCCCTTCCCGTCCCTGATTATAAAACTTTATTTAAAGAAAAATTAATATACTTAAAATTAAGTAAACCGAAGATGCCCGGAGGAATTCTCCAATTAATGGCGACTGGCGCTCAAAACTTGTATCTCAACGGAAATCCCAGTCTAAGTTTTTTTAAGAAGGTATATAAAACTCACACCCATTTTTCCACTGAATCGATGCGATTAAACTTCAATAGAACAACAATGAATGTCACTGACAGTACGACATTGATATGTAAAATAGACAGAAATGCAGATATGTTGCAGAATTTGTATTTCGCTTTCTCGATACCTCACATAGGTAAAAAGGATGGCGAAAAGTTTAAATTTGTTCAAAATCTCGGTGAAGCGATCATCGATAATTATTACATAACGATAGGAGGAAACATCGTGGATCGCCAATATGGTGAATGGATGCACTGCTGGAACGAAATGTCGTTGAGTTCAAACAAAACGTACGGTTATTCAAAATTAATCGGCAATGTTGCCGACATATACGCACCCGACGATTACAGTAGAAAATTCACGGAAGGGCAAATTCAAGTGTTCGGTAGGAAAATATACGTACCTCTGTTGTTTTGGTTCAACAAAATTCCAGGACTTGCGATTCCGCTGATATCGATGCAGTATCATTCAATAGAGCTTCATGTAGAGTTGAGACCTTTGATTGATATTTTCACGGTAGGAAACTCAAGGACGGCGACGCAAGAGTCAACAACACGAAAACCGACAAAGGCCGATTGCGAAAATTACTTCAATGTACAAAACAATGCAGTACACATCGACCCATATGTCGAAGCTAACTATATTTTTCTAGATTCGAAAGAGAGAACTTTCTTTGCGAAGAACGATCAAACATATCTTATCGAACAGGTGAACAGATTTAGCTTTGACAATTTGAAAACTAACAATATAATCACACTTGATATTCATAATCCAGTGAAAGAATTCATCTGGGTATTATCTCGCAGCGATAAATCCCAGTACAACAGGTGGTTTGATTTTGTCGATTGGGATAACATAAAATCGAACGCATTAGACAAGCCCACCTTGAGCGATGTGAGAGATTTTACCGACAGCTCAGCGAGTGGAGAGATCTTAAAGAGCGCTCGATTCATGTTCAATGGTCAAGATAGAATGGAAACGAAGGACAATTTTTACTTCAACATCATACAACCATATCAACACCACACATTCATACCTAAATCTGGTATATATTGTTACAGTTTCTCGTTGAATCCAGAAGCCTTTCAACCGAGTGGATCTTGTAACTTTTCAAAAATCAGAAAGTTACAAATGTATCTCGAGTGTATCGCTCCTCAAGATAGTTCGTATACGTACGAGCTAAATTTTTACTCAGTCAATTACAATTTCTTGGAAATACGCTCAGGTCTCGGTGGAACGAGATTTGCCTCGTGATGAAAGTCGTATCGTGAAATTTGATGGATCTCAAAGATTGGAAAACACATAAGCTTAGGTAAATTACACATACCCCGTTTAAGCACAAAACATAATGTCTGGTCGTGGAAAAGGTGGTAAGGGCTTAGGGAAAGGTGGAGCCAAGAGGCACCGCAAGGTCCTTCGCGACAATATCCAAGGAGTAACCAAACCTGCCATTCGACGCCTCGCACGTCGCGGCGGGGTCAAACGTATGTCTGGATTAATTTATGAGGAGGTTCGCGGTGTTCTAAAAGTGTTCCTAGAAAGTGTGGTCCGAGACTCTGTAACTTATACAGAACACGCTAAGAGGAAGACCGTAACTTGCATGGATGCGGTTTATGCTTTGAAGCGTCAAAACCGTGACATGTATGGATTCATGTAATAGATAATGTCAAATTGTAATTGTGATATGAAATTTGATGGATCTCATGAAAGCAAACGTGTAACCAAAGATGCCTCTAGATTTAGTCAACTATGTCAAGGCTGTGAATCTTTTGAAGACAAAATGGGACAAAGGATCGAGAATAACGCCATTTCCTGCAGAAAGAACTTTATCAGAATTAGAAAATAGTGGGTACAATCTTATCATAAGCCCTAGACCCTTCTCAGAAATTCCAAACATCGGGAATCGTGGAGATATGTTCAGAACGTACACATATGACACGTGTAAACGTTTGAAGCATGATCTACATAATGAGACAGGATTCTACGAAGATGAAAATAAGTCATTTTATGAACTAGTTGTTAAACCTCTCAATGCACAAATCGTTAATGTGTACATTGACTCATGTATAATGGCGGGATATACAGCAAGTGATGAGATGATCGAGGAGATTAAAAGATATGACGCGAGTGATAATATCACACGAGTGAATATAGAAAACGTAACATTTGAAGTGATGAAATGAATCATAATTTTTTTTTATTTTTTATTTTTTTCAACAGCAAGTCTACCATTGACATCAACATTTTTTTGTTTGATGATAGGCATTTGTATGTCAGTCCTTGACCCATTTTGATGAATGATAGGATTCGGTACTGTATAGATATTAAGTATGTCCTCACTTAGCTCAGACAAATATGCATCAATTTGTTGAGTAATTGGGAATAGACTGTTTGTTTTTAGAATTTTTATGATCCCACTGTTGGAAATGGCATAGCAGTGAAGCAGAATGAATCTGTTAACCTTTCTGTATCCCTTCATGTTTTCACAATCCTTGCAATGGTAACCGAATAGAATGATATCCCAATCGTTTGGGATGTTTTTCATAGATTTTTCCATCTTATGGTAAAGATCTTTTGGGATATTGACATCGTCTTCAAATATTAGACCGTGTCTATGACCGTTATCCACAATATCTCGCCAAACTTTGACGTGGGACAAATAGCATCCGATTGCTCCTCTTGTCAGTTGATAATGTTTGGATCTAAATCCAGTAGTTTCTATTTGTTTCAATTCTCCCCGTGCCACTTCAGATAGTGGAACTTTGGATATATCCAGCTCCCCCCCGTCCACGGCACTAATTTTGGTCAGTTGAATTTTATTTACGTCCGAGGCTTCAAATGATTTCATGAATCGCTCCAGACGGTCTGGTCTTCTATCAAGATTTATCAGATATGTTTTCTCAAATAAAGATGCAGATTTTTTTGATTTGAAAATAATTTGACCGACGCAAATCAACAATGTCAGCGTCACAAGGATGATCAAGGTTTGAGACACAGTGTCCATTGCATTGATTTGTACAGATATTTTTTTATTTTGTGTGATCAATTAATGTCCAAATATGTGTCAAACGGATTCCATTCGTCGTCTGTCTTGTTCATACACTCGCGTTTCTTTCTGACCAGATTACAACCATACGTTCTCATGGAGTGGTAAGTTAGCGGGTTTCTGAATTCTTTGTAAGTTCTAAGGTATATTGGGTCTTTGACATGATCATAATAAATGAAGGGGTATTTTGCTATTACGTCTTTTTCGTTGACATAATTGTATATGTCAAGCTTTGAATTCTCATTTATTGTCTCTTTGAAATCTAGAGTTGTTAGTCTCGGACTACCAAACAATACCACTTCTGCATCTAGATTCAATTCGTTTGCAATCAAAGCCGCGGCAATTCCTCCAATCGAATGTCCTGTGAGTACCATCTTTTTCCGCATATCAAGACACATTGATAACATAAGTTCTTTACACTCCTGGGTGTATCTAAAATATCCGTCGTGAATGTTTTCACTATTTTCCCACAAATGAAGGCTGTAACCGAGTTGTTTTATATTGCTCGTTCCACGAAATGTTACAATATCAATACCTTTGTAATTGTGATGATATACATTTTGATTTGACTTATGCACGTACGCTTTCCTGTTCAAATATGCACATAATACATGTAACTTGTAATTTGGTACCGCTGAGGACGACATTACTACGTTACGTTGTGGTTAGAAAATATATTGTCAATGAACGCAACCAAAAAAAAATGTTTTTTAGTGTTAAATGTTTATGTTCTCATTGAAAGCTGTCTATTATATTGTGATCATAATGTCTGTGCTTGTTAGCTTTTATTACGTTGAATTATATAATAAGCTCTTGGCTGAAGTTGAACAAATTAACAAAAAACTGACCAAGATGTCATCATCAAAGAAATAATATCAACAAGGTAAACAACAATTCTTGATCATCTTCTTTTTTTGCTTCAGTAGAATAGAAAAGTTGTCGATCATTGCCGGTACCATTATCTGCAATCGAGATATCTCTTCTTCAACGACATCCTTCACAGAACTCACTTGGCCTATAATCTCCTCCAAGAGACTAAGCACGAGCTCTTTCTTTTCAAAACCATTCAATTTCATCTTTTGGACCTCTACCATGAGTTGCGCGGTCAGATTACTTATGTTCAATTGGTCGATTCCGCTTTTTTTGAACTTTTGCACTATGACGTCAATCTTTTGGACGGTAGATGTCAGGTTAGTTTTCTGAGCTCCGTATGCTTTCAAAATCTTTTCCATTTGTTTAACAAAGACATTTTTTTTTCGGGTTTTCAAAAATTGTTTGAGTATTGTAAGTAAGTATGTATTATAACTGGGTTCTTGATAAACCTGTCAATTCATTGATTGAATCAATTAATATTTTTTTTGAATACAACTTTGAAGTAGAAAAACTAACATATGAAGAAGAAGATGAGTTGAGAAGAATCGTTATCATGCCAGAATTTGTGGAACATGTTCATCGACTCAATGATGTATCTCAAAAAGATATACGTATTCATTCATGGGCTTTCAAATGTCATTACGACACGGTAAGGTTTTACGCGTTCATATTGCTGTCTTCAATCAACTCGATTGATTTATACAACCACCCGTCCGTCTTGGATTTCATACTAAAACATGTGGACGCAAGCCTAGATGACGTTCTGTTGTGCTTACAGACCCATTTTACAGAGTTACAATTCAAAAAAATTCGGGAGAGGCGCGACGAACTTTTATTCGCAAGTGACAAATATGCGTTGGTTGATTACCCATTCAAGGACAATGAAGAAAAAATGAAATGGTTTGAATACCGTCAGATGTTGCGGGAT